>Ga0209023_10001585_pt1 | contig 30153 bp, 30 predicted proteins | sample LakOneMetagenome_FD_187468 | JGI IMG/M metagenome (GOLD analysis project Ga0209023, IMG submission 187468) | Freshwater and sediment microbial communities from Lake Erie, Canada (SPAdes) (version 2) | ecosystem: Environmental > Aquatic > Freshwater > Lentic | place: Lake Erie, Canada...
CGCCGTTTTCACGAACCTGCGACGGCGCGCCGACGTGATGACAGCCGGGAAAATCCCCTTCTCGCCCGCACGAGCCAGCTTTTCAGCGACATTTGCCGAGAAGCGATTGAATTTTTCCGGCGGCAGCGCCACGTCGTAGGATCCGCGCTCTCCTTCGACCTGATGGGCTCGGAAGGTATCTTCCCACTCCGGTGCGAGTTGCAAAAGCGGCAGAGTGCCATCAGGCCGCCGCAGGTCAGCGACGAGTTGAAAGGCAAGCCTGCGGCGGACGTGTTCGCAGACCATATCCGGCGACTGCATGCCTCGCGCCTCGGCCACTGCTTCAAGGATCAACGGCAAATTCCGGATCGATATTCGCTCTTCCAGCAGCAGGCGGAGAACAGACAACAGCAGATCGATCGGGACTTTTTCCGGGATCAACTCATCGAACAGCTTGCGGTTTGCGTCAGACCGAGCGGGATCGGACAGCGAAACGCATTCCTCCAGAAGGCGGCGCAGCGCCTTGAGTGTCATGAGCCGGGCGAAGTTGCGCTTGACCACTTCCAGAAGATGGGTCGCCAGAACTTCGGTGGGCGACACGACCGTCGATCCGGCCAGCACGGCCTGTTCCTGCGCATGGACCGGTATCCAGCGCGCCGGGGCACCGTAGACCGGCTCCTTCACATCGCCGCCTGTCGGGACTCCCGCGCTGTCACCTGCCAGAAGCGCCAGAACCTGATCGGGGTGAAGGACATCTTTCGCCTGTTCCACGCCCTGTATGCGGATGCGATAGGCGCCCTGATCCAATGTTGGATCGTCGGTTAGCCTGATTTCCGGCAAGATCAGCCCATAGCTCGACGCGACATGATTGCGCATGTTGACGATGCGGGAATCAAGGCCTGTTGCCGGATCAAGGACCATGTTCACGAGGCCCGGCGAAAATTCGACATGGATGTCATCAATGTCCAGAATGTCGCCCATCGACCTGCGCCTTGGCGGCTCGACGTTGGACGGTTCGCCCGGCTTTTTGACGTCCTGCTCCTTGTCGGCACGATGCCGGACAATGGCCAACCCGCCAAGCACCCCGGCCCCCACCATGAACGGAACGAAGGGCAGTCCCGGTACCAGCGCAAAGAGGCCCATCAGCAGCCCGACTGTGCCCAGCGCCAGCGGATGCCGCCCGAGTTGCTTGAGGATGTCCTTGTCTGCGGCGCCCTTTGTGCCGCCCCGCGACAAGAGAAGCGCCGAAGCGATCGAGATGATGACGGCGGGAATCTGGCTGACCAGCCCGTCACCCACCGTCAAGATCGCGTAGGTCTCAAGCGCCCGGTCCAGCGGCATTCCGTGGACGCCAACACCGATGGCCAGACCGACCACCAGATTGAGCATGGTGATCAAAAGCCCCGCCACGGCGTCGCCCTTGACGAATTTCGACGCCCCGTCGAGCGAGCCGAAGAAGGTGGTCTCCGCCTGTTCGCGCTCGCGTCTGGCGCGGGCTTCCGCATGGTCAATCGCACCGGCATTCATATCGCTGTCGATGGCCAACTGCCGCCCCGGCATCCCGTCCAACGCAAACCGCGCACCCACTTCGGCCATGCGTCCCGCGCCCTTGGTGATCACCACGAAATTGACGATCAGCAGTACCCCGAACACCACCAGCCCGATCAGAACCGAACCGGACATGATGAACATGGCGAACCCTTCGATGACCTCGCCCGCAGCCTTGGTTCCGGTATGGCCCTGGCCGATGATGAGCTTTGTCGATGATACGTTGAGCGACAAACGCAGCATGAGCGAGGCCAGCAGGATCGTCGGGAATGCCGAGAAATCGAGCGGCCTTTCGATGAACAGCGTGATGGTGAAGATCAGGATCGCGATGGCAAACGACGCGGCAAGGCCGGCATCCAGAACCCAAGACGGCATCGGCAGGATCATCATCGCGATCACCGCCATCATGGCCAGCGCAAGCAGCACCGTGGGATGAAACAGCCGTGGACCGGCTGCCGCACTCATTCCGAGGCCGCCGCTGTGCTGACCGGCCCGAACAAGCCTGTTCCCAAGCCATTGCTGATGGGGACCAGCGATCCCAGGCTGGCACCGTTCCCCGCCTGAAGCAGCGGATATGTGTTGATCTGAGCCGGTCGGCCCGCAGCATCCGGCGCTGCTCCGCCGCCACTTGCTGCCAGAACGATGTCGGGGATTTCCGGAATATCCTCGCCCCCACCATCGATCAGCCCGTTTCGGAATCGGGCAAACCGCGCGGCGTATCGTTCGGCAAACTCCGGGGTGCGCGAGTGATAGGCTCCGGCCGCCAGTTCCCACGTTCCCTTCTCGGCATAGAGGTCGTTCAGAAGGCGCGCGGCGTAGAGAGCATTTGTCAGTGGATCAAACATTTCTTCAATCGATGCGAAATGCTGACGATGCCACTTGTAGTTGATCTGAAAGCAGCCGATGTCAAAACTTCGCGCGCCGCCATTGAAGGCATCCGTCGCGAATTGCAGTGCCTGATCATTGGTTTCAAACCATTCGCCCTTCCCCTCCATGTTGACGGTCCAGGGCCAGGGCCGGAATGCCCCACCCCGCTTCCGGCCGGTTTCATTGAGCGATATGGCGGTCAGCACGGACAGCGGCACGCCCTCTGCCTGCGAGGCGGCAACAGCCGCCTGTTCGCAAATGGAGGATGGGTCAGCCGCGGTCAGCGCCGCCCCTGCCGGACCAGTGCTGAGGACGTGGTTTGACAGGACCGCGACAGTAGCGACCAGCGTCCGGCAACTGAATATTCGTGTCATTCTGGCCCTTCTGACCACTGGCATCTTCCTGTCTCGGGACTCGGAAGTTATGGGCAAGGCATTGAGATTTGGTAAGTCTCTGGCGTCAAACTCGCCCTAGGGCGAAGGCTGCGCGTTTCCGCCATCCGCCAGTTGTGTCGCGATGGATTGCCTGAGGGCCGCACTGTCCTTCAGTACAGCTTTCGTACCCGCAAGCGTTGCTTCTGAATCGACACCAGCATTGTCATCGCGCGCAAAATCCTGTTGTGCGTCGGCTGTCGCTGCGGTTTCTGGACCTTCTGCTGCTGGATCGTCGCCAAGCGTGATCCTTGCCGAGGACCGGATCTGCGCAGCCTCCTCGCCAGCCAGCCCGTCAACAAGTTCGATCGCAGCCCGAGGATTATAGAGGGACAGCGCAGCCCTGGCGCGCAAGATCTTGCCTTCTTTTGTCTCGCCCGCACCATCCCCAAGAACCTGCCCCACCTCTTCCGCAAAGCCGAGATCCATCAGCCTTTGGGCGACGCCAAGCCGAAGCTGCAAGTCCTTGCGAGCGACCTGAAAAGCCGCCTTGCCATCGAAATAGAGCGCTATGAAATCCGCATCCGTCGCTCGTTTGACGAGCAAATCGAACAGGTCATGCGCCGTTCCGGCACGGTCCAGATTTGGCTGATCCTTTGACCACCGATCAAACGCCGCCAAAGCGCCTTTGAAGTCTCCCGACGCGGCGCGAGCCATCACTTCAAGCCCTGCAAGCCTGCCGCCATCCGCGACCGCCTGACGCTCGAATGCCAACGAGGCAACTGTCTCCACAAGGTCGGACCCGATCATTTCACCGCGCGCCAGCCGGGTTTGTGCGGCAAGCTCAATTGCTGATGCAGAGAGTTCGTCGTTGTTTGCAGGAATGGTCGCAAGAGTTGCTTCGGCGCTCTCTGTTTGTCCCAACTGGAGGTCGAGCCGCACGTCAATCATCCGCGCCTCGCGGCTCTCGCCGCCTGTTAGCCGGGCGACGGCCTTGGCGATCGTGCCTGCGGCCTCCACCGCTCCCAGTTCAATCAGGCGATCTGAAAGTCGAGATCCGAGCGTCTGCCGCAAATTCGGGGGCAGCGACAGAAAGGCGCGAACAACGGGTGCGATCGGTGTGAGGCGGACGTCCTGGGCAGATGGCGCTGCCAGAAACGCCCATAGGGCGATGCCTGAGGCGCATTCACGCATCTGATGCAACGCGCTATCAGGCGACAAAGGCTCACCATCAAGTATGTGGGCAAGGTCTGTCAGCAGGTTCGCCTTGTCGATCTTGACGTTGAAGGCTTGCAAAGTCTGCCGCGCTTCCGCGCCCATCCCAAAAAATAGGTAGAGCCGTGCAAGGACATCAATCTTGCCCGTGTCGGGTCGGTCAAACTCCCCGGTGAGATTGGCGCGCGCGGCGGCGATCTGATCGGCGGCGGGATCGTCGCTCCCCCAGCTCGAAAGCGCCACGTCCTCGTCTGAAATACAGGTGCTGCCCTCGGGGGTAAGGGCTTGTTCGTCACCATCAACCGGTGCGGTTTGATCCATGCTTGTTTCAACGTGAATTGCGGGGGGGGCAGGGTTGGCGCTGTCGTCATTCCGGGCAAGATGTTCGGGGTCGACGCCGGTGTCTGCCAGAGCGCCCGTCCGGGGTCGCGCTGGCAGTTTCAGCAGGTCGACCCTGACCAGACCCTGTGCAGCTGCCCGACTCAGTTGCCGCAAGAGTTCGGCTTCGGTCACCTGACCCTGCGACGCGGATCGTGAATGCGGCTTTGCGGGCGCCTCTTCGGCTGTACCAGTCACGGTGAGGCTCGACGGAGGCTCGGCAACGGGTCGATCCGGGGCAGAAGACAGTTGATGGGGAGTGCTCACAACGGGGGGCAAACCCCAACGGATCGGCTGGGTATCGTCAGCACTGACGATCGGCTTGAAGAGAATTGTCGCGGCGGCAGCAGCCTCTGTCTTTGGCGTACCTTGGACCGGATGGAGTAAGGCCCGCGCCAACACCGGCACGTCGGGTGAAGCAGGCGGAGCCATCTCGGCCAGAGGACGTTCAAATCCGGAAGATGTTTCTGGCAGACCGTCCGCTACATCGACGATGAGTTGCCCACCGGGCTGCTGTGTCGCGACGGCATGGCAGGTACATGAAAGGTCAATGTAGAGAAGGCCCGCAGCTTGCCCGGTCCGAAGCGCCCTGATGCGGGTCCGCGGGATCAGATCAAAAACGTGGGTGGTGTCAAACGCGATATCCGGCACATCGATGTGCAGCCCGTAACCAGCATTGGATCGCCCCAGTTCCCACTTTGTCGAGGGAGGCAACGGAAAGACCAGCCGCGAAAATCCTGGATGCTCGCCCGAGCGGACTTTCAGATCTTCAGCCTGACAGGGACCAACGACCAGAAATACCCAGATCGGCAAGGAGGCCGCAAACGACCACAACCGCGTCATGCGTCCGCCTTGACGCTGCGCAGCGCTTCTTCCACTGCGGAAAAGCTTGGGCGCAGGTGGTGCGGCGCATTTTGCCTGCCCACCTCGATGCAGATGTTCGGTTGGTGACGATGCAGGTTGGCGACCAGCACCTCGCTGATCAGCCGCAAGAAATTTGCATCCTCCTCCACCACCGACTTCACTTTCACCGCGAAAGGCCCGACGAGCCCGTAGGCCATGAAAACGCCCATGAAGGTTCCGACCAGTGCCGAGCCGATCATGCCGCCCAGTATCTCGGGCGGCTGATCAATTGACCCCATCGTCTTGATGACACCAAGAACGGCAGCGACGATGCCAAGTGCAGGCAAGCCGTCAGCGATCGATTGCAGGGCGTGGCTGGAATGCAGAGCGTGAGTCAGGCTTGCATCCAGCTGTTTTCCCAAAACCTCCTCGACCTGATGCGGATCGTCATAATTCATCGACGCCGATCTCATCGTGTCGCAGATAAGGTCCACACTTTCATGATCATGCTGAATCTTCGGATACTTGCCGAAGATCGCCGAGCTTGCGGGCGTCTCGATATGCTCTTCCAGACCAACGGGGTTGGCACGCGCCAGCCGGATCAGTTCGAAGAGCAGGCAAAGCAGATCCCGGTAATCGTCAGCCTTCCAGTGCGGGCCCTTGAACACCTTCTTGATGTCTTTCACCGTCTGTTTGACCGATGCCATATCGTTGCCAAGAAGGAAGGCGCCAACGGCGGCACCGCCGATCATGATCATCTCCCATGGTGCGGCTTCCAGAACGATTTCCAGATTGCCGCCATGCAGAACATAGCCGCCGAAAACCATGATGAAGATGACAGCAATGCCGATGAAGCCGATCAAGCGCGGTTCCCTTGGACTGGTATGAACAGCCTGGATCCTTGCCTATCGGCGTTAAGAAACCGTCAGTGTGAGTGAAATTGCCCGGAAAAAAGGTCAGCTCTTCGGAACGTTCGCATTGCGGCCAGCCAGAACTGCACTGATTGCGTAGGCCTTGTTCGGCTCAAGACCCGCCAGAACCGAAGCGGCAGCCTCGGGTCGCATCCGCGACAGGAATCCGGCCGCAAATTCCGGGTCCATTTCTCCGAAAAGCCGCGCCGCGTCCTTGGGCTTCATGTTCTCATACATTGCGACGAGAGTTCCAAGATCGCGCTCCGATGCCTGATCGGCCATGGCCAGCGTCTCAGCAAGCTTTCGTTCCGCTTCAGCCAGTTGAGCCAGCTTTTGATCTATGTCCACCCTCGCAGTCTTCAGCATTGCGTCCTGTTCGGCAGACTTCCTTTCCTGTTCGGCAAGCCTCGTTTCGCGCGCCTGAAGCGACTGAAGCATGGCCTGCGCCCCGGCATCCGGCTCGCAAACTTTGGGGGCGAAAACCACGGGCGAATGGCTTGTCGCATCCGGGCTCGTCGTTTCGGCCAACGCATGATCTAGCCCGACGCCAAGGCGCAGCGCGCCGGACAGACCCATGAACAGCGCCAGGAGTATCAACCCGCGTCTTTTGCCCGCTGGTCGCACCTTGCGGCGCTTTCCAGGTTCGGGTGATTTCGGCATGAGACTGCTGCGCGCAATCATAGTGGACTCTCCTCGGTTTCGCGGTCGCGACCCGTCGTTCGGTTTCTGACCACGCGCTGCCGTTGCCGCTTCGGGCCGTCCGTCTCAGGGAGGTCGTGAAGCGACGCCAACAGCAGTTCGAGACGCTGTGTCGATGCTTCGGCTCGGGCCGTCAGGTCAGATAACTCTCGCGTCGACTCACTTGTAGCCTGCCGGGCCGCCGCCAGCGCCCGCGTCATTTCATCGACCTGCGCAGACAGGACGGCGATCGCACCGCCCACGCCCGTTTCCAACCCATTGAAGGCGCTGAGCCGACGGGCGAGGACATAGCAAAAAAGCCCCGCTCCTATGGCACCAGCACCCAGCAGAATATCAGAGATCAATTCCATCCCGCTGTCCTAGTTGATCACGAATTCGGTCACGAGAAGATCACGCACCCGGCCCTCACCAGTCACGATCTGCACGCGACGTAGCATCTGCGCCCTCAGGCGCATCAGAGCCGTCGGATCCTCAAGCTCCTTGATTTCGACTGCGCGCAGATAGCCGTTCAACACATCAAGAATCCTCGGCAATACCAACGTCACCTCCTCCTCCGCTGACTTGTTGACTTCGAGTTGTGAGGTGAAATGCAGGTAGCGTCCGCCCGCCGAGGACCCAAGCGAGACGACCAGAGGGTTGATCGGCACGAAGGCGATGTCAGGCAATGCATCAGCCGGTACCTCCTCCTCATCAGTCGCCGACTCATGACCAAAGATCATGCCCTTGTAGACCGCGAAGAAGCCGCCGCCTCCCATCGCGAGCATCAGGAATAGGCCGATGAGCAGCGGTAGGCGCGATCTTTTCTTCGGCTGTTCCTCTGTCGTTTCTTCTGCTTCCGACATTGCGATCCGGCTCCGGGTGTTTGGTGATCTATAGCTCTGCGCCGACTAACTTAATGTTAAGCGCCTTGGTGGACTGTGGGCCGAGAACGGGGCCAATCCCCGGACCCGGAGAACCCGCGTGCAGCAGCTGACGACACTTTGGCAGTCCCTTGACCCCCGCAAGCGGATCATCGTCGTGCTGGCAACTCTGGCAATGTTCTCCGCGGTCTACGGCGTCGCTACTCTGGCCACGCGACCATCAATGGCACTGCTCTACGCCGGACTCGACGAAGCGCGGGCAGGTGAAGTACTGGCGGCTCTCGACCAGCGGGGGGCGAAGTACGAGGTGCGGGGGCAGGCGATCTATGTGCAGGTGCCAGACCGGGACGCCTTGCGCATGGAGCTTGCCTCGCAGGGGTTGCCCGCCAACTCTGGAAGCGGGTACGAGCTTCTTGATGGCCTGTCCGGGTTTGGCACAACGTCGCAGATGTTCGATGCCGCCTACTGGCGCGCGAAGGAGGGCGAGCTTGCGCGCACCATCGCCGCGTTGCCGAACATGGGCAACGTGCGGGTGCATATCTCCAATGTGGAAGCACTGGGGTTCCGGACCCAAACTTCACCGAAGGCGTCCGTCACCGTTGCCACTCGCGATGGTGCCATGTCTACGGCTCACGCACGGGCGCTCAGGTTTCTGGTTTCGGCCGCCGTGGCCGGAATGAAGCCAGACGACGTGGCAATCATTGACGGCGAGGGGCGGTTGATTCAATCCGACCAATCCGATGCCACGCGGGCCGGTGACGACAAGGCGTCGGAACTGCGGGAAAATGTCTTGCGGATGCTGGAAGCGCGCGTCGGCTATGGCAAGGCCGTGGTGGAGATCTCGGTCGAGACCGTGACCGAGAGCGAAGCCATATCAGAACGCAAGCTCGATCCACAAAGTCGCGTGGCGATTTCGTCGGAGAACAACGAACAGTCCTCGAACGCAACAAACAGCGACGGGAATTCGGTCACCGTTGCCTCCAACTTGCCTACGGGCAATGCTGGTGCGTCATCGGGCAATTCGAACAGCAGCGACAGCCAGACGACAGAGCGGCAAAATTTCGATGTCAGCGAGGTGAAGCGCGATGTGATCCGCAACCCCGGTGCGATCAAGCGGCTGACCGTGGCCGTGCTTGTCGACGATGCCGTCGTGACAGACGCAAATGGCCAGACTCAAACCCAGGCCAGAGCACCCGAGGAGTTGACGGCTTTGCACGATCTGGTGGCGGCGGCGGTTGGCTTTGATGAGAACCGAGGAGACGTGATCACCATCAAGTCGCTCCCGTTCCAGCAAACGCCGGACGCGGGCAGTGTGGCGGGGCCGTCATTCCTGTCCTCTATGGCACTTGATGTGATGTCGTTGGTCCAGCTTGCGGTGCTGGCCGTTGTCTCGCTGGTACTTGGCCTTTTTGTGGTGCGGCCTATCCTTGGCAGTCGTGCATCCCGCAGTCCGCCGCTGGTCACGGCGCCACCACAAATCGCCCCGGCCGCCCTGAACGGCATTGTCGATGATGGCAGTCTGATCGCGCACGACATGCCGGTTATCGGTCAGTCACGCTCCGTACTACCCACATCTTCTGCCGATACAGTTGATACCGTTTCGGACCCGGTCGCGCGGTTGCGAAGACTGATTTCCGAACGACAGGAAGAGACCGCCGAGATCCTTCGCAACTGGATGAACGATCCGGGCACGGAGAAAGCCTGATGCCGCGCCTTCTCGAGCTTGAGCCTTTCGAAATGCCCTGCGCCGAGGATGCGCCCCCTGACAGTTATCAGATGAGGCTGGAGAAGGCTCAGCGCGCGGCTTACGAGCAGGGCTGTGCAGCGGGCAGGGAGAGTGCCACCGCCACGCTTGCCGATGAGTCGCAGCAAAATCGGGAACGGTTGGCGCAAAGCCTTGCGGCCCTCCACCTCACGCATGATCAGGCGCGGCGGCAAATCCTGCTGTCGATGGAGCCGCTTCTGAACGAGATGATCGCAAAACTGCTTCCAACCATCGCCAAGGCCTCGCTGGCCGGAATAATCGTTGACGAACTCATGTCCCTGGCAGGTTCCCTGGCCGACCCACCAATGTGGGTGGCCTGCGCTCCGTCGGTTTGCCCTGAGGTCGAGGCGCTGCTGACCGGGCAGGCCGTGCGCGTCGTACCCGACCCGTCCTTGCCGGAAGATCAGGCAAGACTGGGTAGCACGCAATCAGAGCTGCGAATCGACCTTGGCGATGCCATTGCCACGATAGGTCAGGCAGTTTCGGACTTCTTTGACACCGCCCGCGCGACGGAGTGAGCCATGACCGAAACTGACCCGACAGCACAAAGCCCTTTCACGCAAATTCCGATCACCATCACGATATCCGTAGGTCGTGCGCGGCCACTTGTGCGTGACCTGCTTCGCCTCCGCCAGGATGCGGTCCTGCCGCTCGACAGCCGGGTGGACGATCCGGTTGAACTGTTCGTGGGCGACAAACTGATTGGTCGCGGTGTGTTGACCGAGCTTGACGGCGACAAAGCCGGACAACTCGCCGTAAGGCTGACCGAAGTTGCCGACCTGAAGGACGGGTTGTGATAAGACCCCGGTTTCGCCGCCCTGCTCTGATTTCCGCAGCGGCTGTCACGCTGCTTGTAGGCGCGACGGCAGCCGCCTTCGCTCAGAGCGGTCCGGCGATTGATCTTGGGCAGATCTCTTTGACGGGCCAGTCCCTGACGTTGATTGCGCTTGTCACCGTCCTCAGCATTGCGCCGGGGCTGGCGGTCATGGTGACCTGTTTTCCCTTCATCGTCACCGTGCTGTCGATCCTCAGGCAAGCCATAGGGCTCCAGCAATCGCCGCCCAACATCTTGATTATTTCGCTCTCGTTGTTCCTGACCTGGTTCATCATGGAGCCGGTCTTTACTGACGCATGGGCAAATGCCGGTCGCCCGCTTCTGGACGGCAGCATCGACCTTCAGGTTGCCATCGAGAAAGGCGGCGCGCCGTTTCACAGTTTCATGGCGGGGCGAGTGACCCCTGACACGCTGCACGCATTGGCGATCCTGCGGCCCGACACGGCGCTGGTCGCGGACGGCCAGAGCGCGCCCTTCTCGCTATTGATCCCGGCATTCATGCTGTCAGAGGTTTCCAGAGCGTTCGAGATCGGTTTTCTGATCTACCTGCCCTTCCTGATCATCGACCTTGTCGTGTCGGCGCTGCTGATGTCGATGGGGATGATGATGGTGCCGCCCGCCATCGTGTCGCTGCCCTTCAAGCTTGCGTTCTTCGTGGTCGCCGACGGTTGGGCGCTTTTGTCGAGCGCGTTGGTCCGCAGCTATTCCTGAACAGCCTGATGCCCGAGGGCAATGTTTCGCCGTGGTTCTGGACTTGCAGTCCGCCGTCGCCTATTTCAACGCGATCATGGCCGAGAAACCCGACACCAACTACAAAGTCATTGCTGAAAATCGCCGGGCGCGGTTCGACTATTTCATCGAGAGCGATCTCGAGGTCGGGATCATGCTGAGCGGGTCCGAGGTCAAGTCGCTGAGGACGGGGCAGTCGAACATTGCCGAAAGCTATGCGTCCGTCGAACAGAGCGAACTGTGGCTGATCAACAGCTATATCGCAGCCTACAAGCAGGCGGGTGTGTTCGGCCATGAAGAGCGCAGGCGGCGCAAACTGCTGGTCTCGCGCAAGGAGCTTTCGCGGCTCTGGCAAGCCACCGGACGCGAAGGCATGACGCTTGTGCCGCTGGTGATGTATTTCAACGATCGCGGTCGCGTGAAGCTCAAGATCGGCATCGCCAAGGGCAAGAAGGCCGCCGACAAGCGCGAAACCGAAGCCAAACGCGACTGGAATCGCCAGAAACAGCGCCTTCTGAAGCAGGGCTAGCCAAAGTTCCCCCGTCGCAGACAATTGCCGTGATTGGCTATTCGTGTCAGAATCTTCCTAACCGGTGTGTTTGGGCCGGACCGCCGGAGCTTTTCAACAACGGCCCGACAGGAAGGAACGAGTACCTATGGAACAGTTGATCATCAGCCTGATCGCTGGCGCCGCCGGTGGAAACGGCATCGCAAAGATCCTCAAGAACCTGGACCTCGGCCCGCTGGGCAACTCCATCGCCGGCATCATCGGCGGCGGATTGGGCCAGCAGATTCTCGGTGCATTGCTCGGCGGTGGCGGAGCGGCGGCAGCGGGCGGCATGGACATCGGCTCGATCATCTCGTCTGTCGCCTCGGGTGGCGTCGGCGGTGGCGTGTTGATGGCGATTGTCGGGATCATCCGCAACGCGATGGCAAAGTCCTGAAGCACTCAAGTGGCGCGGCCTGATCGCGCCACTTGCTTCCCCAAGGCAAGGTTTGGCTTGCCTCTGGCCTCTGGTCCCGGATAATTCGAAATGATCCGAGAAGAGGCCAACATGTCAGCAGATGATCCTAGAACCCTGGTTTCCACCGCTTGGCTGGAGGCGCATCTGAAAGATCCGGACCTTCGGCTTCTGGATGCGTCATGGTATCTGCCCGACATGGCCCGCGACGCCAGGGCAGAGTATAATGCGGCGCACATCCCCGGCGCACGCTTCTTCGACATCGAGGAGATTTCGGACAAGCGCTCCGGCCTGCCGCACATGGCCCCCACGCCGGAGATGTTCATCAGCCGTATGCGCGCCATGGGCGTAGGCGACGGCCATCAGGTGGTGATCTATGATGGATCTGGTCTTTTCTCCGCCGCCCGCGTCTGGTGGACCTTCCGCCTGATGGGCAAACAGGACGTGGCCGTACTTGACGGCGGTTTCCCGAAATGGCGCGCCGAGGGTCGCCCCATTGAGGATATGCCGCCCATCGTGCGCGATCGCCACATGACCGTTCAACGTCAGGCCCACCTGATCAAGGATGTCACACAGGTCGCCGCCGCCGCCAAGCTTGGGGACTATTCCATTGTTGACGCGCGCAGTCCTGGCCGCTTCTCCGGTCAGGAGCCAGAGCCCCGGCCCGGCCTGCGCTCGGGTCACATCCCGAAGGCAAAGAACGTGCCCTTCAAGACGGTCCTCAATGCCGACGGAACGATGAAATCGCCGGAAGCCTTGGCAAATGTCTTTGCAGAGGCGGGAGTCGATCTGAAGAAGCCGGTCATCACCTCTTGCGGGTCGGGTGTCTCTGCGGCGGTCCTCAACCTCGCGCTCGAGCGGATGGGCAAGCTCGATCATTCGCTCTACGACGGATCATGGGCGGAATGGGGAATGTACAACGACCTCAAGGTTGCCCGCGACTAACCTGCCGGAACGGAGAAACCGATGTTCAACGTGCTGAAGCCGCAACCTGCGGACAAGATTTTGCAACTCATGGGTCAGTATCGCGCCGACCAGCGCACCGACAAGATCGACCTTGGTGTGGGCGTCTACAAGGATGCCACGGGGCTTACCCCGATCATGCGCGCCGTGCGCGCGGCGGAGGAGCGGTTGTGCCAGTCCGAAAAGACCAAGACCTATACAGCGCTGGCCGGGGAACCGGCTTTTGCTGCAGCGCTTGGCAAGATGATCCTTGCCGATACTGTCGGTGCCGATCGCATTTCTGCCGCCGCCACGCCCGGTGGCACCGGCGCAATCCGGCAAGCTTTCGAACTCATCCGTCTGGCGTCACCTAACGCTACGGTCTGGGTCTCGGACCCGACCTGGCCGAACCATATCTCGGTCCTCGCCTATCTTGGCATCCCCATGCGGTCTTATCGCTATTTTGATGCCGAAACGCGCGGTGTCGATTTCGCCGGGATGATCGCAGACCTGAACGGCGTGAAGGCAGGCGACGTGCTGCTGCTGCATGGCTGCTGCCATAACCCCACAGGCGCAAACCTGACCCTGCCGGAATGGGCAGAAGTCGCGGCGCTGATCGAGAAGACCGGCGCAGTGCCGCTGATCGACCTTGCCTATCAGGGCTTCGGTGACGGGCTGGACGCAGACGCGGCAGGTACGCGGCTCATCGCCTCGCGCCTGCCAGAGGTGCTGATCGCCGCGTCTTGCTCGAAGAACTTCGGTATCTACCGCGAACGCACTGGCCTGTTGATGGCGCTGTCCGAACCATCGCGCCGCGATGTCACGCAAAGCACTCTCGCCTGGCTGAACCGCCAGAATTACTCTTTCCCGCCCGATCACGGGGCGCGAATCGTCACCACGATCCTTGACGACGAAAAGCTCAGCACCGACTGGCGTGCCGAACTGGAGGAGATCCGCAACAACATGCTGGCGCTTCGGTCGCAACTGGCACTGGAGTTGCAGACTCTGGCTGGCTCTGACCGCTTCGGCTTCATCGCCCAACATCGCGGCATGTTCTCTCGGCTTGGCGCGACACCCGAGCAGGTGGAGCGTTTGCGGGCCGAGCATGGCATCTACATGGTCGGCGACAGCCGCCTGAACATCGCCGGACTGAACAAGACCACCGTTCCGATCCTCGCCCGCGCTATTCTCGCCGTCGGGATCTGAAGCGCTGAAACGCTGGAATAGAAAAAGGCGGGGCCGAAACCCCGCCTTTCCTTTTGGCTGACCGGCGGATCAGCCGTGGTAAGCGCTTTCACCATGCGAGGTGAGGTCGAGACCCTGACGCTCGCTGTCTGCGTCCACACGCAGACCAACAACCATGTCCACCAGCTTCAGCAGGATGAACGAGCCGATGGCCGTCCACAGGATCGTGATGATGACCGCTTCGATCTGGATCATGGTCTGGCCGGCGATCGAATAGTCGTCGCCCTTCACACCACCGAGGCTCCCTGCCGACAGGATGCCGGTGCCGACAGCACCGATGATCCCGCCGATACCGTGGACGCCGAACACGTCGAGGCTGTCGTCGTAGCCGAACTTGTTCTTCACCACCGTCACGAAGAAGTAACAGACCGCCGCCACGATGATACCCAGGATGATCGCACCCATCGGACCGACCGTACCGCAGGCCGGGGTGATGGCGACAAGGCCGGCAACCATACCCGAAGCTGCGCCCAGCATCGAGGCTTTGCCACGCTGGACCGCTTCGATGGCAGACCAGGCCAGCGTTGCTGCCGCCGTCGCGATGAAGGTGTTGATCATCGCCAGACCTGCGCCACCGTTGGCTTCAAGGTTGGAGCCGACGTTGAAGCCGAACCAGCCAACCCACAGCATCGAAGCCCCGATCATGGTCATCACCATCGAGTGCGGAGCCATGTTTTCCTTGCCGAAACCAATGCGCTTGCCGATGACAAGGCAGGCGACCAGAGCGGCAACCCCGGCGTTGATGTGAACGACCGTACCACCGGCGAAGTCGATGGCACCCATCGTGAAGATCAGACCCGATACATCCCAGACCATGTGGGCGACCGGGAAATAGACGAAGGTAACCCAAAGGCCGCAGAACAGCAGAACTGCCGAGAACTTAACCCGCTCGGCAAAAGCGCCGATGATCAGGCCGGGGGTGATGGCGGCAAAGGTCATCTGGAACACGATGAACACATATTCCGGAATGACGTATCCGGCGCTGAAGGTGGCCGACATGCTTTCGGGCGTGACGCCCTTGAGGAAGAGCTTGCCGAAGCCACCCCAGTAGGGGCTGGTGCCGCCGCCGAAGGTGACGGAATAGCCGTAGACGACCCATAGCACCATGACGAGCGCGGCGATAAGAGTGGTCTGCATCAGGACGGACAACATGTTCTTGCTGCGCACGAGACCGCCATAGAACAGCGCAAGGCCCGGAATGGTCATGAACAGGACCAATGCTGTCGAGGTCATCATCCAGGCGACATCGCCCTTGTCCATAACCGGAGCCGCGTCCTGCGCGAATACAGGGGCCGCGACCAGCAGCGTGGCCAGCGCGGGTATGAGAGATTTGAGTTTCATCTGTGGTTTCCTTTGATCTGGCCGATGGTCACAACGCGTCGTCGCCGGTCTCGCCGGTCCGCACGCGGAGTGCCTGCTGAAGGTCGAGAACGAAGATCTTGCCGTCACCGATCTTGTCGGTTCGGGCGGTGCGGGCGATGGTTTCGACAACCTCGTCTGCCAGCGCGTCAGCGACCGCGATTTCAAGCTTCGCCTTCGGCACGAAGTTCACCGAATATTCGGCACCACGATAAATCTCCGTATGCCCCGACTGAGTGCCGAAACCCTTGATCTCGGAAACCATCATGCCCCGGACACCAATGGCGGTCAGGGCTTCACGGACTTCGTCGAGCTTGTAGGGTTTGATTGCGGCGATAATCAGTTTCACCCCTGTCTCCTTCCACGCACTGCCGATGCATCTGCCCGGCTTCCGATGTGAATTGATCTTGCTGCGCTGCGGCATCGCAAGTTGGACAGGCCCCTCAGGGACGCCATTACCGGGAAATGATGAGTTTTTGCGCTAACAGCGCATACCTCGCCTGTTTTTTCATCTCAACGTGAAGCGAATCGACGGGACGTTCATCTCCACATTTCCGCGCGTACAGGGTATGGTTCGGACAAAACCATAAGAACGACACCGAGAGAGCAGTAAAGATGGCAGGTTCGGGCGGTAAAAAGTCCCCTTTGATCGCTGATCGGCGTTACCCGGCGAGCCGTGCCGCAAAGACGCAAAAGCAACAGGCGCCAAAGCAGCGCGCGCCACGATCCAAACGCCCCTCCGGCTCCGGTCGTGGAGGAGGCAATATCATCATGCGTTTGCTGGCTGGCATCTTCCGCTTCTTCTTCCGCCTGATCTGGGGAATCGGTTGGCGGGTCGGACTGTTTGCAGGACTGATCCTGTTCGGAATCACCTACTATTATTACGCCCAGCTCCCGCCGCTGGAGGCACTTATCGACGCGCGGGCGCGCGGATCGGTCACCCTGCTTGATCGAGACGGCAAGGTCTTTGCCTGGCGCGGTGAAACGTTCGGCGGCCAGATCACTGCCGATACGGTTTCGCCGTTCTTGCGCGACGCAATCATCGCAACCGAAGACAAGCGCTTCTACCGGCACTTCGGCATCAGCCCGCGCGGCATTGCCAGCGCCGTGCGCATCAATCTGTCCGAAGGGCGCGGCCCGTTTGAAGGTAACGGCGGCTCGACCATCACCCAGCAGGTGGCAAAACTCATCTGCCTTGGCGTCCCCTATGACCAGAGCAAATGGAAAACCGAAGCGGCCTACGAAGAGGACTGCCGCTCCGGCGGGATCAAGCGCAAGCTGAAGGAAATCCCCTTCTCGATGGCGCTGGAAGCCAAGTACGGCAAGCATGACGTGCTGACGCTCTATCTGAACCGTGCCTATCTGGGTGCGGGCGCGCGCGGTTTCGAAGCGGCCAGCCAGCGCTATTTCGGCAAGTCCGCGAACGAGGTCGGCCCCGCCGAAGCAGCGATGCTGGCTGGGCTGCTGAAAGCCCCCTCCTACTACGCACCGACCAACAAGATCGAACGGTCGCGTGACCGGGCTGCCGTCGTGCTCGGCCTGATGCACGATCAGGGCTACCTGACCGACGAGCAATATGATGATGCCATTGCGCACCCCGCCAAGCTGTCTCAGGCGGCACAGGCGCGTGCGGGTGGCTATTTTGCGGACTGGGTGATGGAGACTGGCCCCGCATTCCTGACCAACGACACGACCGAGGACGTGGTGATCCGCACCACTCTGGATCAGAAGATCCAGAAGGAAGCCGAGCAAGCCCTGGCGGATGTCTTTGCCACCAAAGTCAAGGATGGCTCAAAGGCCGAAGCCGCCATTGTGGTCATGTCAGCCGATGGTGCCGTAAGGGCGATGGTCGGCGGGCGCGAATCGCAAGTCTCCGGGGCATTCAACCGGGCCACGCAGGCACTGCGGCAGACCGGATCGACCTTCAAGCCGTTCGTCTACGCGGCAGCGCTCGATCAGGGTTTCGACATGAATACCATCGTCGAGGATGCTCCTCTGACCATCTTTGTCAAAGGCTCGGGCAACTGGTCACCCAAGAACTATGATCCCGACTTCATGGGAATGATCACCATGACCGACGCGCTGGTCCATTCGGTCAACACCGCTACGGTCCGCCTGTCACAGGTTGTCGGGCTCGATGCGGTCCGCAAGGTTGCCGCCGATTTCGGATTTGCCTCAGACCTTGCCAATGGTCCGGCACTGGCGCTTGGTGTGTCGGAATCGACCCTGATTGAGATGACGGGCGCCTATGCAGGCATCCTCAACGGTGGCTCTGCGGTGAAGCCCTATGGCCTCATCGACCTGCGCATTCAGGGTGATGATACTCCGCTGATGGGCCAGGAAGGCGGCATTGGCGAGCGGGTGATCTCCGAGACGGCTGCACGCCAGCTGACCTACATGATGAATCAGGTGATCGAACGCGGCACGGGACGGCGCGCTAAACTGGACGGCTGGCAAGCCGCAGGCAAGACCGGCACCACACAGGCCGCACGGGATGCGTGGTTTATCGGCTTCACGGCGGATTACGTTGTTGGCGTGTGGATGGGATACGATGACAACTCGCCGCTGAAAGGTGTGACCGGTGGCGGTATCCCAGCCGAAATCTGGCACGAGGTCATGACCCGCATCAGCGCCGATCTGACACCTTCGCCGCTGCCGATGATCCAGCCAAACGAAGTGGTTCCAAGTCCGGGCGTGACGCCGGGCGGCGTGCCCACAGCACCCAGTTTTCCGGGGCAAGTCTTCGATGCGACCGGCGGAGGTGCCCAGGCACCAGTTCCGGAACAGCCTCAGCAGCAACAGGGGCAAAGTCTGGGTGATATCCTTCTGGGAATCCTGAACGGCGGCAACTGAAACGAAAAGGGCGCCCGAAGGCGCCCTTTTTGCATTTGGCCGGAGTGCGTCACACCTTGAGTGCGGCTATCAGCTTGTCAATGTCGCCCTTGTTCTTGTCGAGCAGCGAGCCTACTTCGCTCCGCTCGGTTGCCAGCATGTTCACGCCTTCAATGATGATGTTGAAGAACCGGCTCTTTCCGCCCTTTTCGAAGACGTGCCAGCGCACTTCGAAAGGTGCCTGACCTTGCAGTTTCGCCGTCGACACGACCTCGAAGAAGCTCTTCAGAGGATGGGCATCCTTGACTTCGATCTTGCCGCCGATGAACTCGCGGAAGCGCTTGCCGTACTTCACGGACAGATAGCGCGTATAGGCTTTGGTAAAGGCTTGCTTCTGCGCTGCCGAAGCGCTGCGCCCGGCAGGTCCAAGCGCTGACTGGGCGATGTAGTTCACATCGGCATAGCGCGCGAAGATATCCTCGAACGACGAATACATTGAACCCTCGGACTTACCCGAGTTGATGACACTGTTGATTTCGCCAATCAGCTTACCAACCAGTGCATCGGCCTGATCGACGGTCATCGCCATCAGCTTGAGCGGTGTGGCAGCGACAAGCGCTGCGCTGAGACCAAGGATGGAAAAATCCCTGCGGGACAAGTTACTGAGCATAGGGGTCCTCATTCGGATCGAATACCTGTTCTTCAATGCCGAGTTCGTAGTGGCGGTTTTGCAGATAGAGCAGCCGCGCCTGCGCGTAACTGTCGGCACTTTCGTAAAGGATTGACTCGTAAGTATCTGCGAACCGTTGCCGGTTACCGACCTTCGCCACCAACCTTCCAACGGTTATATAGTAAGCGTCAGGCCGTCCAACCAGACTGTTCACCGGGTCGGTCACGATATCGACAACGGTTCCGGCCAAATCCCGCTCGGTCGATGGACCAAGGAAAGGCACTTCCAGATAGGCACCTTCCCCCACACCCCAGACATGCAGGGTTTCTCCAAAATCGGCGGGATCCGCGTCGATGCCAATGGCCGACGCCGGATCAAACAAACCGCCGATACCAACCGTCGTATTCACCGCGAACCGGAACGTGTTTTGCAGCGCCGGACCCGGCTTGGCTTGCAGCAGGCTGTTCAGAACGGCGCTTGGCATGCCGAGGTTCGAGGCGAAATTGCTGAAGCCAATGGCGACTGGCTTCGGAATGATCGGGATTATGCCCTTTTTCTCCGGCGTTCCGAAGAACGTGGCATCTACTGCCGTGTTGAACCGGTGGACCTTGCGATTGCCGGATTCATAGGGGTCGTTGAACTCTGCGCCTGGCTCGGCGCGGGTACACGCCACGGCGACGGTACTCAGAACTGCGACAAGCGCAAATGATCTGAACAGGGCAATCTTATCTGAGAAAGACTTTTTCAACATGTCGCTCTTAGCTTGGCCGAAGCAGGGGCGGGGCTGGCTGCCGCGTTACAGCCATAAGAGTCACGCGGTCGGGATTCAAGCCGATCTGCCGCCAAAGCTCTTATTGGATCAATAACCCGCGCATCGGGAACAACATCGTGATGCCGAAAGTGGCGCCGCCCAGATCTGACAGACCTTGCTCACCGCTTTCTGGCCTATGGCATTTGCTTGGCTGGGCCGCAGTCTTTTCGGCCGCCGTCAATCTGCTGATGCTGACCGGGCCGCTTTTCATGCTTCTGGTCTATGACCGGGTGCTGCCCTCCAACTCCGTCGAAACGCTCGTGTCGCTCCTGATGCTCGCTGCATTCCTCTATGCGCTGCAAGCCGTCCTTGATGTCTGCCGCGCCAGACTGACGGTGCGTTGCGCCGCACGCCTGCACAACCGTCTTGGCGGAGGATTTTTCGCTGCAAGCCTTGCACCACCAAACTCCGAAAACGCGCGGCGCTGCCTGAACGAGTTGGACGCCGTGCAAAAAGCGCTATCGGCACCCGCCATGCTTGCGGTATTTGACCTGCCCTGGGCACCCCTGTTTATGGCTGCGGTCTTTTTGCTCCATCCGGCGTTGGGGGCTGTCGCAATCGGCGGTGCGATGCTTCTGGCTGCGGTGACAGCCGTGCATCACCATCTCGCCCGCAACTCGGCACAACAAGCGTCGATCCGGATGGCGCTGTCAGAGCAGACAGCGACGCAATCATGGTCAGCAACGGAAACGGTCCGTGGCCTGGGCATGGCGCAAAGCCTGCTTGCCATCTGGAACGACCATCGTCAGGCCGGACAGCAGGCGGCGATACGGACAGCAGATATTGGCGCAATCGCATCGGCATCTGCGCGCGACCTGCGCATGTTTTTGCAATCGTGCCTGCTGGCCACCGGCGCATGGCTCTGCATGTCCGGGAAGATTTCCGGCGGCGCGATGGTCGCCGCCTCGATCCTTGTCGGCCGGTCGCTGGCACCGGTTGAGGGTCTGATAGGGGGTTGGGCGATATTGCGGCGCGGACTTGCCGGCTACAGGAGCCTGCGGCGACAAGGGAACGGCACATTTGCGCCGCCCACCCGCACAGTTTTGCCCCGACCCACCGGAAGCTATGAAATCGACCGGGTGTCTGTTCATCGCCCCGATGGTCTGAGTCGCATTGTGGATGCCGTGTCTTTCCAGCTTCGCCCGAGACATATCCTTGGCATCGTCGGCCCGTCAGGAGCGGGCAAGTCAACCGTGTTGCGGCTTGCAGCGGGGTTGATGGCTCCCGATCAGGGCTCCGTGCGGCTGGATGATGCCCATATCGCACAATATTCTGACGAGGTCCGAGCAGAGGCAATCGGCTATCTGCCACAAAAGATCGACCTGTTTCGCGGTTCGATTGCTGAAAACATAAGCCGCATGCAGCACAGCCCCGACAGCGCTGCTGTCGTCTTGGCGGCAAGACGCGCCGGTGCCGACCAGATGATAAGGTCACTTCCCAATGGCTACGATACCCTGATTGAGCCTGCCGAACCTGCCCTCTCGGGCGGCCAGATCCATCGGATCGCACTGGCCCGTGCTTTCTTCGGCTCTCCACCGATCCTGTGTCTGGATGAGCCGGATGCAGCGCTCGATTCCTACGGTGTGGCGACGCTTCTTGGGGCGCTCCAGATGCACAAGGCTGCCGACGGCACTGCCATACTTGTGTCCCACCGTCCCTCCGTTCTGGCGATCTGCGATCTGCTCCTGTCGCTTGATGCCGGGACGGTGCGCGCGTTTGGTTCGCGCGATTCTGTCATGCGGGACCTGCGGCTGACAGCACCGGCGCAACCGGTTGTGGCGCGGATGGGCAACGCGTGACTGCTACCGAAGAAATATCCATTCGCGGCACCATAGTCGCCGGACTGATGGCAACCTCCGTGCTGTTCCTCGGGCTTGGCGGCTGGGCGACTTTGACCACGATCGCGGGCGCTGTGATGGCTCGTGGTCAGATCGATGTGGAAAGCAGCCGCTTGCCCGTCCAGCACCCCACCGGTGGCCGGATTGCCGAGCTCCGGGTCAGGGAGGGGCAGGTCGTCCCGGCTGGTACGCTGCTTCTGCGGCTTGACGCATCTGAGCCCTCCGGAGAGTTGTCATCAGTCGAAGGCCGACTCGCCGCCCTGTTGGCAGAGCGGGCACGCTTGCTGGCAGAGCAAAGCTCTTCGTCGGCCTTGAAGTTTCCCGAAGAGCTTGCCGACCTTGCCCGCACCCGCCCCGAGGTTTCCGACCTGAAAGCACGGCAGGAACAGCTTTACACAGACCGTCAGTCAGCCATTCAAGCCGAAGTCGAGCAACTCGACCGCCGCCAGCGCCAGATTGGCGCCGAGATCGACGGGCTGGACGGCGAGACGCTGGCCGCAGACCGACAGATCGCCTTGCTGCAAGACGAACTCAGCGCGCAGAGGCAACTTCTGGACAAAGGTTTGGCCGAGGCTTCTCGCATAGGCGCGTTGGAACGGGAAGCCGCGCGCTTAAAGGGTGTGAAAGCTGACATTGCGGCCCGCCGGGCCGAAGCGCTGATCCGGCAGACCGACACTCGACTTGAAACTTTGCGGCGGCGCATGGCCCGGCAAAGTGACGCAACCACAGCGCTGCATCAGGTCGAGAGCGACATATCCATGTTGTCCGGTCAGCGCCGCACCCTGCAAGCGAGAATTCGCGCGCTGGACCTTGTTGCGCCTGTGTCTGGGGAAGTGCTGGGCCTGCGCGTCAACTCGGTTGCAGCGGTCCTGCCCGCTGCCGAGCCTGCGCTTTACATCGTCCCGAACCGACTTCCGCTGGTCGTCGAGGCTCATATCATGCCCGTCGACATAGACGAGGTGCATGTGGGCCAATCCGTCCGGCTGAGGCTGCTGTCCTATGATAGCCGCCAGACTCCGGATCTTCGCGGCAGCTTGACCGAATTCTCCCCAGACGTCTTGATCGACCAGACCCGCTCGCAGCCCTATTACCGCGCTCAGATCGAGATACCTCCAGCCGAAGTTGTGCGATTTCTGCCACGTCGCATCTTGCCAGGGATGCCCGTGGAGGTTTTCATCACGACAGCCAGCAGGACGCCTTTGTCCTATCTCACCGAACCGCTGACCATGTTTTTCTCGCACGTCATGCTGCACTAGCGGCCCGCAGGCGTCAGGACGGCTCCCGCGCCCTGCGAAATGCCACATGCCCCCCTTTCCCCGGCCAGATCAGGCAGGTAGCTTGAGGATCAAGGATCGCTCTCAGCCCATTTCGGAGGAACAAATGACCGGCCAGATCGAAGCACGTCTTGCGCAACACGGCATTACCCTGCCAGACGCCCCGGCCCCAGCCGCAAACTACGTGCCGTTCGTGCAGGTCGGGGATCTGGTTTTCATATCGGGGCAGATAAGCCAAGGACCGGACGGGCTGATCCGCGGCCGTCTTGGCGCAGATATGGACGTGACCGCCGGCGCGGCGGCTGCGCGGCGGTGTGGACTGAGCCTGCTTGCACAACTGCGCGTGGCTTGCGGAGGCGATCTGGACCGAGTCGTACGGTGCGTGAAGCTGTCGGGATTTGTGAACTCGACCGGCGATTTCACCGACCAGCCGAAAGTGATCAATGGCTGCTCCGACCTCATGGTTGAAGTGCTTGGCGACGCCGGCCGCCACGCGCGCGCCGCCGTTTCCGCCCCCGCCCTTCCGCTTGGAGTCGCGGTCGAGATCGAGGCGATCTTTCAGGTAAAATGATGGTCAAGTCCGTTCCCCTGCCCGAAGCCTTCCTGAAGGCTCCCATCGCGCATCGTGCGTTCCATGACCGCGAAAAGGGGCGGCCCGAGAATTCTCGCGCGGCCATTCGGGCCGCCATTACTGCTGGCTACGCGATCGAAATCGACATCCAGCCCTCTGCCGATGGCGTGCCGATGGTATTCCACGACTATGACCTGCGCAGACTTACCGGACAATCGGGTCGGGTCAGGGGCCTGACCGCCACAGAATTGTCTGCTCTGCCGCTCACTGGCGGGTCGGAGGGCATTCCGTCGCTTGCCGAGGTGCTCGAAATCGTTGCGGGCCAGGTGCCGCTGCTGATCGAGATAAAGGATCAAGATGGCGGCATGGGACCGAATGTAGGTCAGCTGGAGAGAAACGTGGCAGACGTTCTGGGTGGCTACTCTGGCCCGGTCGCGCTGATGTCGTTCAACCCTCACTCGGTCGCGGCGTTGGCCGACGCGGCGCCAGACCTGCCGCGCGGACTGACCACCAGCGCCTACCGCGATGAGGATTGGCCTCTGCTATCTGCCGCCACCCGGGCGCATCTGCGCGGGATTCCCGATCTGGACAGCACCGGGGCAAGCTTCATTTCGCATGAAGCCTCCGATCTTGACCGCCCCAAGGTCCTGGACCTGAAGCAGAAGGGCACGGCTGTTCTTTGCTGGACGATCCGCTCTGCCGACGCAGAGGCGCAGGCGCGCAAGGTCGCCCAGAACGTGACATTCGAAGGGTACAACGCCCACATTCCGGCTTAACTGGATAACAAGGCAACCGAGCTGATGAGCGACGACAGCATCGAAGTCTCAGCGCTGTCCGCCGTGTCCGACATCGCTGCGTCGGACTGGGATGCCTGTGCCTGCCCCGAAGCCGCGACCGGCCGTCCGGTTGATCCGTTCACCTCTCACCGCTTTCTGAGCGCTCTGGAGCGCTCGGGATCGGTCGGGCCCGGTACTGGCTGGCAACCTCGGCCGCTTGTTGCGCGTCGAAACGGCCAGATCATCGCTGTCGCCCCGCTCTATGTGAAGTCGGACAGTCAGGGCGAATATATCTTCGACCATTCATGGGCGGACGCATGGGAGCGGGCAGGCGGAAAATACTATCCCAAGCTGCAAATAGCCGTCCCCTTTACCCCAGTGACCGGACGCCGCTTGTTGGCGCGACCCGGTGAGGAGGACGCCGGCCGCGCGGCGCTCCTGTCCGCCGCCGCGCAAATCGCGGATCGAGCCGGTCTGTCGTCCGTCCATGTGACATTCTGCACACCAGAAGAAGCAGACGCAGGTGAAGCCTTCGGCTACCTGCCGCGCCTGACCCAGCAGTTTCACTGGGAAAACCGCAACTACGCAGATTTCGAGGCGTTCCTGTCCGATCTGGCATCGCGCAAGCGCAAGACGATCCGCAAGGAACGCGCCACGGCGCAGGCTTTCGGTGGCACCATCAGGCGGCTGACCGGCAACGACATCGAGCCGCACCACTGGGATGCATTCTGGCGGTTCTATCAGGATACCGGCAGCCGCAAGTGGGGCCGCCCCTATCTGACGCGGGCCTTCTTCGACGAACTCCATCGCACCATGCGCAACGATATATTGCTGGTTCTTGCCGAGCGTGGCGGCAGGGCCGTCGCCGGGGCGCTGAACTTCATCGGGCGCGAGACGCTCTTCGGGCGTTACTGGGGATGCGTCGAAGATCACCCCTGCCTGCATTTCGAGCTTTGCTACTATCAGGCCATCGACCATGCGATTGAAACCGGCATGACGCGGGTCGAGGCCGGTGCGCAGGGCGAACACAAGCTGGCGCGCGGTTATCTGCCATCAGAAATCCACTCCGTGCATTGGATCGGTGACAGGTCGTTCCGCAAGGCGGTGGCACAGTATCTGCAAGAAGAACGCCGCGCCGTCGGGCAAGAGATCGACGTACTGACAAGCTATGGCCCATTCCGACATGTTCCCGCCGACGAATGAACGCCGGGCGATTGTGATTGCACCCCGCAGCCATGCAGAAAATACTGTTCATCGCTGCTCGGCATCGCCGAAAAAGGAGACATAAATGGCCGACCCACTCTCGGACGACGACCGCAAGGAACATCTGCCAAAGCTGGGTGAAAGCGGATGGGGTGCCGTCCCGAACCGCGATGCGATCCGCAAGATATGGAAATTCAAGAGCTTTTCCGAGGCTTGGGCCTTCATGTCGCGCGCCGCACTCGCTGCGGAAAAGCTGAATCACCACCCTGAATGGTCCAATGTCTACAATGTCGTGGATGTGACCCTCACCACGCATGACGCTCCCGGTCTGTCGATGCTGGACGTGACCTTGGCCAAACGGCTGGACACGTTCGGCGCGGCCGCCGAAATCCAGCGCGATCACTCGGAACCGGTAACCTGCCTGTGCGAGCTTCAGGCGGCGCAGAAAAGGGGCGCATAACGCCCCTTATCGCAAATCAAAGGTCAGACGCTCAAAGCGTCTCAAGCAGCATTTCGCCCGTGGAGATATTGCATTCTCCCGGCTTGTCGATATTGGCATGGGTGATAACACCATCGTTCACCACGACCGCATAGCGGTTCGATCTGCCGATCAGTCCCAGATGCGGTGCCGTAAAGTCGAGCTTCAGACCTTTGGTCATCGAACCGTCTGCATCGCCCAGATGCGTGATCCCGGCCTTCGTGGCACCCGTTGCTTCACCCCATGCCTTGAGGACGAAGGGATCGTTGACCGAAATGCAGATGATCTCCTCGATACCCTTGCTGCGGAAGGCGTCGGCAGTGCGAATGAAGCTCGGGATGTGAGCCGTGGTGCATGGCCCGGTAAACGCACCCGGCAATGCAAATACAACGACCTTGCGGCCCTTCAGCTTGTCGCTCAGCTTCACCTCTTCGGGTCCATTGGCACCCATCGTCACCAAAGTAGCCTCAGGAAGTCTCTCACCAACCGAAATTGCCATGTCTTTCTCCTGTCGCGTTGCGTTTCCTTGCCGCAACGATATAGGCTCCGCCCCGCTGAGGACCAGAGGGAGAAAGCAGATGGCCGGAATCGTGATCGTGGGCGCAGGCCAGGCGGGAGCATCCCTTGCGGCGAAACTGCGCTCCCTTGGATATGCAGGCGCACTCACCCTGATCGGAGAGGAACCCGCCCCACCCTATCAGCGACCGCCGCTGTCGAAGGGTTATCTTCTTGGCGAAATGGAGCTCGAACGGCTGTATCTCCGCGCTCCATCGTTCTGGGAAGAGCAGAATGTCGATGTCCGCCTGAATGCCCGTGTCACCGACATTGATCCCGCAGCAAAGACCATCACGCTTGGCACCGAGACCTTGGCCTATGACCAGTTGGCGCTGACCACCGGGTCGCAACCCCGCAAACTGCCCGCCGCCATCGGCGGTGATCTGGGCAACGTCTTCACCGTCCGCACCCTTGCAGACGTTGATCGCATGGCCAAATCCATTCACGCAGGCGCCAATGCCATCATCGTCGGCGGTGGCTATATCGGCCTTGAAGCCGCCGCCGTCGCCGCGAAACTTGGCCTGAAGGTCACAGTGATCGAGGCTGCGCCCCGCATCTTGCAACGTGTAGCATCACCCGAAACCTCTGCCTACTTCCGCGCCCTGCATCAGTCGCATGGCGTGACCGTTCTGGAAGGCACCGGTCTCGACCGCCTTTTGGGTGACGGCACTGTAACCGGCGCGCGTCTCGCCGACGGGCGAGAATTGCCCGCCGATCTGGTCATCGTGGGTATCGGCATCATTCCGGGCGCTGAACTGGCCGAAAAGGCGGGGCTTGTCATCGAAAACGGCATCCGCACTGACGAGCATGGCGGTACGTCCGATCCCTCGATCTGGGCGGCAGGCGACTGCGCCTCGTTCCCGCACAACGGTGGCCGCATCCGGCTTGAAAGCGTGGGCAACGCCATAGATCAGGGCGAACTCGTCGCCGAAAACATGCTGGGCGCGAACAAGTCCTATGACGCCAAACCGTGGTTCTGGTCCGACCAGTACAACACCAAGCTGCAGATCGCCGGGCTCAACACCGGCTATGACGAGATCGTCACGCGCAGAGGCGAAGGCGAAGCGATCTCGTTCTGGTACTATCGGGGTGATCACCTTCTGGCCGTCGATGCGATGAACGATAGCCGCGCCTACATGATCGGCAAGCGCCTGATCGAGGCGGGCAAATCGCCCGACGCCGCTGTCATCGAAAACCCGACCTCAGACCTCAAGGCACTTCTCAAAGCGTGAGGATCATCGGCGGGGAAAGACGCGGGCTGAAGCTCACTGACGTGGGCGCTGGTGACGCAAGCGCACACTTGCGCCCCACATCGGATCGCGTGCGCGAATCAATCTTCAACCTGCTCCTGAACGGCGGTTACGGCAACCCAGTCCTCGGCGCGCGCGTCCTCGACCTGTTCGCAGGCACCGGCGCACTCGGCCTCGAAGCCCTGTCGCGCGGCGCGGTCCATGTTGCCTTCGTCGATGACGGTGTCGCCTCACGCGCGCTCTTGCGGCGCAATATCGACCTGATGCGCGCGACGGGCGTGACAGACGTATGGCGCCGGGACGCGACCAGCATGGGCCTGAATCGCGGGCCCGCCTTCAACCTCGTCTTTCTCGATCCACCCTATGGCAAAGGCCTTGGTGAGCGCGCCATCGCGTCTTGCCTGGAAGGCGGCTGGCTGGCCCCCGATGCCCTGATCGTGTGGGAGGAAAGTGCGGCCCCATCGCCGCCCGAAGGTCTCGATCAACTCGACCAGCGCAAGTATGGCGACACGATCATCACCATCCTGCGAAAGACATCCTGAACCGGTCTCATTTTCCGACGGCAAATATCCCGGGAGCGCGAGGGCAGAGCCCACGCCGGATCACGCGCCAAAGCCGGCGCTTTACCAGGTCGGATGAAACTTTCCACCGGGCGACAATGTGAATATCTCCACGCCCGTCGCCGTCACGCCCACCGAATGCTCGAACTGCGCCGACAACGATTTGTCGCGCGTCACCGCCGTCCAGTCATCTGCCAGCACTTTCGTCTCAGGCCGCCCGAGGTTCACCATAGGCTCGATCGTGAAGAACATGCCCTCTTCCAGACGTGGGCCAGTTCCCTGACGTCCGTAATGCAGCACGTTCGGCGCGGAATGAAACACCCGACCAAGTCCGTGACCACAGAAGTCGCGCACCACCGACATGCGGTTGGCCTCGACATAGGACTGAATCGCATAGCCGATATCGCCGAATGTATTCCCCGGTCGTACCGCCTCGATCCCCTTGAACAAGGCATCATGCGTGACCTGAACCAGCCGCTCGGCCTTGCGCGGCATCGAGCCCGCCACGTACATCCGGCTGGTGTCGCCATACCAGCCGTCAACGATCACCGTGACATCGATATTCAGAATGTCGCCGTCCTTCAGGATCTTCGGCCCCGGAATTCCGTGACAGACCACATGGTTCACGCTGATGCACGAGGCATGCTGATAGCCGCGATAACCTATGGTCGCCGAAATTGCCCCCCGACGCGCCACCTCGGCGCGGATGAAGTCATCCAGAACCTCGGTCGTTATGCCCGGCTCCACCAGCGGCGCAACCGCATCAAGAATCTCTGCGGCGACCCGGCCCGCCTTGTGCATTCCTGCAAAGTCGGCGTGCTGATGTATCCTGATTCCGTCTTTCGTCAGACGGCCGTCCGGTTCGTCCAAGGCGCTGGTCCTTTCCATGATCGCGTCATTAGATAGTGAAGAATTCCGCCGTTGACCAGAGCCGGGGCTTTCCCACCCTGCCTCTGCATCCTATAGGAAAGACAGGTTGAACAAGGTGTGACCATGCCGAACCCCACCGCCGCAATCCTCATCATCGGTGATGAAATCCTTTCCGGGCGCACGCGAGACGCGAATATGCACTACCTTGCCGGTGAACTGACCCGCATCGGCATCGACCTGCAAGAGGTCCGCGTCGTATCGGACAGGCATGAGGCCATCGTCGCCGCCGTCAACGATCTCCGGCACACCTATGACCACCTGTTCACCTCCGGAGGTATCGGGCCGACCCACGACGACATCACCGCCGACGCGATAGCCGCGGCGTTCGCGCTGCCCCTCAATGTCCGCGATGATGCGCGCGCCATTCTTGCCGCACACTATCAGCGTTCCGGGCAAGACCTGAACGACGCGCGGTTGCGTATGGCCCGCATTCCAGGCGATGCGGTCCTGATCGACAATCCGATCTCTGCGGCACCCGGCTTTTCGCTTGGCAACGTTCATGTCATGGCCGGCGTCCCGAACATCTTCCAGGCGATGGTCGCGTCGCTACTGCCGCGCCTGACGGGCGGTCGTCCGCTCCTCTCACAAACCCTGCGCGTCATGCGGGGCGAAGGCCTGATTGCCGCGCCGCTCGCTGCCTTGGCACAGGAGTTCTCCGATCTGACTTTCGGATCGTACCCCTTTGTCCTGAACGGCGCTTATGGCACCAACCTCGTGGTTCGCGGGCAAGATGCCGTGCGGCTGGATCAGGCGATGGTGCGGATGCTCGCCCAGTTCGGCGAGGCGCAGGAATGAACGATCTCATCACCCTGATGGACAAGACCTGGCCGCCACATGCCGAACATACCGAAGGGCCGTGGATCGTGCGTGAGGGCCGCAATGGTGGCAACCGCGTCT
>Ga0209023_10001586_pt1 | contig 30148 bp, 21 predicted proteins | sample LakOneMetagenome_FD_187468 | JGI IMG/M metagenome (GOLD analysis project Ga0209023, IMG submission 187468) | Freshwater and sediment microbial communities from Lake Erie, Canada (SPAdes) (version 2) | ecosystem: Environmental > Aquatic > Freshwater > Lentic | place: Lake Erie, Canada...
ATGGAGTTAAAATGAAAGCAGGCGTAGCAGTACAACGAAAACTGTTAGAAATGACCTATACAATTTTTAAAACAAAGCAACCTTATGATAAAGAATATCTTAAAAAAGAATACGAGGCTGATAAAACTAGAGCGGTCATAAACTGACCGCCCTAAACAGGCTGGCTTATGCCGCCTAAAGCATAAAATTAAAATAACTAGTGGTTATTAACACAGAATCTTTTTTGGAGAAGCAAAAAAGAAAAAGGAAAAAACGAATGCTGCTAAAGAAAAAGAATACACTCAATCACCTCATTTCTTCTCCTTCCCCTCCAGCGCCGCCTGCGCCGCAGCCAACCTCGCAATAGGCACACGGAACGGAGAACAACTTACATAGTTCATGCCCAGCCGGTGAAAGAATTTCACACTATCTGGATCGCCGCCATGCTCACCGCAAATACCTACTTTCAAATGTGATTTGGCTTTCCTTCCGCCATTGATGCCGGCCCTCACCAGTTCTCCCACACCATCCTGGTCAATGGTCTGGAAAGGATCGTAAGGAAGAATTTTCAGGTCGAGGTATTTTGGTAAGAAACCGCCAATATCATCACGACTGAAACCAAAACTCATTTGCGTAAGGTCGTTGGTTCCATAGCTGAAGAAATCAGCCACATGCGCCATCAGTTCGGCACGTATGGCAGCCCTTGGTGTTTCTATCATGGTGCCGTAGAGATAAGGGATCTTTTTCATTTTCATTTTGGTACATACTTCCTGGTACACCCTGTCTACAATAACTTTCTGGTGTATCAGTTCATTTACCGTAACAGTTACCGGCACCATAATTTCAGGGAATGCTTTTTTACCGCTCTTCAATAGTTCGGCAGTCGCTTCCAAAATAGCACGAACCTGCATCTCTGTAATTTCAGGGAAGCTGATACCCAGCCTTACACCACGGTGGCCAAGCATCGGGTTATTTTCATGCAAAGCAAGCACCCTTCTTCTTAACACACTCATGCTGATGCCCAGTTCTTTACCAAGCTGGTGAAGTTTATCAGTATCATGCGGCACAAATTCGTGCAGGGGCGGATCCAGTAAACGAATGGTAACCGGGTAACCCTTCATTACCATCATCGTGTCTTTAATATCTTTCTTCACATACTTGAACAGTTCATTCAATGCAGAGCGTCTTTCGGTTTCAGTCTTACTAACGATCATTTTGCGTAACAGGAACAATGGCTGTTCACTTCCTTCACCATAGAACATATGTTCGGTACGGAACAATCCAATACCTTCGGCACCAAACTTCATGGCATGTGCTGCATCCTCAGCTGTTTCTGCATTGGTACGTACACCTATCTGTTTTATCTTGTCTACCAGTTTCATCAGGTAGTTGTAAGACTGATTTTTATCCAGGTCAATATCAGTTAATGCCAGGCTGCCTTCATACACCAAACCCTTTGTCCCGTTCAGGCTCAGCCATTCTCCTTCCTTGATGATCTCACCATTCTTTGCATGGAATGTTTTGGTATCGGCATGTATCTCAATATCTGAACAACCAACAATACAGCATTTGCCCCAGCCACGGGCTACCAGTGCAGCATGCGATGTCATCCCACCCTTGGTGGTAAGTATAGCCTGTGCTTTGTGCATGCCATCCACATCTTCAGGCGAAGTTTCTTCACGCACTAAAATTACTTTTTCGCCTTTGGCTGCCCAGGCTACTGCATCATCAGATGTAAACACCACACGGCCCCTTGCACCACCCGGACCAGCAGGTAGCCCTTTGGCGATGGGCCTGGTGACCAGTTCTGCAGCAGGATCAATCATCGGCAGCAACAATTCAACCAGTTGATTGGGCCCCACACGCATAACAGCTGTACCTGCATCTATCAGCTTTTCCTTGTGCATGTCAGCAGCCATTCTAACTGCGGCTACACCGTTTCGTTTACCAACACGGCATTGCAGCATGTACAGTTTTCCTTTTTCAATGGTAAACTCAATATCCTGCATGTCTTTGTAATGCTGTTCCAGTCTTTTTTGATAACTGAACAGTTCTTTGTACAGCGCAGGCATTAATTTTTCCAGCGAAGTAAATTGTTTGCTCTGGTCATTCATTGAATATTGGTTCACCGGTGCCGGTGTGCGTATACCAGCCACCACATCTTCGCCCTGTGCATTTACCAGGTACTCGCCATAAAATTTATTTTCTCCGTTACCGGGATTGCGGGTAAAAGCAACACCGGTGCAACTATCATTACCCATATTACCAAACACCATGCTCTGCACATTTACAGCAGTACCCCATTCGTCAGGTATCTTTTCTATCCTGCGGTATTCAATGGCACGTTTACCATTCCAGCTGCTGAACACAGCGCCAATACCGCCCCACATTTGTTTCCAGGGATCATCCGGAAACTCGGTGCCCAGCATTTTTTTGATCGTCTTCTTATAATCAGCCACCAGTTCTTTCAGTTCAGCAACGGTAAGATCGGTATCGCTTTTATAGCCTTGCTTTTGTTTGATATGCTCCAGTTTTTCATCCATCAGTTTGCGGATGCCTTTGCCATGCTTTACTTCAATGCCGGCACCTTTTTCCATCACCACATCGGCATACATCATGATCAGCCGCCTGTATGCATCATAGGCAAAACGTTCATCGCCACTTTGTGCTATCAGTCCGCCGATGGTTTTATCAGTAAGCCCTACATTCAGTACCGTTTCCATCATGCCCGGCATACTGCGCCTGGCACCCGAACGGATTGAAACCAGCAAAGGATTTTTTGTATCACCAAATTTTTTGCCGGCAAGCTTTTCCATTTTAGCCAGCGATTCTTCTACCTGGCTTTTTAAAATTTTCGGGTAAGTTTTTTTATTCTTGTAAAAATAAGTGCAGACTTCAGTAGTAACTGTAAACCCCGCAGGTACCGGTAATTTTAGTTTTGGATGTCCGGCCATCTCTGCAAGATTGGCTCCCTTGCCACCCAACAGGTTTTTCATAGATTCATTTCCATCGGCTTTGCCGCCGCCGAAGAAGTAAACATACTTTCCGGCTGTTGTTGATTTTGCCATGATTTTGTGTTTTAATCGTACACATAGTTATGGCATGTTTGCTTTAATTTTTAAAACATGACTCACATGAAATGGTGATTGTTATCATCAAATTGACAGTAAGAAAATCAAAAATAAAAATGAAAAATTGGTGAGGAAAATTGAATAAAATCAGGGCTGCAAAAATTCAATTTTCGTTCAGCTTACATCTTCATAATAAGGGATCTCATCATGGCTCACTGCTTCTTTCTGATGCCAGTAAGCCATCGTTACCACATGCCCGTCAGGTGTCTTAAGCAGGCGGCCGTAAATGGCGTTGATGGTATTGTATGTGTAGTCGGTCACACCAACAGTGAAAGTTTCAGGCGCTGGAGGAGGCGGTGGCGGCGGAGGAGGTGCTTCTTCTCCCTCGGCAACTTTTGCCACAGGGGCTGCTGCAACTTTAAGTGGTGGCGATGGCACAACCACCACTGTAAATTTATTGAACTCAAGTAATTTTTTTAAGAAGGCAACTCTTTCAGGCGAAACATTCTTTTCCACGATACCACATTTAACGCCATCAAGTTCTTCAAATTCGTGATTCTTATTTATTGCCATGACTGTTAACTTAATGAGTGTATGTAATCATAGATCCAGCTCAATAATCCAACCAGGATAATACCGGCGCTGCAAATGATCAATGCCAATCTTGCTGATGGTTCCACCTGTATCTTCTCCATCGGTAAGTCGTTCTTATCCATAAATACCGAGCGTACCACACGCAGGTAATAATACAGCGAGATGATCATATTCAGCGCAGCAATGATGATGAACAGGTAACTTCCTTTGGATGCACCGGCTGTGAGCAAAAATAATTTACCGAAGAAACCTGCTGTAGGCGGAATGCCGGCCAGTGAGAACAAAGCTAATGCCAGCACCCAGCTCAGGAACGGATTGCTCTGATACAATCCTTTGTAATCATCAATATTCTCCCGGTTGGCTTTGGCCGCAATTGCCGCAGCTACGCCAAATGCTGCCAGGTTCGAAAATATGTAGATCAGGATAAAATAAACAACCGATGTTGTTCCATCAGCAGAATTACTGCTGATGCCCACCAAAATAAAACCAACCTGCGCAATGGATGAAAAAGCCAGGAATCGTTTTATATTCTGCTGCCTCAGTGCAAACAGGTTGCCAATAACCATGGTGGCAACAGCCAGTATCATGACCAGGTTGTACCAAATTGCCTGCATGGGCTGAAATACTTTGTACAATGTTGCCATGAAAATAAATGCAACGGCTCCTTTTGACACGACCGATAAAAAGGCCGTAGTAGCAACTGGTGAACCTTCGTACACATCGGCCGTCCATAAATGGAAAGGCACAATGGATAACTTAAATGCGAATGCAGAGAACAAAAATACCAATGCAAGAATTTGCAGCGGGCTGCCATCCAGGTGCAGCGGAATTTCTGAAAAGCTGATGGTGCCTGTTGCACCGTACATTAATGAAATACCGAAAAGTAAAATACCGGAAGAGAATGCAGAAGACAGGATCATCTTCATACCTGCCTCAGAAGACCTTCTCTTTTCCAGATCAAAATTAGCCATGGCTGCAACCGGTATGGTTGACAGTTCCAGTGCCAGGAAGAACATGAGCAGGTTGCCACTCGAAATCAGGAAGAACATACCCAGCAATGCAGAAAGCATCAGCATAAAAAACTCGGGCATGTGTTCCGATTTTTTAAACCAGTCGGCAAACAACATGGAGATCAGGTAAACACCCAGGTTTAAAATATTTTTCTGGAAGACCATCAAGGCGGTTGTTTGATACATACCGCCAAACAAAGCTCCTTCTGCATTAAAGAAAAAGCCGGTGATAAAATTCAGCAACAACAAAACCTGTATCAGCAATAACATGGTCTCATTCCTCATCCCCTTGCCCAGTTTAATAAACAGGAGGAGAAAAATGATACCGGTTATTACCAGCTCGGGTTTCATCAATGTCAGCATTTCATTCATTCAATTCACTATTTTGGTATTGCCAATTTTTGCATAATTACTTCTGCACCTGGAGCCACCAGGTTATTCAGCCAGAAGGGCGCTACGCCTATGGCTATAATTCCTGCTATCAATATCAATGCAGCCAGTTTCTCATTCCAGGTTGCATCGGTCAATAATTCAAATCCTTCTTTCAACGGCCCCATGGCTGTTTTTGTAATGGCCCTTAAAATATATACTGCCGTTACCACAATAGATAAACAGGCAAGCACGGTTGCTACTCTCCTGAATGTATCAGGATGTTGCCAGGAACCCATGAACACCGTCATCTCAGCAACAAAGCCACTCAGTCCGGGCAGGCCCAGCGAACACAAACCAACAATAAACAACACGGTCCCAATAAAAGGCATTCGTTTTAATAAGCCTCCCATTTCGCTTACCTGCCTCGTATGTGTTCGTTCGTATATCATCCCTATCACAGCAAAGAAAAGAGCTGTCATTAAACCATGCGAAACCATTTGCATTACAGCACCGGTCATGGATGTTTTGGTAAGCATACCAATACCCAGCAACACAAAACCGCAATGACTAACAGATGAATAAGCGTTGATGTATTTCAGATCCTTCTGCATCATGGTAGCAAAAGCGCCGTATAAAATAGCGATGACAGAAAGTATGATAATAATGTTTGCATATTCCTTTGCTCCTTCGGGCATCAGGAAAGTTGCCACACGCAGGCAACCATAGCCGCCCAGTTTCATAGATATGCCTGCCAGGAACATAGAACCTGCAGTTGGTGCAGATGAGTGACCATCAGGCACCCATGTATGCAATGGGAACAAAGCCGTAAACACACCAAAGCCTACAAACAATAATGGGAAACAGATCATCTGCGTTTGCACAGGAATATTCAGCGCTGCCAGCCTCATCAGATCAAAGCTGTGTTCTTTTCCTGAGAAATAAATTCCCAGTAAACCAACCAACACCAATGCAGAACCTCCCATTAACATTAAGGCCAGTTTATTGGCTGCATATTCCTTTTTGCCGCTTCCCCAAATACCGATGAGTAAATATTTCGGTATCACGGCAATTTCCAGGAAGAAGAATAAGATGAACAGATCGAGTGAAATAAAGAAACCATAAGCACCCATGCTTAATAAGATGAGCAGGAAGTAAAATTCCTTGGTCATTTTTGTTACGTTCCAGGAAACGAGTACACCGGCAATCACAACAAAAGCTGTTAGTAAGATCATCGCTACCGAAATACCATCAACACCCAAATGAAAACTGATATTCCAGGAAGGGAACCAATTGTATTGTGTTTCAAATAACATTTGCGCTGTGTTGCCCGTGGCTCTTTGCTGGTTGAAAAGAAAAAGCAACACAAATGCCAGTACCATTTGGGCCGAAGCTCCCAGCAGCGATACCCACCTTACCTGCGCTGCATTGCGCATGAGCAATACGCCGGTCGCAGTAAGTAATGGTATTAATATCAATAACGATAAATTCATGCTTTTCTCTTAATTCAATTAACTATGTCCACCAGTAAATAAACAATAAGGCCAAACCAATAACGCCTGCCAAAAAGTAAATAGCATAGGATTGTACCTTGCCTGATTGTAATCCTTTTATAGATTCAGAAATATCTTTAGTGCCATTGCCGGTAGCATTGATCATTCCATCCACCACGTTCTTATCAAACCATGCGGCCGGCCTTCCAATCAAATTGAAAATTATTTTTTGTGTGATGAAGCTGTATATCTCATCAATATAGAATTTATGATAAGCTGCCTTGTATAAGCCGCTCAATGCAGCAGCCACTTTCTCCGGTTTATCATTTTGTTTTTTATACATCCACATGGCGATAAAAATTCCTACAAGTCCCAATACTACTGGCGCTATAGAAAATTGTAAATGAAATTCAGTATTTAATTGTTTGCCATCTGAGCTAACAAAATGACCAAAAGGAATAAAGCCTGCAACGGCTGCACCAACAGCCAGCAATACCAATGGCATCATCATTACAAATCCACCTTCTCCTTTATGCTCTCCATGTACATGCGATTCTTTGTTCCAGAAGATATTAAAGTATAAGCGGAACATATAAAAAGCAGTCAGTCCGGATGTGATCAACGCTATCCAGTAAATGGTTGGGTTATGCTCGTAAGCAGCCAGTAAAATTTCTTCCTTGCTGAAGAAGCCCGCAAACGGCGGCACGCCGGCAATAGCAAGGCATGCAATCAGGAATGTAATATGAGTGACAGGCAAATATTTTCTCAGTCCGCCCATATCTTTCATTTCGTTGCTGTGTATATAATGTATTACAGCGCCTGCACCTAAGAATAACAAGGCTTTGAACATGGCATGTGTAAACAAATGGAACATAGATGCGGTGTAACCCAATCCGTTCTCTCCTCCATATTTTGAAACGCCCAATGCAAACATCATATAACCGATCTGGCTCATGGTGGAATAGGCAAGCACTCTTTTAATATCTGTTTGTGTGCAGGCAATGATCGCTGCTATCAATGCAGAGATGGCACCCACATAGCCCACCATCGTTAATGCGTTGGGGGATGAAATGGCAAACACAGGAAACAATCTTGCTACTAAGAACACACCCGCAACAACCATGGTTGCAGCGTGTATCAATGCCGAAACCGGCGTAGGGCCTTCCATCGCATCGGGCAGCCAGATATGTAAAGGGAACATGGCACTCTTCCCTGCACCACCAACAAATACCAGGGCCAATCCCCAGGTTAATGCAGATACGCCCATGAACGAGGCAGCAGCCGCACTTTTATATCCTGCTGTTTCAGGCGATGTTAATGTTGCGATCAATGTATTAAAATCAAGTGTGCCTGAATGGAAAGCAAGGATCAAAATGCCGATCAAAAATCCAACATCAGCAAAGCGAGTTACGATAAATGCTTTTTTGCAGGCGGCAACCGCACTTGGTTTATCGTAATAATATCCTATCAGCAGAAAAGAAGAAACGCCTACCAGTTCCCAGAAAATATAGATCTGGAAAATATTGGAAGAAACCACCAAGCCCAGCATGGAAAATGTAAAGAGCCCAAGGAAAGCATAATAGGTCGGGAATCGTTCATCACCTTTCATATAGCCCAGGCTGTAAATATGCACCATCAGCGAGATAAATGTTACCACCACCAGCATCATCACAGAAATAGGATCGATGACGATACCCATGTCGATGGATACGTTCTCCGAGAATTGCAACCAGGTATATTTAAGCGGAACCAGTTTCTGGTAAACTCCATCCACTTTTCCATACTCAAAGAAATAACCGTAAGCTGTATATAATGCCAGTACAGTTGATGTCAATAATAATGCAGTGCCTATAACACCGGAAGTATTTTTAAAATATTTTCTTCCGAATATTCCAAGCATTAAGAACCCTGCCAGTGGCAGTAATGGAATAAGTGCTATGTAGGTTGCGTTTGGCATTTTTACCTCACCCTCATTCCCTCTCCTTGAAGAGAGGGAGGCCGGGCTTTTATTTTTTAATCAACATTAGTATTTACACATTTCAACATCTGCTCTTCATTCGTCATTTACATTGTAGCTTCTATCTTCTCCTTTTCCCCCTTTAGGGGATAGGGGTCCTTAATATTTCAGATCTTCTGTATTTTCAACATCAATTGACTGGTGGCTGCGATAAAGATTTATAATGATCGCAATTGCAACAGCCGCTTCTGCTGCAGCTATGGCGATGATGAATATGGTAAAGAACAATCCATCCATTTTATCGTACCACAAATATTTGTTGAAGGCGATAAAATTCAGGTTCACACTATTTAGTATCAGCTCAACACTCATCAGCATGGTAACCAGGTTGCGCCTGGTAAAGAAACCAAACACGCCAATAAAGAACAGGGCTGTGCTGATGAACAAAAGATGGTATAGTCCGGGCTGCATCATTTGGTTTCTGGTTTACTTTTTAATGCAATTACGATGCAGCCAATTAAAGCAGCCAGTAATAAAATACTCACTACTTCAAATGGTAACGAATAACCACCCTCCTCAACTCCCAGCATCTGATTACCAATATTGGCAACAGTAGGTTCAATTACTTTATTGCTTGTGGCTGTAAAGCTATGTTGCACCAGTTGCAGCATCACTAAAGCCATTCCGCAGAACGCAGCCAATGCAGAAAATAATTGCCGGCCCATTTTTGGTTTGGGCAACAATTCTCCCGCCTGCTGGGTAAGAAAAATAGAAAAAATGATAAGTACCACAATACCGCCAACATACACCACGATCTGCACTGCTGCAATAAATTCATACTGCAACCAGAAGTAAATGCCGGCAATACCGATCAGGCAAAATAATAAATAGATAGCCGCACGGAATATCATCCTGGTGGTAACTGCCAGCACTGCACTTACCAGGGTAATTGCAGCCAGCAGATAGAATATGATATTAGCGCCTGTCATCAGTTACTTATTATTAAATTTAGTTTCATTCATAGATTCTTCGCTATCGCTCAGAATGACAACCGAGTTGTCGCTCATTATTATTCTACCCCATCCATTATTTTGGATCCGGGTTTATTTAAAATTTTAGTCAGGTCGGCCCTGTTAAAAACGCTGTGCTCAAATGTCTGCGCCATCACAATGGCATCAGAAGGGCAGGCAACGATACAGAGATTACACATGGTACAGAGTTCCAGGTGATAAACCAGTTTATCAATCGCTTTCTTCTTTTTGCCTTCGGGTGTTATATCGAATTTGGTAACCACTTTCAATGTTGCGTTAGGACAAGCCAATTCGCAAGCCGTACAACCGGTGCAACGATGTTCATTATTCTCATCATGCGGCATTACCACTTCACCTTTAAACCTGTCGGCCAATACCAGCGTATCCCGATTATCGGGGTATTGCTCGGTAATAATTTCTTTATGATGCGTAAAATAATAACCAGTACGGCGCATGCCGACCAGCAGTGATTTTAATCCACCGAAAACATCCTTTATGTATTGCACAACCCCCCAACCCCCTGAAGGGGGAGTTTTAGAGTCTTTATTTTTTAAGTTATCACTCATATTTTAACGCTACAATATTATTAATTCAATCTTCCAGAAATCTACTACACAATCTCCGCATCTCCCCCTTCAGGGGGCCGGGGGGAGCCTAAAAATGCCATCCTAAAATGGCTATCGCCGTTACTAATAATAAATTGAACATGCTGATGGGTAATAAATATTTCCACTCCAGGTTCAGCAACTGGTCAATACGCAAACGTGGGAATGTCCACCTGAACCACATGATCACAAATATTAAGAAAAACGTCTTTCCAAAAAACCACACACTGGATGGTATATAATCCATTACATGATTAAAAGCTTCCCAATGCCCGATATGAAATGGCATCCATCCTCCCAGGAATAAGGTAGCGCCAATAGCACATACAATAAATACGTTGATATATTCGGCCAGGAAAAACAAAGCGAATTTCATCCCTGAATATTCTGTGTGGAAGCCCGCTGTTAATTCCGATTCTGCTTCTGCCAGGTCAAAGGGTGCCCTGTTTGTTTCCGCAGTTACGGCAATAATAAATATCACGAACGAAATGATCACCGGTATATGTCCTTTGAATATCCACCAACCATCAGCCTGTGCCAGGATGATATCGTTGATATTTAAACTTCCGGTAAGTATTACAACAGTCAATATGGATAACCCCGCAGATAATTCATAGCTCACGATCTGTGCACCACTACGCATAGCACCCATCAGGGAATATTTATTATTACTTGCCCAGCCCGCCATCAAAATACTAATGACCATGATGGAAGAAACCGCAGAAATATACAGCACACCAATGTTCAGATTCCATAACTGAAAATCTTTTGCAAAAGCAATGGGTGCCATCAGCAGCATGGCAACGATCATGGCAATGAAGGGCGCCAAGTTAAACAGGAATTTATCCGCTCCATCTGGTGTCATTCCTTCTTTCACCAATAATTTCAAGGTATCAGCCATTGATTGCATGAGCCCGAAAGGACCTACACGATTTGGCCCCAGGCGAATCTGCATCCATGCAGCCACCCTTCTTTCCATCAGTACCAATACAAGCCCAAGTACAGCAAACAAACCGATAACAGCAACGCCTGCAATGACCATTTCAAAGATCATCGTCCATGTTGGATTGAATGTTGCACTCAACCAATCATGAATTGCACCCGCTATGTTTGATAAGCTCCACATACTAAATACCCCCTCCGCCCCCTGAAGGGGGAACTTTGGAGAATAATTATTTTAAGTTGTTTTCAATTCTTTCTAACCCCGATTATCAGTGATAATTAACAAGTCATCTTTTTCATATTAATTTCGACTCCCGAAATAAATAAACCCAACTATTACATCAGACTGCCAGTTCCCCCTTCAGGGGGCGGAGGGGGTTTTACCTGTCTATATCCGGTATCACCAGATCCAAGGTTCCCATCATCGCCACCAGATCTCCCAGCTTACTTCCCCTTGCCATATGATCCAGGGCTGAGAGGTTTGAAAATCCCGGTGAACGGAATTTAATTCTGTACGGTGTTGTTCCACCCTCACTTACTATATATACACCCAACTCTCCTCTTGCTGTTTCCACCCTGCTGTAAAATTCTCCCTTGGGTAATTTCAACACTGCTTTTGTTTTCGCCTGGAAATCTCCTTCAGGAATATTGTCGATCAGTTGTTCAATGATTCGTATCGATTGCTTCATCTCCCGTATCCTCACCATATACCTGGCCAGGGAGTCACCGCCGGTTTCCAGTATCTCATCAAACTGTACTTTATCATATACGGCGTAAGGATACAGCTTCCGTATGTCGCAGTTTACGCCGCTGCCTCTTGCTGCTGGGCCACTACAGCCGTAAGAAATTGCATCTTCTTTTGATAATACCCCAACACCTTTCATCCTGTTTATAAAAATGATATTGCCTGTAACCAGTTCATCATATTCATCCACCTTTCTTTTAAAGAGTGCAATAAATTCCTTTACTTTTTTCTGAAAGTCGGGATGCAGTTCAGCCATTAAGCCACCGGGCACATAATAATTCATGGTCAATCTTGCACCACAGGTTTCTTCCATGATCTCGTTGATCTTTTCTCTTTCCCTGAAAGCATGAAAGAAAGGAGTGAATGCACCAATATCCATGGCCATAGCACCCCACCACAATTCATGCGAAGCGATCCTGGTAAGTTCATCCATAATTACCCTTATCACCTGTGCTCTTTCGGGCACTTCTATCTGCATGCCTTTTTCAACAGTTAAGGCGCATGCATGATTGTTGATATGAGCAGAGAGATAATCCATCCGGCTTGTAACATAAATGAACTGCCGGTAGGTAAGGCTCTCACACATTTTTTCAATAGAGCGATGTATGTAACCCAGATGCGGCTCAACCTTTTTGATCGTTTCCCCATTCAGCGTGATCACCAGGTGTAATACACCATGTGTTGCAGGATGTTGAGGTCCTACATTGATGATCAGATCACCTTCGGTGGTTGTGCCTATTTCTTCAAACATTTACCCCTAGCCCCTAAAGGGGGACAATTGTGTTTTATGAATAATCTTGTTTTATTAACTTCTTCTATCTCCTCCCTAGTTCCCCCTTTAGGGGGCGGAGGGGGTTTACAATTTTATCATATTCACCGGATCTTCAAAATCCTTCCGCATCGGGTTCTTTCCTTCCCAGCCGTCGGGTAATATTAATAACCGCAGGTCGGGGTGATTTAAAAAATTTACGCCAAACATTTCATAAACTTCCCTTTCATGAAACACTGCCGTTTTCCAGATATGGCTTACCGATTCTATTTCCGGCTTAGCTGCATCCAGTTTTGATTTGACAACAATATTATGCCGATACTTTGTAGAGCTGAGATGATACACCATGGTAAGGTGCGTCTTCCAATCTATACAGGTAAGGCAAAAAAGATAATCGAAAAATAAGGAATCCTCGTTGCGGAGTTTTTCTGCAAAAGATAGCCAATCAGCAGGCTCAACATGTATGTTAAGCCATTCACCCGTTTCATCAAACGTGGCGGCAGGAAGCAGTTCAGTTATTTTGGTTTTCAGATCCTCGTTATTCATACAATATTATATACCTGACTTTATTTGTTCTCTCGTCATACCGGCTTTTATTTTTTGCTGCAGACTAATCAAAGCATGAAGCAATGCTTCGGGCCTGGGCGGGCAACCAGCTACATATACATCAACCGGTATGATATGATCGGCGCCTTTAACAACAGAATATGTGTTATAAAAGAAGGGTCCACCACTGATGGCGCATGCACCCATGGCAATTACATATTTAGGATCGCCCATCTGGTCGTACAAGCGTTTTAGTACCGGACCCATTTTATTTACAATGGTACCGGCAATAATGATCACATCGGCCTGGCGGGGAGAAGCACGTGCCACTTCAAAACCAAATCTTGAAAAATCGTATTTGGCACCGGCAACGGCCATGTATTCAATACCACAGCAACTGGTAGCAAAAGTGAGCGGCCATAAAGAGTTAGAGCGTGCCCAGTTGATGATATCATCGAGTTTACTCAACACGATGCCACCACCGGGAACTTCCTGGATCTGTCCGGGAAAGCTGACACCCCCCCCGCCCCCTGAAGGGGGAGCCGGAAAAGACTCTGAATTATTTGAAATATCGCTCATTAATTTACACTCTTTAATAAATCACTTTTATCTCCTCCATAATTAGTTCCCCCTTCAGGGGGCGGAGGGGGTTTCCTACATCCACTTTAATGCACCTTTTTTCTGTGCGTATAAAAAACCAATGAATAAAATAAAAAAGAATATTACGATCTCTACCAGGGCAATCCATCCTACTGACTTTGCCACTACTGCCCATGGATAAATAAATGCCAGTTCCACATCAAAGATCAAAAACACCAGTGCAAATAAATAGTATCCTACATTTAATTGTATCCATGTTTTTCCTTTGGTGGGAATACCGCACTCGTATGGCTGACCCTTTTGCGGGTTCTTTGTATATTTTGTAACCAGCCTTGCGATGATTACAGCAATAGAAGAAAATGCCAGCGCCGCAATTATCAGAACGATCATTGATGATGCACCCATAGCAAGATTATTGTTGGTTTGTTTTAGAGGTACAAGTTAAGGAAGAAATGTGTATTTTGAATCAATTGGTTTATATCGTTCTCATCAGCATTTTTCCTGATTAAAATCATTTTTTATTTGTTGCACTTTATACAATTGCTTACCCGTATATCTCTACGTGAATATCTTTTGCATCATACCCCAGGTCAAGTATTCTTTGTTTGGCCTCGTCTATCATTCCACGCCAGCCACATAACATAAATGTTGCGGGTTTTTTATCCATGCATAATTCTTCGTAAACATTATGTACGTAGCCTGTACGGCCTTCCCATTCCTGCCTCGATAGTGTTGGTATATACCTGAAGCCGGGAAGCGATCCTTCCAGTGCTTTCATTTCGTCGTAATATAATATGGTGTCCTTTGTGCGGCAGCCAAAGATGAGTGTAACATTTTTATGTGGAATATTTCTGTGCTTTATATGCTGCACCATACTGCGGAAGGGTGCAATGCCGGTGCCTGTACAAATTAAGAACAGGTCTTTATCCAAAGGTTCCTTACAGGTAAAAACGCCCAGTGCACCGCGGAATGTAAGCTCAGAGCCAACAGTAACTTCATCAAATATATAATTGGTGCCGGCTCCTTTTTTATCCAGTACAATGATCAGTTCAAATACATTGGTACCATCGGGCCAGGATGCAATGGAATAGCTGCGCAGGCGCTTGTTTGCTTTTTCATGGATGGGCAGGTCAAGCGTTACAAACTGCCCTGGAATAAAATCAAATGAAGTTAATTCAGGTACTTCAATCCAGTATCGTTTGGTGACCGCGGTCTCATTTTCTATGCGGATGACCTTCCCTTTTCGCCACGGTAATAATGCCATTTTTAACGTTTGTGGAAAGTTACAGAAATAAAAAGCTTCCGTAAAAATAAATTACGGAAGCCCTTATTTAAACCAATCGTTTTACTGAATGATTATTTTTTCTGTATGCGTTGCATGCTCTGTAAAAACTTTAAGCTGATAAGTTCCTTTTGCGATGCCGCTTACATTAAGGGTATTGCTGCGCCCCTTCAATGTAAATAATTTTATCAATCTGCCGGCAGCATCAAAAATAACAGCGCTGTTCATATTGCCTGTGGATGAAAGGTATATCTTATCAGCACTTACCGGGTTCGGATAAATGCTGAAATCATCGCCTGCATTATTAAAATTAACTCTTCTTACCGGTGAGTAGCGGAAGCTTCCATCTATATCCATCATTTTTAAACGATAGAAATTCAAACCGCTTAGAGGCTGATTATCGGTAAGATTGTAATTGTTCTTATTGCTGTTATTATAAGCAGGAACGTTACCGATAGCAGTATAGGTAATACCATCTGCGCTTCGCTCTGCTATATATTTATCTGCATTCAGTTCATTATCGGTTGTCCATTGCAGTAAAACTTTTTTGGTTTGTTTGATGGCTTCAAAACTGAGCAGGTTTATGGGCAATGAGCGTGTACCATCCACGCCACCATTATTTAACCAGAATTCGCTGAAGCTGTTCACCGCAAACTCGGCATAGTAGCCATTGTCGTAAGGAATAATTTCTGTATTAGCCGGCAAAATGTATGTATGAACGCCAACTGCATTATCGGCCAGGGTTCCGTTTTCCTGTGCGGCCAGTCCGCTGAATTTGGTAACACCTAATTCATAAGGATCTTTTGGTTTTGTACAAACAGCACAGCCGCTGGCAGCCAGCAGACTTTTTGCCTCTGCATCGGTAAAATAAAAACGTACCGTAACATCAGAAGCTGGTGGTGTTGCAGGCCTGATCACAATATTACGATTAGCATAATACTGGTGATTTTGGTAACGCACAGTACCGCTGTAAGGATATACATCTACCCTGGTGCTGCCCAGGTTATTGCCATTGGCATTGATGGATGCAATACGGGTTGCACCTGAAGTAAAATGAATCCAGTTGCTGCCATTTACGGTTTGGGTTATATTGGTGAGTGTTGTGCCGGTATAAATAGCTGCTTTATCAAACACATGAATATCATCAATACCAACACCATCCAGGTTAAAGCCCAGGTCGCTGGTGAACACAATGCGAAAACGTACAACACCCGCTGTTGGCGGAACATTAAAGCTTGCCACATGCCAGGTAGTTAATGAATTGCGCCATTGATTTTTTCCGGTAGGATCGTTGTACCAGTTTGTGCCAGCACCATTGGTTCCCAGCCGGCTCCAGGTAACACCGCCATTTACAGAATATTCAACCCAGTTATAATCGGCCGGCACTGCATCTTCAATTAAAAATATATGGCTGAATGATAAAACAGGTTGCGTTAACCCGGTAAGGTTAAAGCAGGGCGAATACAAATAAGAAACTTCATTAGTGTTATAATTGCCGGTTAAATTAGTAACCCAGGCTTTGGTGCCGTTAGCTGCCTTGCTGATGACGGTTTTAGTTGGGGTACCCCATTGCCAGCTGCTGTTCTGCCCTTTGGCATACCAGCCGCCGGTACTGCTTTCAAAGCCTTCCAGGTATGGATAAGTACTTACTACAGGAGCAGTGTGAAAATTATAATTTAGAATGCTATCGTTATTCCTGTAATTATCTGTTGCTTCAAACACCCAGAAATTAAAATTATAGTCCGCATCTGCCAGCAGGTTTTCGGTCACAGCAAAATTATGTGTTGTTAATCCCGGAGGTAAGGATGCAATGGTTTCCATTACAGGAGCGCCGCCATTTACATTATAATATACCGGCACATTACTAAAGGTTGTGCTGCTGTAATTTTTAATTTCAAAAGATATGGTTTGATTGCCTGCCAGGCCGCAACCCGAAACGGATGGAGAAAGGATACGGGTTATCCCTATATCGTTCGACACTTCTTTTATACCCACATCATCAAAAGTATAACCATCATCCTGGTCGATGATGGGGTTGGGATTATTGGCAGATGTGTTTCCCTGCTGACTGAATTTTACCTGGAAGCTGCTGCTGAGTGGCTGTGCAGGAAGCACAGTATCCAGCACATCGTTAATATTTATAACAGCATGTTTATATTGACCTAATGACGCCTGGTTGGCCACCAGGTCGTAAGCCAGCACCCAGGGTTTTGTATCACTGCCACGTATCCATACTTTATTGTTGGGGTTATTTTCGTTGCCGTGATTTTTATACCAGAAATCTAACCGCAACTGCTGGCCGCTGATATAGTTGCCCAGGTTGTAGGTCATCAGCAGGCTATCGGTTGTTTGGGCTGCGTTGTATGGAAACTGATCTAATGTTATTGCTTTGCTGCCATTCAATGCAAAGCCTGTATTTACGAATGTACGGGCACGGCCACGTACTGTATTCGTTTTAAAATCCACCCGGTCAACACCATCAAGGCCAGTGCTGTTTATAAGATAATCTTTTGCCGATGCAGTTTCAAAACCATCAAGTACCGGTAATGTTACTAATGCATTGGGTAAATTTTTGATGGTTACTGTTGTTGTATCATCTACCGGCTGTGTATCGCCGGCTCTTTTAACCCAGGCTTTAATGCTGTAAACTCCTGGCACAGAAAAGTCGGCCGTTGTTGTAAAAGTATATTGCCGTGTTGCCAGTGCAGCAATAGCAATGGCACTGGTTTCCATCACTGTTGCACCTCCGTTTACCTGGTAGTACAAATCATAAGAGCCTGTGGTTGCAATATTATCGAGATTGCGGATAGTAAATTTTATTGGTGTGGTTGCTGTAAGTGCAGTAGATGTAAACTGTCTTCCGGAAACTGGTGCATCTATAGAAACGGCCTTCAGGTCGTTATCATACATCGATAAAGTACAAACACCGGTTGATGGCAGTACCGACCGGGATACTGATCTTCTGCCATTTACAGCTCCGTTTCTTGCACTTACCCCAAACCAGTAAGTGGTTGCGCTGTTCAATCCTGAAATTAAGTAAGTAAGACTGGTAGTATTGCCAATAATGGCCATGGTATCGGCTTTTAGCTGCCAGATATCGTAAGAGGTTGCACCAGGAATGGCAGGCCAGTCTAACTGAGCATATCCATCACAGGGTATAGTAGCCGTAACAACCGGCTGGCCAATTACTGTAAAATTAAAATCACTTTCATCGCTGTAGGCAGATGCATTTCGGCTAACACGTACTTTATAATTATTGCTTACTGTTGCCGGAACTGTCCAGTTGTAGGACAGCGCATTTGCCGGTACATTGTTATTGATCAGGTTCCAGGCTGTGCCATCAAAATACTCCAGTGTAAAAGTATTGGCTTCATCGCCATAGGCATTCCAGCGGATGGTTTCCGATTCGCCGGGCACTATTCTCTCTTCACCAAAAGGATATTCAACAGTCAGGCCATTCATATCCACCTGGTATGTTACCACGTATTCCTGCGGGCCATAGGGCAGTGCAAAGGCATTTACATTGATATCGTAACTGCCTGCTACCGGGTTATCAATCACCACCTGCTCTATATTATTTCTTCTGTCAACTCCCTCAATAGCTGTGTCATTTACATTGGTCGGCAAAGGATTTAAAATCATTGGCTGGTGTGTAATATTACCCGGGGCAACTACAGTAAGATCAAAATCGTTGATGAGTTGAGTAGCTGCATTGGGCGCTGCGGCAGTATCGTTCCAATACAGCATCACTTTTAAGCGTCTTGCTCCTGCAGGTACTGTTATTGTATTTAGTGCAGGCGTTGTGCTGCTGATGTAGAAGCGGTTATTTTCAATAGCATTGGCGGCACGCCTGGCATTCAATACGCCAAAGCCATAAGTAAAATCCGGGCCTGGGTTACCCAGGTCTTCTGCCGTATTGCAAAGCACTGCTTTTATTAAAGCTGCCTGTGGTACAGCACCGCCATTTAGTTTGCGATACAGCTCGTTCAACAAAGTAGCGCTGCCGGCAACTATGGGCGATGCCATGCTGGTACCGCTGCTGGTGCCATAGGTAAAATTATGCCGGGTAGAAAGTGTATTATAGCCAGAAGCCACGATCTCGGGCTTTAACCTTCCATCGTTAACCGGGCCACGGCTGGTAAAAAAAGCAGGTGCATACAAAGTATCAATAGCACCAACCGTTAACACATTCTTGGCCACCTGGTAACCCGATTTGATGGTTGCAAAATTGATGGGATAAGGCGAGCAGGTATTTCCTCCGTCGTTGCCGGCTGCAAATACGTGCAGCAGTTTTCGGTAATCGCCCATTTGTTTATCTACATAATTACTTACCACATCATAAGCGCCCGATCCTGCACAACTATCATCGGCATTGGTGTAAGAATTATTGGTAACAACCATGTTATAGTCGGTTACATACGTAGGTGCCTGTGTAAGTATATCACTGAAGTACTGGCTAATAATGGTTGAGCGTGGCGCCATACCATTGTGTTTGGGATCCAGCAAACCAGCACCGGCAACGGTACCGGAAACATGTATGCCATGAAAACTAAAGGGTGCCGGCACCCGGTTGATAACACGCCCGGTAAAATCGAGTGTTACAGTTGCAATTTCGGCATTATCACCAACACCCACTGTAATGCCTTTACCACTCAGGTTTTTGCCAGATGGCGCAAGCAGACTGGTAACGGCATGCTTGCCGATGCTTTTATAATTTAGTTCTTTATCGGTTAATGATTGTAAACCCAGGTAACTTACAAATTGCAGTGCGGCAATTGCATCTGCCTTGCTGATATCTGCCTGTATAAATACCACATTGGGTTCTGTAAATTTTGTGGGTATTATCAGTGCTCCGGCTTTTTCAAGCTCAGCTATTACATCTGTTTGGTTTACAGATGTGTAAAGGTTCACGGCCATTAATTTCTGGCTGGCGTTGCCGGCAGCCTGTTGAAAATTATTGAAAGCAATATCTTTTTTGTAAAGGGCCGGAATAGTATTGATGGAAACGATATTGTAATTGGAAGCCTGTGTAAAATCAAATGCATTTTTTATGGCAGCCAGGTATGCATTGCCGGGAATATAAGCCTGCAGATCGCAGCCCGCATTTCTTAATTCACTTTGCTGTTGCAGTGATGGCAATACTGAAAACTGTACCAGCACAAAATAACTGCCATTAAAAAAAGAAGCCTGCAGGTTTTCTTTTTGAAAGCTTTGCTTTTGAATATTGTTACCTGTAATAAAATTGCCTGCAGCAAAGCGGACAGGCTTGTCGATATTTTGAGCAGTTGCGCTGAGGCAACCCGTTAAAAGCAAAAAGTAAAAGCAGTAAGAATAGAATTTTTTCATTTGGTTATATACCATTGGATTTTGCCTGGATATCTCTTATTAACGAAATTATACATTAAATCGTTGCTAAGCCATACTGTTAACGCTTTTGTGGCTTTCATATTGCAATTTTAAACAGAATATGGGATGCATTTTTTATTCATTGTATCTTTGCCATACGGATGAACCTGGAAATGTTGTTGAACGGCTATTTGCAAGACCCCCGCTGTTTTAAAATAGTGGACAGGGTAACTGCGTCCCGGCCCCAACAAATTCAGCTCGACAGGCTCCACGGAAGTGCAGCACCATTCATCGTTTCAGCGGTTTTTAACCATGCAGCCGCCAGCCAGTTAAATCACCTGATCATACTGCGGGATGCGGAAGAAGCGGCCTATTTTCACAACACATTAGAAAATATTACCAGTGCGCTGAACCTTTTCTATTTTCCTTCTTCCTTTAAAAATAAAAAGAACTACCGGCTGCTGAATGCCAGCCATGTGATGCTGCGGACCGAATGCCTTACCCGTTTCAGCAACCCTTTGAGCAATAACCGGGTGGGCGCTATTGTAACCTACCCTGAAGCATTGTTTGAAAAAGTGGTGCTGCCCAAAACGCTTTCGGCCAATATTATTTCTATTAAACAGGGCGATACCATCGACCCTGTAGCCATGTACGAGAAGTTTGTTGGCTATGGTTTCAGCCGTACCGATTTTGTGTACGAACCCGGGCAGTTTGCTGTACGTGGCGGTATTCTGGATATCTATTCTTTCGGCAACGAAAAGCCTTACCGCATAGAATTGTTTGGCAACGAGGTTGACAGCATCCGCATTTTTGATCCGGAAACGCAGCTGAGCGAAAGAAAATTATTGCAGGTAAGCATTATACCCAATGTAGAGACCCAGTTTGATGACGGCGAGAAAGTTTCCATCATGGAATTTTTACCGGAGAACACCGTGGTATGGAGTGAGGACTGGAATTTTATTAAGGAGAAAATTGAGCAGCAGGAAGAAGATCTTGAACTTTATTTAGCATTGCTGAAAGAAAACCCGGTAAGCAATACAGCACAGGCGGATGATGATGAAACTTATTTAGCGAAGGCTGATGTTAGCGAAGCAGATTTTCTCCCTGCCAAAATTTTAGAAGAAGAAATAAGGCAGCGCCACATCATTGAGTTTGGAGCTAAAGCCAGTTTTGACGACAGGCAACATGCAACGGACAACGGACAACGGACAACGATCAACTTCAGCACCAAAGAGCAGCCTTCTTTCAACCGCCAGTTCGATCTGCTGATAAAAAATTTAAAAGAGTACGAAGCGAAGAAGTACAACATTTATCTTTTCGCAGATAATCCCAAGCAGTTGGAAAGACTGCATGTTATATTCACCGATCTTAAAGCGGAGATCAATGTCATTCCCATACCAACTTCTATTCACGAAGGATTTATTGATGATGACCTGAAAAACGTTTGCTATACCGATCACCAGATATTTCAGCGCTACCATAAATACAAAGTAAAGCAGGCGTTCAGCAAGAACAAAGCACTTACTTTAAAAACATTAAGAGAATTACAACCCGGCGATTATGTAACGCATATTGATCATGGAGTGGGCGTGTACAGCGGATTACAGAAAATAGAAGCCAATGGCAAAATGCAGGAAGCGGTGCGTATTCAATACAAGGATGGTGACCTGCTGTATGTTAATATCTCTTCTTTACATAAAATAGGCAAGTACAGCGGCAAGGAAGGCAGCGTGCCTAAAATGAACAAACTAGGCAGCGACGTTTGGAACAAACTGAAAGATAAAACCAAGCGCCAGGTAAAAGATATTGCAACTGATCTTATTAAATTATATGCCGAGCGTAAAAGCCGCGAAGGCTTTGCACACCAGCCCGACAATTACATGCAAACCGAGCTGGAAGCCAGTTTTATTTATGAAGACACGCCTGACCAGGGCAAGGCAACTGAAGATGTGAAACGGGATATGGAAAAATCATCGCCGATGGACAGGCTGGTTTGTGGCGATGTGGGCTTTGGCAAAACAGAGATTGCCATTCGTGCTGCATTTAAAAGTTGCTGCGATGGAAAGCAGGCTGCGGTATTAGTGCCCACAACCATCCTGGCTTACCAGCATTATAAAACTTTCAGTGAGCGCTTAAAGGACTTTCCGGTTACTGTTGATTTTATCAATCGTTTTAAATCTGCCAAACAAAGAAAAGAAACCCTGCAAAAAGTTACGGAAGGGAAAGTGGACATCATCATCGGCACCCATGCTTTACTTAGCAAAGATGTAAAGTTTAAAGACCTGGGCATCATGATCATTGATGAGGAACAGAAATTTGGTGTGGCTGCAAAAGAAAAACTTAAACAATTAAGAACTACGGTTGATTCATTAACCCTTACTGCAACGCCCATACCACGTACACTGCAATTCAGTTTGATGGGTGCCAGGGACCTGAGCATCATCAACACACCGCCACCCAACAGGCAGCCCATACAAACCGAAGTGATGGTGTTTAATGAGGATGCCATCCGTGATATTATTTATTATGAAACCGAGAGAGGCGGACAGGTTTTCTTTATACACAACCGCATTAAAGGGCTGGCCGAAATGAAGGGTTTGATACAGGGCTTGTGCCCGGATCTGAGCATTGCATTTGCCCACGGCCAGATGGAAGGCGATGAACTGGAAGATACCATCCTGGATTTTATGGATAAGAAATACGATGTGCTTATCTGTACAAACATTGTTGAAAGCGGCGTTGATATTCCGAATGTAAATACCATCATCGTTCACAATGCACACCAGTTTGGCTTAAGCGATCTGCACCAGTTAAGGGGAAGGGTTGGCCGCAGCAATAAAAAAGCATTCTGTTATTTACTGGCACCGCCCATGAGCACCCTGCCGCCCGACAGCCGCAAACGCTTAACCACTTTAGAGCAGTATAGTGATTTGGGCAGTGGTTTCCAGATTGCCATGAGAGACCTGGATATACGTGGCGCCGGCAATATGCTGGGTGGCGAGCAGAGTGGCTTTATTGCCGAGATCGGTTTTGAAATGTATCATAAAATTTTAGATGAGGCCATACGTGAATTAAAGCGTACCGAGTTTAAAGAATTATATAAAGATGAAATTGCACAGCAGGATGATTTTGTTACCGACTGCAGCATTGATACCGACCTGGAAATTCTGATACCCGACAGCTATGTAGAAAGCATCACCGAAAGGTTATCGCTGTACAGCCGTTTGGATAATTGTGCAAATGAGGAAGACCTGGTTGCTTTTCATGCAGAGATGGAAGACCGCTTTGGACCCATACCTGCCCCGGTGGAAGACCTGTTTACCACCGTGCGCTGCCGCAGGCTGGCCGTGGAACTGGGTTTTGAAAAGATGCTGCTGAAGAATGAAAATTTAAAATGCTTTTTTGTAAGCAATCCCGATAGCCCCTATTTTACCAGCGAAACTTTTAACAAGATGATCGACTTTTTGCAGAAGGGTACCAATAAAGCCAAGCTGAAACAAACCGGCAAGTTGTTTTTATTGCTGGTAGATGATGTGAAGGACATGACATCACTGCATGAGTTTTTGGTAAAGATGCACAAGTTTATTTTTTAAGTCTGCCTGTCTTTCTTCTGCTCCAAATCATTTAATTTACTGCCGTTATGAACAGCATCATTTACATCATGGGTGTTTCGGGTTCGGGCAAAACCACTGTAGGCAGGCTGCTGTCGCAGCAAACTGGTATTCCTTTTTTTGACGGCGATGATTTTCATTCAGCTGCCAATAAAGAAAAAATGAATGCAGGAATACCATTAACAGATGAAGACCGCCAGGGCTGGCTGCAACAGCTTCATGATCTTGCCGAAAAAGAAAGTGCAGGCGGGGGAGCCATCATTGCCTGCTCTGCCTTAAAAGAAAAATACCGGCAGCTGTTATCAGCCGGTTTACAAAAACCTGTTTGGGTGTTCTTAACCGGCAGCTTTGATCTGATAGCTCAAAGATTGAAAAACAGAACCGGGCATTTTATGCCGCCTGCATTGCTACAGTCGCAGTTTGATGCGCTGGAAATTCCCAGCGATGTATTTACAATTGACATTGAAGCGGAACCTGAAACTATTACAGAAAAGGTATGGGAGTTTTTAAAACAGCAGCCATTGTAATACCAACACCCCTGCCAGACCCACCACAGAAACGATCGTTTCCATAACCGACCAGGTTTTTAAAGTATCTTTTACCGACAGGTTGAAATATTCTTTGAACATCCAGAAGCCTGAATCATTCACATGTGAAAAGAACAAGCTTCCTGCGCCTATCGACAGCACCATTAGTTCAGCACTTACATCTGAATGTAACAGCACCGGCGCCATAATGCCCGCAGCTGTTAAACCCGCAACCGTAGCCGAACCTACGCAAAGCCTGATCACAACCGCTATCAGCCAGCCAAGCACCAGGGGGTTAACCTGCAGGTTCGCCAATTGATTGCCTATTTGCGTACTCACGCCACTATCTGTCATTACCTGCTTTAATGCACCAGCCCCGGCAATTACCAATAGTATGATCGCAATTTCAGCAATGGCATCGCCATATATAGCCATAATGGTTTTTATGCTATGGCCGTTCTTTATGCCGAGCACATAAGTAGCATACAACAGCGATACCAGCATCACTACCATCGGATCGCCCCAGAAAACCAGCAGGCTTTTAAGCGAATTGGCCGGCTGTACAATGTAAACGATTACCGAAAAAAATATCAATAACAAAGCCGGTAATAAAGCCGTAAAAAAACTGTTTGCTGCGCCGGGCATTTTATCGGCCTCCACTGTCTTGGGTTTAAATACCTGTAGCGGAACAGCTTTTATATTTTTTATGGTAACTGCAAACACAGGCCCCGCCAGCAAAATAGCCGGTATAGCAACAGCCATACCATAGAGCAGCAGTTTGCCCAGGCTGGCATTCATTTGTGTGGCAATGGCAACCGGCGATGGATGCGGCGGCAAAAAACCATGCGTTACCGAAAGCGCCGCCAGCATGGGCAAAGCCATGTACACCGCAGGTTTGCCGGTTTGATGAATAACTGCAAAAAGCAAAGGAATAAGCAACACAAACCCTACATTATAAAACAAGGGTATACCCACAATAAGGCCGGTAAGCATCATGGCCCATTGTAATCTTTTTTCTCCGAAAGCTTTTACCAGTGTGCCCGATATCTGTTGTGCAGCCCCTGTTTCGGCAACCAGTTTACCCAGCATGGCGCCCAGGCAGATGATGACCACCAGGTCGCCCAGGATATTACCGATACCGGTTTTAACCGAAGCCGTCAATTTTTCGACAGGTATCCCCAGCCACCAACCCAGTAATAACGAAACGATAATAAAAGCCAGGAACGGATGGAATTTTAAAACGGCGATCAGTACAATTAAAATAGCGAGGCAGCAAATTATACTAAAGATGATCATGCCGGTGAACAGGTTTTAATTTGTAAAGTAATTAAAACGAAGCAATATTACAAGCCGGGTAGTGATAAAGAAAAACTTACTGTCAGCAAAAAATTAAAACCATTTAGCTTGGATAAAAAAGCAGTTTTTAATTGAACGGATGCCAACGTTACCTTTTTTATCAAGAAAAAAAGAACGAGAGGGCTTTTAAGAATGGCAGCAAAAGAAATAATTACCCCCTTTTTTCTTTTTCTTTTTTGCTTGCCCAAAAAAGAAACAAACCTGCCTGCCGGCAGGCAGGAAAGGAGCCCCGAAATCGATTACATCCCGATTTCGGGTTGGTTCCCTGATTGGGCTTAAGTACTACTGTAAACTGTGCATTTGTTCCCTGATTAGTAACAAATCAATAAGTAGATCTGTTTTGATAATAATACCATATGCAGGGTTTATTTGAAAGCCTCTTACTGAAATAATTTTCCGAACGCATATATCTTTAGATGATCGTATTTACAAATCAATTTCCTCCCACCCGATCAATCTCGTCTTTAGCGCCACCTTCCGACCGGCTTACGGCTTTCATGGTTTTACCAAAGCGCCAGCTAAAGCCCAGGCGTACTACCCTGGTATCCCATTTAATGGTGAAGGGTTCGTATGAATTCTGGAAAGTAGAATAGCCGGAATAGTTTTGAAAATAAGTAAGGTCACGCACACTCAGTTTTAAGGTCCCCTTCTTCTTCATGATCTGTTTGGCCACGCCCACATTCAGTTCGCCCTGGGGCTGCAGCCATTCCTGCAGGTCTATCTGGCTTTTGGTCTGGTAATAGCCGCTCAGCTCAAAGCTCCATCCTTTTTTAAACTGAAACTGGTTGTTGATGCTAATGTTCAGCTGGCTGATCCTGGCTTCCAGCGGAGCCCATACCACGCCTTTGATGATCTTGTAATTGTACACAGCCACTGCCGTTATATTCCACCATTTGGTAAGCGGGTATTGAAAAGTTTCTGTGATGCCGAAGTTTTGAAAAGAACCCACATTGCCCCGGGTGTAAATAATGATGTTCTTATTTACATTGCTGGCGTTTGAATCAATGATGAATATCTGTGAAAAATAATCTTTGAGGTAGCTGTACGAAAACTCGGTAGTAAGCATTTGCTTATAAGTATGCGCTAAGGCAAAGTTCCAGGTGTACTGTGGTTTTATGAAGGGATTACCTCCTTCATAAGTGTATTTATTAAGCGTGGTAAGAAAAGGATTCAGCTGCTGAAAGGGCGGCCTGTCTATTCTTCTTCCTGCACGGAAAGTAATGCTGTTGTTACTGTCAACCTGGTAAGAGGCAAACACGGTGGGAAACAAACTTCCATAATTCTTTTTAAAGGCCGAATCCTTTACCTGTGCATTGCCCAGCTGGTGCGCTTTGTATGCCGTGTATTCGTATCGCAGGCCGGCCTGCCAGTGCCATTTGCCTTTTTCCGCATCTGCACTGGCATAGGCAGCGCTGATGCTTTCATTGTATAAAAAGTGATTGCTGCGGCTCAGGTCGGGTTGCCAGGCATTGCTGTTATCTTTATAAAAATATTCGGCCAGGTTATCTGTTTTGTTGATGGCCGTTTTTAAACCGGTTTCCAGCAGCCATTTTTTAAACCGTTTGCTGTAGTCAAGCTTTGCTGTAAATATTTTCAGGCGGGAAGGTATATTCCCCTTGGTAGCCATGGTATCGCTGCCGGGTGCTACCAGCTGGGTCTGGTATTGCTGATCGCCGTTGATGTTAAAACTCACATAATCCAGGTCGGCCAATAATTCGCTGCCTTCGCTGAGTTTGAATTTACCATTCAGGTTTACACCGCCTCTTTTAAATTTCCGGTTATTCTCGCCCCAGGTATTGATAGAAGAATCGATATTATGATCCGGATCCATCCAGTTGATCTCGCTATAACTTTTTCCCCTGCGGTTAAAAGTGCCGCCGGTAAATACCAGGCCCAGGGTTGTTTTTTTGTTCAGAAAAAGATCGAAGCCGGTTTTTATATTTTGCCCCGACTGCGAATTTTTACCAAAGTTGGGCTGCTCCAGCAACACAGAATCCTGGTTATTGCTATTCACATATTTTCTCAGCGTCCAGATATCCTGGAACTCGTTGCTGAAGCGGTTGCCATAATTCAGGAACCAGTTCAGTTTTCCATTGCGATAATTGAGGTTGAGCGAATTGCCTGTTTTGCTGTACACCCCCTGCCCTGCACTCAGGTTCAGCGAGCCGTTAAAACCTTTTACTTTATTGGCCTTCATTTTAATGTTGATGATACCGGCATTGCCCGATGCATCGTATTTGGCGCCGGGGTTCTCTATCAGTTCCAGAGCATCTACCTGCGAAGCCGGAATGCCTGACAAATAAGCCTGCAGGTCGGCGCCGCTCAGCTGTGTGGGCTTACCATCTATTAAAACCGTTACCGAAGGTTTGCCCTTCATAATAATACTGCCATCTTTATTTACCGTAATGCCCGGCGATTTTTCCAGCACATCCATTACCGTAGCGCCGGCGTTGGAAATGGTAGCTTCGGGGTTGATCACGGTTTTATCGGCCAGGAACTGTATGGCCGGTTTTTTGGAAACCACCGTAACATCACTCAGCAGGCTGTTCTTTGGTTTTAGTGTGATGGTTCCGGTAAATGCGCTGTTTTGCTGCAGGTCTATCGGTTGGCTATATGCATCCTGGTATCCCGTTTGGCTGGCTTTTAACAGGTATTGCCCCGGTTTAAGATCTGTAAAATCATGATCGCCGGATGCGCCGGCAGCTGCTGAGCGAATAATGGCAGAATCTGAACCCAGCAAAGAAACCGTAGCGCCCTGCAGCCCGTTTTTCTGCTCGTTCAATACGGTAATGTGGATGGTTCGCCTGCCCTGGGCAAGGGCCTGGCAACAGAAGGCTGTTAACAGCAATGATAGAATGGCTATACGCATGGTTATGGCTATTGAACGAAAATATTTAAGGTGGGTGGGAAAGCGGGGCATTTTTATTTTAGTGGTAATAAGCTTATTTGAAATAAGGGGATGGAGCGGTTGTTGGGGTTGTATCCGTTAATGTGGGTAACCGCCGACAGGGTTGGAACCGCTGTCGGGGTGGGGACCGCTGTCGGGGTTGCCGGGGAGTATTCATACTTTAAATCCCTTGTAATTCCCCTATAGTTCCCCTGTAGTTCCCCTGCAGGTTGCTATGATATGTTATTTTTTATAGCTTTGAGCAAAGCTTTGTATGCCCGGTAAAAAGAAGAATAACCGTAACAGGCCAGTAAACCCCGACCCTGCCAGGTACGAATGGGTTAACAGCAGCGAGGGTGGCTATTACAGGCTGAAAAAAGCAGCGGGTACGCCTGTAAATAGCAGCCTGCGTGCTAATAATAATGCCACGGAAAGCCTGGCGCCGGCCATCAAACGCATCCGGATGAAACTGGATGCCTATACACAGGGGCTTGACCCCGGCCGGGTACAGGGGAAGATGTCGGGTTTACTGAGTGGCCCGTTCAAAAAAACCGGGTTGCCTGATCTTGCTGCGCTGAAGGGTTTTGAATTTCAGAAGGAGCATGTTCTTGAAAAACTGCTATTGGTGCCTTACCGGGTTACCGTTTACCATAATCATGTTGAACTGCTGATACCGGTTGCCAAAGGAACTGTAAAAAAGCATAATAACCTGGTGACCGATTTTTATTTTGAAGGCATCCTGTTACATGGCGATGCCATGCAGGAAGGATCACTGGCGGTGGAATATGCTGTATCTGCACCCTATAGTTTCAGCAGTGCCGTAAAACAAACCTGCAAACTGGAACTGCCTCTACCCCGCCAGGTTAGCAGCTGGATGCTGCTGCTTAAAGTGAGCTGCCTGGAGGGTAATGAAATGGCTGCGCATGCGAGGCATTATGGGATGAAGGTGGTAGAGGTGGGGGTGACCAGCGGGTAAGATGTTGCATATCAGCGGAAGTGAGCAGTTTAGAATGGAGATAGTATAGCTTTTCTTTTAGCTGTGGAACATTGCATTTTCTTTTTTCATTGATGTATTTCCGACTCCGCTTAAGATCGCTCGCTGTGGCACAGATCAAGAGAAAAGAAGAGTGAGAAAAGGCATTTGCAAATGGCAGTATTAGAATAATTACAGCCTGCTTTTCTCTTGTTCTTTTTTGCTTCTCCAAAAAAGATTCTGTGTTAATAACCACTAGTTATTTTAATTTTATGCTTTAGGCGGCATAAGCCAGCCTGTTTAGGGCGGTCAGTTTATGACCGCTCTTGTTTTATCAGCCTCGTATTCTTTTTTAAGATATTCTTTATCATAAGGTTGCTTTGTTTTAAAAATTGTATAGGTCATTTCTAACAGTTTTCGTTGTACTGCTACGCCTGCTTTCATTTTAACTCCAT
>Ga0209023_10001587_pt1 | contig 30141 bp, 29 predicted proteins | sample LakOneMetagenome_FD_187468 | JGI IMG/M metagenome (GOLD analysis project Ga0209023, IMG submission 187468) | Freshwater and sediment microbial communities from Lake Erie, Canada (SPAdes) (version 2) | ecosystem: Environmental > Aquatic > Freshwater > Lentic | place: Lake Erie, Canada...
GAGCACGAGTTCTGGCGTGGAGCCATCTTCACCGGCGCTCACAACCACGTCCTGCACGAGAGCCACGAAGTGCCGATGTGGGTGAAGCTGTCGCCGCTGGTCCTGACCATCCTCGGCGCCCTGATCGCCTTCTGGATCTACGTGCTCAAGGAAGGCGTCGCCAAACTCTGGGCCGACCAGAAGAGCCCCGTCTGGGCCTTCCTCTACAACAAATGGTACTTCGACGAGCTGTATGACGCCGTCTTCGTCAAGGGCGCGAAGGCCCTCGGCGACGTCTTCTGGAAGATCGGCGACGTGAAGATCATCGACGGCCTCGGCCCCAACGGCGCCGCCTGGTCCTCGCTCAAATCGGCCGGCTGGCTGTCGAAGTTCCAGTCCGGATATGTCTACTACTATGCGTTCGTGATGTTGGTCGGCGTCGCCGGCTTCCTCGCCTTCGCGCTCTACGCGTTCGGAGGCTGACCGTGCCCGCAATCCTGAGCATCGTCACCTTCCTGCCGCTGGTCGGAGCCCTGCTCCTGCTGGCCGCGAGGTTCACGCAGAAGTCGGCGGACGCCGCCGCGCCGATGGCGCGCTGGATCGCCATGGTCACCACCCTGGCCACCCTCGCGGTCTCGGTCGTGCTGGTGACGCAGTTCGATCCGTCGAACACGGCCTATCAGTTCGTCGAGCTGCACAGCTGGTTCGCCGGGGCCAGCTATCACCTCGGCGTCGACGGGATCTCGATCCTGTTCGTCCTGCTGACGGCCTTCCTGATGCCGATCTGTATCCTGGCCAGCTGGAAGTCGATCGAGACGCGCGTCGTCGAATATATGATCGCCTTCCTGGTGCTGGAGACCCTGGTCATTGGCGTGTTCACGTCGCTGGACCTGTTCCTCTTCTACATCTTCTTCGAGGGCACCCTGGTCCCGATGTTCCTGATCATCGGCATCTGGGGCGGGGCGAACCGGATCTACGCGTCGTACAAATTCTTCCTCTACACCCTGCTGGGCTCGGTGCTGATGCTGCTGGCCATGCTGTGGATGGCCTATTACGCGGGCACCACCAGCATCCCCGAGCTCAAGGCCTTCCATTTCCCGGCCGAGTTCCAGCCCCTGCTGTGGCTCGCCTTCTTCGCTTCCTTCGCGGTGAAGATGCCGATGTGGCCGGTCCACACCTGGCTGCCCGACGCCCACGTCCAGGCGCCCACGGCGGGGTCGGTCATCCTGGCCGGCATCCTGCTGAAGCTGGGCGGTTACGGCTTCATCCTGTTCAACGTGCCGATGTTCCCCATCGCGTCGCAGATGTTCCAGCCGTTCGTGATGACCCTGTCGGTCATCGCCATCGTCTACACCTCGCTGGTCGCCTTCCGTCAGACCGACATCAAGAAGCTGATCGCCTATTCGTCGGTCGCCCACATGGGCTTCGTGACCATGGGCATCTTCGCCGGCAACGCCCAGGGCATGCAGGGCGCCGTCTTCCAGATGCTGAGCCACGGCCTGATCTCGGGCGCGCTCTTCCTCTGCGTCGGCGTCGTCTATGACCGGATGCACACCCGCGAGATCAGCTTCTACGGCGGCCTGACGTCGCGCATGCCCTGGTATGCGGCCATCTTCCTGATGTTCACCATGGCCAACGTCGGCCTGCCGGGCACCTCGGGCTTCGTCGGCGAGATCCTGACCATGACCGGCGGCTACCAGGCGGCGACCTGGGTGGCCTTCGTCGCCGCCTCGGGCGTGATCTTCTCGGCGGTCTACGCCCTGACCCTGTACCGCAACGTCATGTTCGGCGAGATCACCAACCCGGCCCTCCTCGACATCAAGGACATCGACAAGCGCGAGCTGCTGATCTTCGTCCCCCTGATCGTCGGCACGATCTGGCTGGGCGTTCAGCCCGACCTGGTGCTCAACTATACCGCCGCCTCCGTCGACGCCGTCGTCGGCGCCTACCGCGCCGCGATCGGCGGGTGAGATAAGCAATGCCTGATCTGTCCTCCGCCCTTCATCTCGCCGCGCCGGAGCTCACGCTCGCCATCGGCGCCCTGGTCCTGCTCGTGCTCGGCGCCTTCATCGGCGAGAAAAGCGCGCGCCTGATCTCGATCCTGTCGGTGGCCCTGCTGATCGCCGCCTCGGCCGTCGCCGCCAACGGCCCGCTGGGCGCGGCCTTCCACGGCGCCTATGTCGCGGACCCGCTGGCCGTCTACGCCAAGGTGCTGATCTATCTTTGCTCGGCCGTGGCCGTGATCCTTGGCGGCGGCTGGATGCAGCGCGTGAAGATCGCCAGGTTCGAATACCCGATCCTAATCGTTCTGGCCTCGGTCGGGATGAGCATGATGGCCTCGTCGGGCGATCTGATCTCGCTCTATGTCGGCATCGAGCTGCACTCGCTGGCGCTCTACGTCCTCGCCGCCTTCCACCGCGACGACCTCAAGGCCTCGGAAGCCGGCCTCAAGTATTTCGTCCTCGGCGCCCTGTCGTCGGGCCTGCTGCTGTACGGCGCCAGCCTGATCTACGGTTTCACCGGTTCGATGCGGTTCGAGGACATCGCCGCCGTCGCGACCGGCAATCCCGGCGCCGGCCTGATCTTCGGTCTGGTCTTCCTGATCTCGGGGCTGGCCTTCAAGGTTTCGGCCGCGCCGTTCCACATGTGGACGCCCGACGTCTACGAAGGCGCCCCGACCCCGGTCGTCGCCCTGTTCGCCACGGCGCCCAAGGTCGCGGCCATGGTCCTGATCGTCCGCGTCCTCGACGGCGCCTTCCTCGGCATTCATGGCCAATGGGCCCAGGTGCTGGTCCTGATTTCGCTGCTGTCGTTCGCGGTCGGGTCTTTCGGCGGTCTGGCGCAGAAGGATGTCCAGCGCCTGCTGGCCTATTCGTCGATCATCAACATCGGCTACGCCCTGCTGGGCATCGCTGCGGGCACGACCGTCGGCGTCCAGGCCATGCTGATGTTCATGACCCTGTACGTCATCGACCAGTTCGGCTTCTTCGCCATCCTGCTGTCGCTGGGCAAGGGCGGCAGACCGATCCGCAAGATCGCCGACCTCGCCGGCCTGAAGAAGGACCGGCCCGTCACCGCAGTGGCGCTGACCGTCCTGTCGCTGTCGGTGCTGGGCATGCCCCCGTTCGCGGGCTTCTGGGCGAAATACTATGTGTTCGGCGCGGCGGCGGGCGCGGGCTACTGGATGGTGGCGGCGGCCGGCCTCGTGGCCTCCGTCGTGGCGGCCTTCTACTATCTGCGCATCCTCAAGCTGATGTGGTTCGATGCGCCGCTGGACGAGACCGGCACGGATGCCGCCCCGGTGGAGTCGCAGTGGATCGGCTGGGCCTGCGCGGCCTTCTCCTTCCCCGTCGTGATCCTGGCCCTGACCTATCTTGAGCCCCTGACGAAGGCCGCCGCTGCGGGCTTCGGAGCCGGGTAGGGCGGTGACGCCCGCCCCGGTCCTGTTGCTCGAAGAGACGGATTCCACCAACGCCGAGGCCCGTCGCCGGGCCGAGGCGGGCGAGACCGGTCCCCTCTGGATCGTCGCCCGCCGCCAGACCGCCGGTCGCGGCCGGCGCGGTCGCGAGTGGGTGTCCGACACCGGCAACCTCTATGCGACCCTGCTGACGACCACGCGCAAGCTTCCGGCAGAAGCGGCCCAGATCACCTTCGTCGCGGCCCTGGCCGCGGCCGACCTGATCTGCACCTTCGTCCCTGCGCCGCTGGTGACGATCAAATGGCCCAATGACGTGATGATCGAGGCCGACAAGGCCGTCGGCATCCTGGTTGAGTCCGGCGCCCACGAGAGCGGAGGGCTGTGGCTGGCCGTCGGCATCGGCGTCAACCTGGCCGAGGCGCCCTCGGGCACGGAACGCCCCGCCACCTCCATCGCCGCCCATCTGAGGGGCGATGTCCACGCGGTCCCGAAGCCCGAGGCCGCCGCCGAGATCCTCGCCGACCATTTCGCCGTCTGGACGGACCGTTGGGAAACCCTCGGCTTCCCGCCGATCCTCGACGCCTGGGTGGCCCGCAGCCGGGGCCTTGAAGGCCCGTGCACCGCGCGTCTCGGCCACGAGACGCTCGAAGGCATGGCCGAGGGGGTCGAGGCCGACGGCGCCCTGCGTCTTCGGCTCTCCGACGGCTCCGTGCGCCTGATCTCGGCCGGCGACGTCTTTTTTGGAGGGCGGGCGTAATGCTGCTGGCCATCGAACAGGGCAACACCAATACGCTCTTCGCCGTCCACGACGGGGAAGACTGGATCGCCCAGTGGCGCACGGCGACCGAGGCCAACCGCACCGCCGACGAATACGCCGTCTGGCTGAGCCAGCTGCTGCACATGCATGGCCTGGCCTTTTCCGACCTGCAGGGCTGCATCATCTCCAGCGTGGTGCCCCAGTCGATCTTCAACCTTCGCAACCTCTCGCGTCGCTATATGAACGCCGAGCCGCTGGTCATCGGCGAGAATGCGAAGCTCGGCATCGAGGTGCGGATCGCCAAACCGTCGGAGGCCGGCGCCGACCGTCTGGTCAACGCCATCGGGGCGCATCTGGTCTATCCGGGCGACCTGCTCTTGATCGACAGCGGCACCGCCACCACCTTTGACATCGTGGCCGCCGACGGCGCCTTCGAGGGCGGTCTGATCGCCCCGGGCATCAATCTGTCGCTGCAGGCTCTGCATGAGGCCGCGGCCAAACTGCCCCGCATCGCCATCCAGAAGCCGGAGCGGGTGATCGGAAAAGATACCGTCGCCGCCATGCAATCGGGCGTTTTCTGGGGCTATGTCGCCCTCATCGAGGGACTGGTGTCCCGCATCAAGGCCGAGTGGGGCGCACCGATGACGGTCGTCGGCACCGGCGGCGTCGCCTCACTGTTCGAGGGCGCCACAACAGCCATTGACCGGTTTGATCCGGACCTGACCATCCGCGGCCTGCTGGAAATCTGGCGCCGCAATACGAATTTGAAAGACTGAATGAAAAAGCAATCTCCCAGGAATTTGGGCAACGACGAACTGGTCTTCCTGCCGCTGGGCGGCTCGAACGAGATCGGCATGAACCTCAACTGCTACGGCTACGGGCCGGAGCATGATCGCCAATGGATCATCGCCGACGTCGGCGTGACCTTCGGCGACCCCTCGACGCCGGGCATCGACGTCATCGTCCCCGATCCGTCCTTCCTCGAGGGCGAGAAGATTCGCGGCATCGTCCTGACCCACGCGCACGAAGACCATATCGGCGCCCTCGGCTGGCTCTGGACCCGGATGAAGGCCCCGCTCTATGCGACGCCCTTCACCGCCTTCCTGATCCGCGAGAAGCTGCGCGAAGCCGGCATCCTGAACCAGGTCAAGATCCATGAGGTGCCGCTGAACGGCACGATCGATCTGGACCCGTTCAAGGTGACCATGATCACCATGACCCACTCGATCGCCGAGCCGAACGGCCTGGCCATCCGCACGCCCCTGGGCACGGTGTTCCACACCGGCGACTGGAAGATCGATGACGGCCCCGTCGTCGGCGAGGTCACCGACGCCAAGGCCATCACCGACCTCGGCGACGAGGGCATTCTGGCCATGGTCTGCGACTCGACCAACGTCTTCTCCGAAGGCTATGCCGGCTCCGAGACCGGGGTCGCCGAGGAGCTGGACACCCTGATCGGAAGCCTGAAGCACGGCCGGATCGCCGTCGGCTGTTTCGCCTCCAACGTCGCCCGTATGGACAGCGTCATCCGCGCCGCCGAGAAGCACGGCCGCCGCATCTTCCTGGCCGGCCGCTCGATGAACCGCATCACCGCCGCCGCCAAACACGTCGGCATGCTGTCGGACATCAAGAAATTCCTGTCGGACGAAGAGGCTCGCGTCTGGCCCGCCGACCAGATCCTGTATCTGTGCACCGGCAGCCAGGGCGAGACGAACGCAGCGCTCGCCCGCGTCGCCTCGGGCACCCATCCGACGGTCAAGCTGGGCCGCGGCGACCACTGCATCTTCTCGGCGCGGATCATCCCCGGCAACGAGCTGGGCATCGGCCGTCTGCAGGACCGTCTCGCCGAGCGCGGCGTGCGCCTCTACACCGAGAAGGACCATCCCGGCATCCACGTCTCGGGTCACCCCTGCCGCGACGAGCTGCGGCAGATGTACGCCTGGGCCCGGCCGCAGATCTCGGTTCCGACCCACGGGATGCGCCGCCATATCGCCGAGCACGCCCTGCTGGCGACCGAGCTGGGCGTGCCCCAGACCGTCACCCCCCGCAACGGCGACATGGTGCGTCTTGCTCCCGGGCCGGCGGTCATCATCGACGAGGTGCCGAACGGCCGCCTGTTCGTCGACGGCGGCATGCTGGTTCCCGAACAGGGCGAGGCCCTGCGCGAGCGTCGGCACGCCTCGACCAACGGGGTGATCGTGGTCTCCTTCGCCATGGATCGTCGCGGCAAGATCGTTTCCGACATCGACGTGCGCGGCATCGGCCTGCCCGGCGATGACGAGAACCCGCTGGGCGACGCGCTCGACGAACTGGCCGAGCGCGCCGAGCAGGCGATCAACAGCCTGAAGGGCGACGCCCGCGAGGACGACACCGTCGTCGAACAGGCCGTCGCTCGTGTGCTGAAGAAGGCCTCGCAGCAGATCTGGGACCGCCGGCCCATCGTCGAGACGGTGATCCTGCGTCTCTGATAGCCACTTGCAGAGACGGGGGCGCGGCGTAAGGTCGCGCCCTGGGTTTCGGGGATTCCACTTATGTCCGCTCGCACCGTCAAGGGTCTGGCCGGTCTGGTCATGGCCACGGCCGCCCTGTCCGCCTGCCACGACGGGACGGGCAAGCGCACCGAGACGACCCAGGTCCGCATCACCGGCACGCCCAAGGCCGGCTATACTCCCCCGGCGCGGCATGAAGCCGCCGGGCCGGCCGGGAGGGCTCCCGAAGCTGGCCCGGATCCGAAAACCGGCGTACGGCCCTAGCCGACCGCCATCAGGCCCCCCGCCAGGCCCCCGCCAGGCCCCCCGCCAGGATTGTTCGATGCCCATCGGCCCCATCACCATGATCGCCATCTACATCACCATCTGGTGGACGGTGCTGTTCGCCGTGATGCCGCTGGGGATGTCGCAGGAAGACGAGGCCCCGCCGACCGACGGCTCCCAGTGGGGCGCGCCCCGCAACCCCAATCTGAAGAAGAAATTCATCACCACGACCTGGGTCTCGGCCATCGTGTGGGGCCTCGGCATGGTGCTGATCTTCACCGGCTGGCTGCCCCTGCCGAAACTGGGTTAGTCCGCCCCCGTCGGGGAGGGGGGCAACCGCACACGCCGCCTTTGGATCGGCCCCCGCCGTCACGACGCAAGAGGCGTCGCGCCACCTCCCCCAAAAGGGAGGATTGCCTAGCTTTTGCCCCGTCGTCCCGGCTAAAGCTCAGGTCTGACTGACCACGCGGATTCTGCCATGCGCCTGTCGCGCTATTTCCTGCCCACGCTCAAAGAAGCGCCCTCCGACGCCCAGATCGTCTCGCACCAGCTGATGCTGCGCGCGGGCATGATCAAACAGGAGGCCGCCGGCATCTACGCCTGGCTGCCGCTGGGCCTGCGAGTCCTGAACCGGATCGAGCAGATCGTGCGCGAGGAGCAGGAGCGGGCAGGGGCCGTCGAACTGCTGATGCCGACGCTCCAGCTGGCCGACCTGTGGCGCGAGAGCGGCCGTTACGACGCCTATGGTCCCGAGATGCTGCGCATCACCGACCGGCACGAACGCGAGCTGCTCTACGGGCCCACCAACGAGGAGATGATCACCGACATCTTCCGCAGCTTCGTGAAGTCCTACAAGGCCCTGCCGCTCAACCTCTTCCACATCCAGTGGAAATTCCGCGACGAGCGCCGCCCGCGCTTCGGCGTCATGCGCGGCCGCGAGTTCCTGATGAAGGACGCCTATTCGTTCGACATCGATGAGGCCTCGGCCCGCAAGGCCTACAACCGCATGTTCACGGCCTATCTGAACACCTTCGCCCGCCTGGGTCTGAAGGCCGTGCCGATGCGCGCCGACACCGGCCCGATCGGCGGCGACCTGAGCCACGAGTTCATCGTCCTGGCCGAGACCGGCGAAAGCCAGGTTTTCTGCGACAAGCGGCTGGTCGAGATGCCCCCGCCCGGAAACGATGTCGACTGGGACGACCTGCAGTCCGTCTTCGACGAGCGTACGGCCCTCTATGCCGCCACTGAGGAGATGCATGACGCCGCCGCCTTCGAGGCTGGCACGCCCGAAGAGAACCGTTTGACCGCGCGCGGCATCGAGGTCGGTCACATCTTCTACTTCGGCACCAAATACTCGGCGCCAATGAAGGCCAAGGTCGCGGGCCCCGACGGCAAGGATGCGGAGGTCCATATGGGGTCCTACGGCGTCGGCGTGTCGCGCCTGCTGGGCGCCATCATCGAGGCCAGCCACGACGAGGGCGGCATCATCTGGCCCGACGCCGTCGCCCCCTTCGACGTCGTCGTCATCAACCTGCGCGTTTCCGACGAGGCCGTCAGCCTGGCCTGCGAGGACGCGGTCAAACAGCTCGAAGCCTCCGGCAAGGACGTCCTCTACGACGACACCGACGAGCGTCCGGGCGGCAAGTTCGCCACCGCCGACCTGATCGGCGTGCCGTGGCAGCTGACCATCGGGCCCAAGGGTCTGGCCGACGGCGTGGTCGAGCTGAAGCGCCGCGCCACCGGCGAGAAGCAGACGGTCCCGCTCGCCCAGGCGCTGGAGATCATCGGTTGACGGATACGGCTGCCGATCTGAAGCCCGTGAAGCCGGCCGGGCCCTTCTCCCGGTGGGAGTTCGCCCTCGCCATCCGCTATCTGCGGCCGCGCCGGAAAGAGGGCTGGGTGGCCTTCATCGCCATCATCAGCTTCCTTTCGACGATGGCGTCGGTCTTCGCCCTGATCGTGACGCTCAGCATCATGTCGGGCTTCCGGTCCGAGCTGCTGAACCGGATGCTCAGCTTCAACGGCCATATGTATGTCTCGGGGCAGGTGCTCAACGCGCCGGATCGTGAGGAGGCCCTCGCCCGGATCAAGGCCGTGCCGGGCGTGCTCAGCGCCGATCCCCTGGTCGAGACCCAGGCCCTGATCCAGGGCGGCGGCCAGACGACCGGCGCCATCGTGCGCGGCCTGAAGCCGACCGATCTGGCCTCGATGCAATATGTCTACAAGAGCCTGTCGCCGGACGCCCGCGCCGCCTTCGGACAGGGCGCCTACGGCGGCAACCGCGTTCTGGTCGGCCAGACCCTGCTGGACCAGATGGGCCTGCGCGTCGGCGATCCGATCACCATCTTCTCGCCCTCGGGCGCCGACAGCGCCTTCGGCAATCTCGGCGGCCTGTCCAAGACCTATTTCGTCGGCGGCGCCTATTCCTCGGGCACGGCCGACTACGACCGCGCCTTCATCTTCATGCCGCTGGAACAGGCCCAGCTCTTCTTCGGCAAGGAGGGCATCTGGGACGTCATCGAGCTCAAGGTCGCCAATCCCGATCAGGTCCAGACCTATAGCGATCCGGTGCGCGAGGCGGCGGGCAGGGGCGCCCTCGTCACCGACTGGACCGTGCGTCTGGCCGCCTTCTGGGGCGCGCTGAAGGTCGAGCGGGTGGCGATGAGCATCATCCTGGCCCAGCTCGGCATCATGGCCGCCCTGAACATCATCGTCGGCATCGTCATGCTGGTGAAGAACAAGACCAAGGACATCGCCATCCTGCGCACCGTCGGGTCGACCCAGTCGTCGATCCTGCGCATCTTCTTCCTCGCCGGCATGATCATCGGCGTGTCGGGCCTGGTCGTCGGCCTGTTCCTGGGCCTGGTCTTCTGCCTGAACATCGCCGCGATCCAGCACTTCATCGAAGGGATCACCGGGGTCCAGCTGTTCAACGCCGACGTCTATATGCTGGACGCCATCCCGGCCAAGGTCGATCCGGCCGACGTGATCTGGATTTGCGGCTGGTCGCTGCTGCTGTCGTGCATCGCCAGTCTGGTGCCGTCCTGGATCGCCGCCCGGATCGATCCCATCGAGGCTCTGCGCTATGAGTGATCCCGTTCTCTCCCTGCGGGGCATCGTCCGCACCTATACGACCGGCCGGGGCGACCTGACGGTGCTCAAGGGCGTCGATCTGGATGTCCATCCGGGCGAGATCGTCGGCCTGATCGGGCCGTCGGGCTCGGGCAAGTCTTCCCTTCTGCACGCCGCCGGCCTGCTGGAGCGTCCGACCGAGGGCGTGGTTATGATCGACGGGGACGACGTCGGCACGCTGGACGAGCGGGCCCGCACCCGCATCCGCCTGAACCGCATCGGCTTCGTCTATCAGTTCCACCACCTGCTGCCGGAGTTCGACGCCCGCGACAACGTCGCCCTGCCGATCCGCATTGCCGGTCACTCCGAAGCCGTGGCCCGCAAGATGGCCGAGGCGGCGCTGGGCGCCCTGGGTTTGGCCGAACGCGTCCTGCACCAGCCGGCACAGATGTCGGGCGGCGAACAGCAGCGGGTCGCCTTGGCCCGCGCCCTGGCCAACAAGCCGCGCCTGCTTCTGGCCGACGAACCGACGGGCAACCTCGACCCCGCCACCAGCCAGACGGTGTTCGAGGCCCTGCAAAAGCTCGTCAAGGACACCGGCGTCGCCGCCCTGATCGCCACCCACAACATGGAGCTGGCCGGTCATATGGACCGCGTCTTCGCCCTGAAGGACGGCCATCTGGAAGAGCGTCCCGCCGAGAGCCAGACCTACTGAGGACGTCCAGACCATGACCGAGGCGATCCAGACCCAGCTCGAGATCGCCCGGCAGGCCCGCGCCGACAGCGACCTCGTCACCGCCCGCAACGGCTATGCCAAGGCCGCCGCCCTCGCGCGCGAGACCAACCAGCCGCTGCTGCGCGCCTTCGCCCTGCGCCACCTGTCGGAAATCGACCTTCAGGCTGACCGTCCGGCCGAGGCCCTGGCCCATGCCGAACAGGCGCTGGCCCTGTATCGCCGCCACGGACAGGAGGCGTCCCTCGACGCCGCCAACGCCCTGCGCCTCATGGCGCTCGCCCTCGAAGGCCTGCGCCGCGCCCCGGCGGCCGCCAAAGCCTGGACGGAGGCCCGGGCCCTTTACGTCGCGCTGGGGATCGAAGCCGGCGTGGAGGAGAGCGACGTCCATCTGGCCGAGATCACGGACTGATCGATCAAAAGCCGTCATGGGCGGGACAGGCCCGCCGCCCATAGACACCGTCCTTCAAGTGTCGCACCGTCGCAGACCCATGGTCGCGTGCTGCGAATATGGATGGCCGGGACGCGCCCGGCCATGACGGTGGGGTTATAGGGTTGACCCTCTAACACCCCAGCATTGACCTCCCTGTTTTACCCGGGTAAATCCATTTCCCAAATCCGTGCTATACGGCCCGGACGGGGGACTTCGAGATGCAGCACGACCTGACGCAGGGTTCGATCACCGGCCGGCTTCTGGGCATGGCCGCCTTTATCGGCATGGGGCTGCTGTTCCAGACCCTCTACTTCCTCGTCGACCTCTATTTCGTCGCCGGCATCGGCGCCTCGGCCATCGCGGGCGTCGGTCTGGCCGGCAACGCCTTCTTCCTCTGCATGGCGGCGTCCCAGATGATCGGCGTGGGCGCCCTGTCCCTGATCGCCCGCGCCATTGGGGCGAGGACCGTCGATCAGGCCGATGGCGTCTACCGCCAGGCCATGATCCTGTCGCTGGGCCTGACGGTCATCACCCTCGTCCTCGGCTACGCCTTCGCCCATGCCGGCCTGCACCTGCTGGCGGCCGATGACGAGACGGCGTCGATGGGCGTGGCCTATCTGTTCGGCTTCCTGCCGGCCCTGGCCCTGATGTTCCCGACCAATGCCCTGGGCTCCGCCCTGAGGGCCGCCGGCGTCGTCAGACCCACCATGCTGATCCAGACCGGGACCGTCCTGATCAACGCGGTTCTCGCGCCGGTCCTGATCGCCGGCTGGGGTACGGGCCATCCGCTCGGCGTCTTCGGCGCCGGTCTGGCCAGTTCCATCGCCGCCGCTGTGGGGTTCCTCGGGACCCTCTATGTCTTCGGCCGCGCCCAGACCCTGATCGCCCACCCTCTGAAGCTTCCGCGTCCGGACCTTGTCGTGTGGAGGAAGATTATCGGCATCGGCCTGCCGTCGGCGGCGGAGTTCCTGCTGATGTTCGTCACCACGGGCGTCGTCTACGCCGTCATTCGCCATTTCGGCCCCGAGGCCCAGGCCGGCTACGGCGTCGGCTCACGCGTGATGCAGGCGGTCTTCCTGCCGGCCATGGCGGTGTCCTTCGCCGTCGCCCCGGTCGCGGGCCAGAATTTCGGCGCGGGCCGCGCCGACCGGGTCCGCCGCACGGTGCGCGACGCGGCGGTCCTGTCCACGGGCCTGATGCTGCTCCTGACCGCCCTGTGCCAGATCCGCCCGGACCTGATGATCGGCGCCTTCGCCCACGACCCCAAGGTCATCGAGATCGGCTCGGGCTTCCTGAAGATCATCTCGCTGAATTTCGTCGCCACGGGCCTGATCTTCACCGCGTCGGGGACCTTTCAGGCGCTCGGCGACACCCGTCCGGCCCTGTTCGGCAGCGTCTCGCGCCTGATCACCTTCGCCGGTCCGGCCCTCTGGCTCTCGACCCAGCCCTGGGCGCGGCTCGAGCACGTCTGGTGGCTGTCCGCCGCCTCGGTCTGCGTCCACATGCTGATCGCCCTGGTCTTCCTGCGCCGCGAACTGGCGCGGAAGCTGGCGGGGCTGACGCCGAGGGAGATCGTTCCAGCCTGACCTCTACCGCCGCAGCGCCGCGCTTGCGTCCCGGATGCGCGCGCCTTCGACGGCGAACAGCTTGTCTCCGGCGCCGACATAGATCGGGATCCGGTTCTGCAATGACAGGAAGACGTGGGTCTCGACTGGTCCGGCCGAGACGATCTGGGTCACGACTATCGCCGCGGGCCGGCCGTCCGGGGCCTGTTGCTTCTGCATGTTCAGGCAGCCGTTCGACAGCTGGTCGCGATGCAGGACAGTCTTGCCGTCGGCGCTGATCCGATAGCGATAGTGGCCGCCGACGGGAACGACGTTGGCGTCCGTCGTCGAGGTCAGGATCCAGACCAGCCAGCCGTCGCTGTCCGGATCCCTGAGCGCCACACTGTTGGCCTTGGCCGAGCATCTCAGGGGACCGGGATTGGCGGCAGCGGTCTGACGGGCCGTGAACTGCGCTCTTTCGCTCTCCGACAGCGCAGTCGTGACGGGCGTCACGGGCCCGGCGCGTTCTCCAGCCACGATGATGTCCCAGCCTGCTTCGACGCCGTCACCGGCCGCCTTCAGGAAGCGCACCCTCTGGTCCCGGCCGGAGGGCTCGACCACCCAGCCCCGCACCTTGGCCAGGTCATCCGGGCTGATGGCGGCCACGAGGGCGTCCGTGGCGCGCCAGGCGGCCGTGTCCTGATCGTAGATGGCCTGGCCCATGGCGATGATCTTCGCCTGCGACCAGTCCTCGATCGGCACGGGGATGGGGGCGCGCTCTTCGGGGGCAGGAGCGGGAAGTGTCCGCGCGCTCGCCCCGCCAGCCACTGACCCGGCCACAGCCATCAGCAGGGACGCCGTCAGAATCGTCGTTGAAATCCGCATGCGCCACTCCTGATTGCAGGAGCAGCCTAACGTCACACGTCCAGATCAGCCACCGCGAACTTCGCATTGTCCTGGATGAAGCGGAAGCGCGCGTCGGCCTTCTTGCCCATCAGCCGCTCGACCAGATCCTCGATGTCGTCCTCGCTCTCGGGGACGGTGACGCGGGCCAGGGTGCGCTTCTTCGGATCCATGGTGGTCTCCTTGAGCTGGGAGGCCATCATCTCGCCCAGACCCTTGAACCGGCCGATCTCGACCTTCTTGTTCTTGAAAACGGTCGCGATCAGTTCGTCGCGGTGGGCGTCGTCGCGGGCGTACTCCGACACGGCGCCGGCGTGAATGCGATAGAGCGGCGGCAGGGCCATATAGAGCCGCCCCTGACGGATCACCTCGGGCATGGAGCGGTAGAAGAAGGTGATCAGCAGGGCCGCGATATGGGCGCCGTCGACGTCGGCGTCGGTCATGATGACGACCCGCTCATAACGCAGCTGTTCGATGTCGAACCGCGGCCCGGGCGTGACGCCGAGGGCCAGGGTCAGGTCCGAAAGCTCGATGTTCTGGCGCAGCTTGTCCGCGGTGGCCGAGGCGACGTTCAGGATCTTGCCGCGCAGGGGCAGGATGGCCTGGGTGGTGCGGTCGCGCGCCTGTTTGGCCGAGCCGCCGGCCGAGTCGCCCTCGACGATGAACAGTTCGGTGCCGTTGGCCGACTGGCGCGAACAGTCGCTGAGCTTGCCGGGCAGGCGCAGCTTGCGGGTCGCGGCGGCGCGCTGGACGTCCTTGTCCTTGCGGCGGCGCAGACGGTCCTCGGCCCGGTCGATGACGAAGCCCAGCAGGGTGTTGGCCTGTTTGGGGCTCTCGGTCAGCCAGTGGTCGATCGGGTCACGGAGCAGTTGCTCCACCAGCCGCTGACCCTCGGGAGACGACAACCGGTCCTTGGTCTGGCCCTGGAACTCGGGATTGCGGATGAAGACCGAGACCAGGGCGCCGGCGTTGGCGATGACGTCCTCGGCGGTGATCTGGACCGCGCGCTTCTCGTTGGTCAGCTCGCCATAGGCCTTGAGCCCCTTCACGAGCGCCGCGCGGAAGCCGGCCTCATGGGTGCCGCCGTCGGGGGTCGAGACGGTGTTGCAATAGGACTGGACGAAGCCGTCGGCCTCGCCGAAGCCGATCGGCGACCAGGTCACGGCCCATTCGACCGCGCCGGCCTCGCCCTTGCGCTCGACCCGGCCGGCGAAGGTCGGGGTGACGGTTTCCAGCTCGCCCACGCGCTCGGCCAGGGCGTCGGCCAGACCGCCGGGGAAGTGGAGCAGGGCGCTGGTCGGGGTCGCATCGGTGATCCGCTCGGGCGCGCAGGTCCATTTGATCTCGACGCCGCGGAACAGATAGGCCTTGGACCGCGCCATGCGGAACAGGCGGGCGGGCTTGAACGCCGCGCCCACGCCGAAGATTTCCGCGTCCGGATGGAAGCGGATCAGGGTGCCCTTCTTCTTCGACGGCTGGACCTGGGCGATCGGGCCCAGCGGAATGCCGCGCGAGAAGGACTGTTTCCACTCGAACCCGTCGCGCCAGACGACGACGTCCAGAATGTCCGACAGGGCGTTGACGACCGACACGCCGACGCCGTGCAAACCGCCTGAGGTTTCATAGGCTTTGCCGGAGAACTTGCCGCCCGAGTGGAGCACGGTCATGACGACTTCGAGCGCCGACTTGCCCGGGTGTTTGGGGTGCGGATCGACCGGAATGCCGCGCCCGTCGTCCTTGACCGACAGCACGCCGTCGGCGTCCAGATCGACGGTGATCAGTTTCGCATGGCGGGCCACTGCCTCGTCCATGGCGTTGTCGAGCACTTCGGCGAACAGGTGGTGCAGCGCCCGTTCGTCGGTGCCGCCGATATACATGCCGGGGCGTTTGCGGACGGGCTCCAGCCCCTCCAGCACCTCGATCGACGAGGCGGAATAACTGCCGGCCACGGGCGGCTGGGCCGGCGTCGGGCTTGTCCGGGCCTCGATCCGCGCGTGCACGGGCCCGGGCGCCGGAGTCTGTGCCGGGGCGGGCGTGGGAGCGTCCGCCGCTACAGGCGCAGGCGCAGCGGCCGGCTTGGGCGGCTGCGGTTGGTCGTCATCGAAGGAGAAGAGATCGGCGGGAGCCATGAGCATACTGTGAGGCGATTCGGGACCGCGTGAGGTAGGCCCCGGCGGCCTTCGGGGCAAGCGGGGCGCGACGTCTGGGCATAACTGCTCCGCCATCCACGATCAGCCCGCGGGCGAGGATCGCCAGCAGCAGGGTCCAGGGCAGGTTGGCGTTGGTCAGCAGCACGCTTTCCGACAGGCTCAGCATCAGGAAGACCGCGAAATAGGCGATTCCCCAATAGCCTTCGCGGTCTCCTGCGCCGGGAATCTTGAACAGGGTGGTCAGGAAGGCGATCAGGACGGCGACGCCGACGCCCATGGCGCCCGGCCAGCCCAGCTGGATCAACAGGTCGATCCAGCCATTGTGCGCCGACGGCACCGGCCATTGGGTCTCGGCCCGGATCCAGGCGGCGGGAACCGACTCGCGCCCCCAGAAGGCCTGATAGCCGAACCCGGTCCAAGGCCGTTCGGCCACCTCGCGCATCAGCGCGGTCCAGATGTCGGTCCGGCCGGTCAGCGACGGATCCTTGCCGAGGGCCTTCAGCAACACGGCCGGCTCGGTGATGAAGAGATAGCCGATCAGCCCGAACAGGACGACGCCGAACCAGACGCCGATCACCGTCAGGGCCGGTCCGCCCTTCTTCATCGTCCACAGGGTCCCGACCAGGCCGACGCCGATGACCAGACACAGCAGCGAGGTTTTGGACTGGGTCGCCAGCACCAGCAGGACGGTGACCCCGAAACTGGCCCAGGCCAGCCGGGTTCGCTGCTGCTCCAGCGCAAGACAGGACGCGGCGGCGACCGCGCTCGCGACCATGACCACGCCCATCTGGTTCTTCTCATACCAGAGGCCTCGCCAGAGCCCCGCGTTGTCGTACTGGTGCACCCCGATGGTCGGGAAGGCGAAGACCATGATCAGGCTGCCGGCCCCCATCAGCAGGCCCGACAGCATCAGCACGCGCGGCAGCTGCGGGCCCCTGAACACCGCTCCCAGATAGATGGCGAAGACGCTGGAGAAGGCCATGGCGAGGGTCCGTCGCGTGGTCACGCCCGGATCGATCGACCAGTATTTCGAGGCGTAGGCGTGCAGGATCAGCAGGCCCAGGATCAGCATCGCCGGCCAGGCGTTGATCACCTTGTCGGCGCGGTAGCAGAGCAGGGCGGCGATCACCGCATAGACCGGCAGCCAGATCAGCCTGAGGATCGGCGTCTCCTCCTGCATCGGGGCGAAGACCGGACCGATCAGGGCGCCCGTCAGCATGACGATGACGAAGACGACCGCCGCCTGCTCCCACCAGGGGGGCGACGTCGCTTCCTCGGAATCAAGCTCTGGACGGGAGAAGGTCACGACGGCAGGGTCGCCGTTCACGCTTAACGAACCGTTGGGATTTGGGGAAACGATGTCGGCCGGTCTTCCTGAAAACAGTCTGCTCAGGACGCGCGACGGTCATCACGCCCGCGTCGGCTTCGTCGAACTGTTCTTCGACCTGGTGTTCGTCTTCGCCGTGACCCAGATCTCGCACAGCCTGCTGCACCACCTGACCTGGTCCGGCGCGCTTCAGGCCGCGATGATGGCGGCGGCGGTGTGGTGGTCATGGATCTACACGAGCTGGGTCACCAACTGGGCCGATCCGGAGCGCGTGCCGGTCCGTGTGGCCCTGTTCGTCCTGATGGGGCTGGGCCTTTTGATGTCGAGTTCGGTGCCCGAGGCCTTCACGGAAAAGGGGCTGTGGTTTGCGATCGCCTTCGTCGCCACCTCGATGGTGCGCAGCGGCTTCATGCTGTGGGCGGCGCGCGCCGACGCCGTCCTGTTCCGCAATTTCCAGCGCATCATCCTCTGGCAGATGTTTTCCGGAGTCTTCTGGCTCGCCGGAGGCGCGTCGGAGGGGGAGACCCGAACCGTCCTGTGGCTGGCCGCCCTGTTCGTCGAATACGTGGCGCCGGCGCTGTTCTACCGCGTCCCCGGCCTCGGCAAGGCCGTCACGGCCGACTGGACGGTCGAGGGCGGCCATATGGCAGAGCGGGTCGGCCTGTTCGTCATCATCTGCCTGGGCGAATCCCTGCTGATCACGGGCGCGACCTTCGCCGAGGCGACGTGGACGCCCGGGGTCGTGGCGGCCGCCGCCGTCGCCTTCGTCGGGACCCTGGCCATGTGGTGGATCTATTTCAACGCCGCCCACGACGCCGCCTCGGAGGTCATCACCCACGCCGCCGACGCCGGAGCCATGGCCCGCCGCGCCTATACCTATTGTCCGATCCTGATCGTCGCCGGGATCATCGTCACCGCCGTCGGGGACGAGCTGTCTCTGGTCCATCCCTCAGGTCATACCGCGCCCGCGACCGCCGCCGTCCTGATCGGCGGTCCGCTGCTGTTCATGGTCGGCAGCCTTCTGGCCAAGCTGGCGGTGTTCGAGCGCTGGTCGATCCCCAGAGTGGGCGGCTGCGTGGCCCTTGCCGCACTGTGGCTCGCCGTGCCGATCGTCAGCCCGCTGGGACTGGCCGCCCTGACGACGGCGGTGCTGGTGCTGGTCGCGGCGTGGGAGACGATCAGCCTGCGGGGACAGTAGGGGGTCAGTCCCGGTCCTGCCGGCTGTGGTGGATGCGGCCGATCACGACTCGCTCCTGCTCGATGCGGTAGATCGCGACAAAGCCGTCGCGTCCGAACCGGATGGGCCATTTTCGCTCATGCTCGTTTATTGACAGTCCCGCCGCAGGGAATGTCGCTAGCATTTGAAGTTGATCGCGAATGGCCCGTTCACCCGACCTGGCGACTCTGGGAGACAGGCGTGTCAGCCAGTCCAGTTGGGCTATCAGATCGATTCTCGCCTGACGGCTGAGGACGACCTTCAACCGGCCTGATCCGCCAGCCGCCGTTCCAACTCCGCGCTGAACGCGTCAAGCGCATCGTCCAGATCGACATAAGGGCCGTCGTAGTCCTCGGGCCGGGTCGGCGGGGACGGGGCGCCGGACGGATCATCCAGCAATCGGCCAAGAAGCTCGGTGGCCAAGGCCTCCGGCGACACGCCGGCAGCCGTAGCCTGCGCCTTGAGCCGCGCCACGTGATCATCCGGAAGAGAGAGCTTCAAAGCACCGTCAGCCATGGTCGATCCCTACCATATCCTGTCTCGTGGAACCACGGCCGCCGGAGGCCGGCGATCCTACCCCGCCTTCTCCACGAAGCTGTCGATGACCCGCTTCTCGCCGGCCTTTTCGAAGTCGATGAGCAGCTTGTTGCCCTCGATCTGCTGGACGTTGCCGTAGCCGAATTTCTGGTGGAAGACGCGTTCGCCGCGTTTCCAGCTGGACCCCGCCTTCGGGTCGGCGGTCGCGACCAGACGGCCGTCGCCCTCGATCATCGCGTGGCGCGCATGGCTGGCGCGGGGCGTCTGGGCGGCGGTGAAGCTCTGCGCCCGTTTCCAGCCCGGAGAGGCGTATCCGGCGCCGAACGACGGGGCGTCGTCCCAGCGCGACTTCGCCTCCTTCATCCCGCCCGAGACGCCGTAATAGCCGGTGTCGCTCTCGGCCTCGACGTGGGCGATGGGCAGTTCGTCGACGAAGCGGCTGGGCAGTTGCGAGGTCCAGCGGCCATAGACCTGACGGTTGGCGGCGAACGAGATCCGCGCATCCGACTTGGCCCGGGTCACGCCGACATAGGCCAGCCGCCGTTCCTCCTCGAGGCCCTTCTCGCCCTTCTCGTCGATGCTGCGCTGGCTCGGGAAGACGCCTTCCTCCCAGCCCGGCAGGAAGACCAGCGGGAACTCCAGACCCTTGGCGCCGTGCAGGGTCATGATCTGGACGGCCCCGTCGCCGTTGGGGTCGTCGCCGGCGCCGCGGTCCAGATCCATGACCAGCGAGACGTGCTCCAGATAGGCCTGCAGCGTCTCGAACGCCTGCATCGCCTGGACCAGTTCCTTCAGGTTATCCAGCCGCGTCTGGCCCGTGACCCGGTCGGCCTTCTGCATGTCCGTATAGCCGCTCTCCTCGAGGAGGGTCTCGGTCACCTCCCAGTGGCGGGTGTCGTGGGCGAGGGCGCGCCAGCGGTCCAGATCGCGCACGAAGGTCGACAGGGCGGTGCGCGTCCGCGCCTGCAGTTCGTCGGTCCCGATCAGGACCCGCACCGCCGTCATGGCCGAAACACCCTCGTGTCGGGCAATAGACAGGATTTTCTGTACAGAGGTGTCGCCGATGCCGCGCTTGGGCGTGTTGACGATCCGCTCGAAGGCCAGGTCGTCGTCCTCGGACTGGATCAGTCGCAGATAGGCATGGGCGTCGCGGATCTCGGCCCGTTCGAAGAAGCGCGGGCCGCCGACGACGGTGTAGGGGATGGCCAGCATGACGAAGCGTTCCTCGAACGCCCGCATCTGAAACGATGCGCGAACAAGAACCGCCATGTCCTTGTATTTCTGGCCAGAACGGCGTGCGGTCTCTATCTCGTCAGCGATCAGCCGCCCCTCGGCCTCGCCGTCCCAGACGCCGCGCACCCGGACCTTGTCGCCGCTCTCGTCCTCGGTCCACAGGGTCTTGCCAAGCCGGTCCCGGTTCGACGCGATCAGGCCCGATGCGGCTCCCAGAATATGCTTCGTAGACCGATAGTTACGCTCAAGTCTTACGACCTTGGCTCCGGGGAAGTCGCGCTCGAAGCGCAGGATGTTGTCGACCTCGGCCCCGCGCCAGCCATAGATCGACTGATCGTCGTCGCCGACGCAGCAGACATTGCCGGTCGAGGCCGTCAGCAGCCGCAGCCACAGGTATTGGGCGACGTTCGTATCCTGATATTCGTCGACGAGGATATAGCGGAAACGATCGCGATATTCCTGTGCGATATCCGCATGTTTCGACAGGATCGTCAGGTTGTGCAGCAACAAGTCGCCGAAGTCGCAGGCGTTCAGTGTGGCCAGCCGCGACTGATAGGCGGCATAGAGGGCGTGACCCTTGCCGTTGGCGAAATCCTCGCCAGACGGAAGCGTCTCCGGCGTCCAGCCGCGGTTCTTCCAGTGGTCGACCAGGTTGGCCAGCGACTTCGGCGTCCAGCGCTTGGTGTCGATATTGGCCGCCTCCAGCAGCTGTTTCAGCAGCCGCTCCTGGTCGTCGGTGTCGAGGATGGTGAAGCTGGATTTCAGCCCGACCAGTTCCGCGTGCCGTCTCAGGATCTGCGCCGCCACCGAGTGGAAGGTGCCGAGCCAGCGCAGGCCCTCGGCCGACGGCCCGATCAGGTGGGTGATCCGCTCGCGCATCTCGCGGGCGGCCTTGTTGGTGAAGGTGACGACCAGAAGCTCCCACGGCCGCGCCTTGCCCAGCTTCAGGATGTGGGCCAGCCGGGTGGTCAGGACCTTGGTCTTGCCCGTGCCGGCGCCCGCCAGCACCAGCACCGGCCCCTCGGTCGTCTCCACCGCCAGTCTCTGCTCGGCGTTCAGCCCGGCCAGATAGTCCTGCGGTGCGCCGCCCTCGGCGGGCACGCCTCCGGGGCCGCGCGAACGGGCGAGGTCGGAGATTTTGGCCAGGGGCGGGGAAGGCGGCAGATCGGACAAACGGGGACTCGGGAGCGACTCGTGGAAAGGCGTATCGCCGGAACATAGGGAGTACGGCGACCAAAGTCAGTCCCGCTTGTCACGGCCGCCCCCGGTTACCGCGCGGGAACCGCCAGGCCTGCGCTCCGTTCTGCCCGCCACAGGGATAACGGAAGGGACCACGCCATGACTGACAATGCACCCAACACCTCGGGCAACTCCGGCGGCGGCAACGCCGGCCTCGCCTTCATCGTCGGCGGCCTGCTGGTCGTGGTGGCGGTGATCGCCTGGTTCGTCTTCGCCCGCGGCGGCATGGAGCCCGCGAAGAAAGAGATCGACGTCGACGTCAACCTGCCCAGGGTCGAGGCGCCGAAACTCCCGGCCGCGCCCCAGACCAACTAGGGCTCACGCCTCACTTCAGCTGATACGTCACCGTCGTCACGACGCGGACCTTCTTGTTCAGCGAGGAGGTCTCGTCGCCGATGTCGTCGCGCGCCAGGATTTCGAACGACCCTTGTGTCGCCTGACGGATGCCGCCGAGCGGGGTCTTCGAATCCTTGGCGAACTGCTCCGCGCCGGTGCGCGCCGAGGCGGTCGCTTCCGCGATCATCGCCGGACGGACGTCATTGAGTTTCGTGAACACATAGGTCGGCGGGGTGAAGTCCAGCACCACCCCCTGACGCACCAGATCGTTCAGCGCCCGGCCGGTCGCGGCGACCCGGTTCACGTCCGTCGTCCGCACGACCACGGTCTGGGCGAGGATGTAGTGGGGCGCGCTCTCGCTGGAGACATATTCCCGGCTCTTGGTATCCGTGACCTCCAGCCGCCCGAGGGCGACGATATCGTCGGGATAGCCCTGGGCCTTGAGGAAGGTGCGGACCAGGGTCAGGTCGCCGTCGATCTTCGCCTGCACGGCCGGCAGTTCCTCGCCGGCCGCCGTGAACCGCAGCGACAACACGGCCAGGTCGCCCGTTACATTCCGTTGGGACACGCCGCGCACCGTCACCTGACGGTCGCCGACGCGGGCGTTGATGACCCCCTGTCCGATGAACAGCCCGGCCCCGATGAGGCCGACGGCGATCAGCCCGCCGAACACGGCGGGCGGGAGCAGGGATTTGTCGAATTGCATGGTGTTTCTTCCCGGAATTATCGGGACATTGCGCTCGCCCCGGGCGTTGTCAAACGGTGTTTTCCAGCCGCCCATTCCAGCGCCAGGATCCGGCAGGCGGAGGCGAGGGGGCGGCGTCCGCGCGTCTCGTCGACCCAGGCCAGAAAGCCCGCATGGCTCATCTTCCGGTCGTCGGCGAAGGCGTCCAGAACCGCCCAGAATTCGGGTTCCAGCGCGACCGAGGTGGCGTGGCCCGACAGGACGACGGAGCGTTTCTTGAGCATTCGGGCGTCCGGCGGAGGAGGGCGGAAGCGGGCATGTTAACGCCGCGCTGACTGCTCTAGAATAGTCTGATCGACATTGATCCGTCACTGCCGGAACCGCCCATGACGAACGCCGCCTGTGCCGACGATTTCGACCGTGTCCGGCCGCAGAAGATGCGGCCCCTGACCGCGTTCAGGGCCTTTCAGAAGCTGATCCGCGACAAGGAGGACACCGCCCAGGTGTTCGAGATCATGCGGGCCCTGTCCGGCCGGTCGGTCGCGCGCGGCTATAATCGCATGCTGCGGTCGGTCGAGGGCGGGCGTCAGGCCTTCCTCGCCGAGGAGCTTGCGGCGAAACTCGACGATCCGGTCTGGCTCGCCCGATTTGGACCCGGGACGGTCGGCGCCGCCTATCGTGAGTTCCGCGAGGCGCGCGGCTTCACCGCCGACGGTCTCGCCGACGCCGAGCGTGAGGTCGTTCCCTTCGTCGACGCCGAACATCCGATCGTCTGGTATTCGCGCCGCCTGCGCGACGTCCACGACATCTGGCACGTCCTGACCGGCTACGGCACGGACGCGCTGGGCGAAGCGTGCGTGGTCTCCTTCTCCTACGGCCAGACCCGCAACCTCGGCTTCGCCTTCATCGGCTGGGGCGCGGCGCGGGAGATCCAGCGCGAGGTCCGTGGCATTCCGGCCCGCAAGGCCGCCTTCCAGGCCTGGCGCAACGGCCGCGCCGCCCGCTGGCTGCCGGGCCTCGACTACGACGCCCTGTTCACAGAGCCCCTCGACGCCGCCCGCGCCCGCCTCGGCATCCGCCCGGCGACGGTCTACGCCGCCGTGCCCGAGGCGCTGAAATCGGGGCTCAGGCTCCGCGCGGCCTGATCACTGCCCGTCAGGGTCCGGGGCGCTGACGTCCAGCGGTCTGCGCTCGATCTCCACGTCTGAGCCCGGCCCGTTGAGCTCGCCCAGCACATAGACCCCGCTTTCGGCCAGGGCCTTGGCCAGCCGGTCCCTTTTCTCGAACGCGGCCTCGGCGGCGAGGATCGCGCGTTTCCTGTCCTGATCCATCTGCGTGGCCTCCACGCGGCCTTCTGCGCCGCGTCGTCAAAGGCCGCAAGAGGCGCGAAAGTCGCGGGCCTGACGGTCGGGTGAGCAATACAAGTCGTTGTGTACGCTAGCGTTCTGTCCCTTTTCTCGCAACCGTGTAACCAACGCCCGGGCGAGGCGTTATGGCCTAGCTGAGAGACAGGACGACCCTTACGATGACGACAGAGACGACCGCGGCGGATGCAGGCTTCGGCATCGAGGGCCTCGACAACATCCTTGCCGGCGGGCTCGAACGCGAGCGGGTCTATCTGCTGGAGGGCGCGCCCGGCACCGGCAAGACGACGACGGCGATGAAGTTCCTGCTCGAGGGCGCCAGCCTGGGCGAGTCGGGTCTCTACATCACGCTTTCGGAAACCGAGGAGGAGCTTCGGGCCACCGCGCGCTCGCACGGCTGGACCCTCGATGGCGTGGACATCTTCGAACTGGTCCCGCCCGAAAGCCTGCTCGACGAGCAGCAGCAGCAGAGCCTGCTCTATTCCTCCGACCTTGAGCTCGGCGAGACCACCCGGATGATCTTCGGCGCCGTCGAGGCGGGCTCCCCGAAGCGCGTCGTCATCGACAGCCTGTCGGAAATCCGGCTTCTGGCCCAGAGTTCGCTGCGCTACCGCCGTCAGGTCCTGGCGCTCAAGCACTATTTCGCGAAGCACGGCGCCACCGTCGTGCTGCTCGACGACCTGACCACCGACGTCAACGACAAGACCGTGCACAGCGTCGCCCATGGCGTGGTCCAGTTGCAGGAGCTCGCCCCCGAATACGGCGCCGAACGCCGCCGGGTCCGGATTATCAAATATCGCGGGCGTCATTTCCGCGGCGGCTATCACGACTTCACCATCAAGACCGGCGGGCTCGAGGTCTATCCGCGGATCGTCGCGTCCGAACACCACAGCGCCTTCGCCCGGACCCCGGTGTCCAGCGGCGTCAGCGAACTGGACGCCCTGCTGGGCGGCGGCATCGAGCGCGGCTCCAGCGCCCTGATCCTCGGCCCTGCCGGCACCGGCAAGTCGCTCTTTGCGATCAATTTCGCGGTCGCCGCCGTCGCGCGCGGCGAAAAGGCGGCGCTGTTCATCTTCGACGAGGAACTGGGCCTGCTCTACGACCGGATGCTCAAGCTCGGCATCGACCTGCGCGCCATGGAGGAAGAGGGCGCGCTGATCGTCGAACAGGTCGACGCCGCCGAGCTTTCGCCCGGCGAGTTCGCCTCCCGGGTCCGCAACTGCGTCTCGGCCCGGAGCATCCAGACCGTGGTGATCGACAGCCTCAACGGCTACCAGGCGGCCATGCCGCAGGAGCAGTTCCTGGTCCTGCACATCCACGAACTGCTCCAGTACCTGAACCGCCAGGGCGCCTCGACCTTCCTCACCGTGGCCCAGCACGGTCTGGTCGGCGAGACCAAGGCGCCGATCGACGTGACCTACCTGGCCGACACGGTCATCCTGCTGCGCTATTTCGAGGCCGCAGGCACGGTCCGCCGCGCGGTCTCGGTCATCAAGAAGCGGTCGGGCGCGCACGAGAACACGATCCGCGAGTTCAACATCGGCGGCGAGACCGGCCTGACCCTCGGAGAGCCCCTCGACGGCTTCCAGGGCGTGCTGCGCGGCGTGCCCAACTTCGTCGGTCCCGGCGCCGGCCTGATGGGCGAGCCCGCCGCGTGAGGGCCTCGCATGAGTAGTGGCGGCGCCCTCTCCGAACGCTCCCTTGTCCTGGCCCCGGCCGGGCGTGACGGCGCCATCGCGGTCGCCATCCTGACCGAAGCGGGCGCCCCGGCCCTGCTGTGCCGCGATCTTGAGGACCTTCTCGTCCGCATGGAGGAGGGCGCCGGTCTGGCGGTGATCGTCGACGACGTGCTCCGTTCCGCCGACCTGACCCCCCTGTCCGGCTGGATCTCCCGACAGCCGTCGTGGTCGGACTTTCCGTTCCTGATCCTGACCCAGAGGGGCGGCAGCGTGGAGCGCAATCCGGCCGCCCAGCGTCTGTCGTCCGCCCTTGGCAATGTCGGCTTCCTCGAACGCCCCTTCCACCCCACCACCCTGGTCAGTGCGGTGCGAACGGCGCTGCGCGGCCGAAGCCGGCAGTACGAGGCCCGCGAACGGATCGAGGAAATCCGGCGCGGGGAGGCGATGCTCGAACGCCGGGTCGCCGACCGGACCCAGGAGCTGGAAGCCGCCAACCGTCAGCTCGCGGCCCAGATCGCCGAGCGGGAGAAGGTCGAGACCGCCCTGCGTCAGGCCCAGCGGCTGGAGGCCGTCGGCCAGCTGACCTCCGGGGTCGCCCACGATTTCAACAACCTGCTGACCGTCATTCTCGGCAACGTCGAACAGCTTCAGAAGCGCACCGACGACCCGGCCGTCGCGCGCCGTCTGGCCATGATGAGCGAGGCCTCGCGCCGCGGCGCCGCCCTGACCGCCCAGATGTTGGCCTTCTCACGCCGCCAGAAGCTGGAGCCCCGCGCCGTCGATCTGAACGAGACGGTGCGCAGCATGCGCGACCTCCTGCAGAGCACCATCGGCGGCAGCGTCCATATTCTCGAGCCCGAACTCGCCGACGGCCTGTGGACCGCCATGATCGATCCCACCCAGATCGAGCTGGTCATCCTCAACCTGGCGATCAACGCCCGCGACGCCATGGATGTCGGCGGCACGCTGAAGATCGGCACCGCCAATGTGACCATGCCCGCGCCGCTCCTCCCGGAACAGCCGCCCGCCGGCGAGCACGTCAGGGTGTCCGTCGCGGACAACGGGTCCGGCATGACCTCGGCCGTCCTGGCCCGGGCCTTCGAGCCCTTCTTCACCACCAAGGCCGTCGGCAAGGGCTCCGGCCTCGGCCTCAGCCAGGTGTTCGGACTGGCCAAACAGTCCGGCGGCGGCGTCACCATCGACACCGTTGCGGGCGAGGGGACGACGATCAACCTCTACCTGCCCCGGGCCCATGCGGTGCCGCGCCCGGACGTCGTCGTCGCTCCCGTGTCCCGCATGGCCCCCGCGAAGGAGATCGTGGTCCTGATCGTCGATGACGACGAGGCGGTCCGCGAGGTCACGGCGGGAATCATCGCCGACCTCGGCTATGTCGTCGTCGAGGCCGGCAGCGGCGGCGCGGCGCTGGAGCTGTTCGACAGGCGCGGGGACATCCAGGCCGTCATCCTCGACTTCGCCATGCCCGGGATGAACGGCGCCGACGTCGCGCGCGAGATGCAGGGGCGGCGGCCCGCCCTGCCGATCCTGTTCGCGACCGGCTACGCCGACGCCGAAGCCCTGGCCGCCGCCCCCGACGACCGTATCGTCCACAAGCCCTTCAAACAGGGCGAACTGGCGCACAAGCTGGCCCTGGCCTTCGCTTCATAAGGCCTGCTTGTGGGTGGCCGCTGACATTCCGGTTGCGGCGGGGCGCGCGCCCGTGCATCGCGTGGCGTCAATCCCCCGTGAGCGCGCCTTGCCCCCGACCGATCCGCCCCCGACCGAGCTTCCCCGTCCGATCCTGCCCCGTCCGAGCCTGCGCAGACCCTCCGCCGGAGCCCTTGCGGTGCTGGGCGTGGCGGCCTGCGCCCTGATCTGGGGGACGACGTGGTTCGCCATCACCTTCCAGCTCGGGACCGTCGATCCGACCGCCTCCATCGTCTGGCGCTTCGGCCTGGCCTCGCTGATCCTGTTCGGCGCCTGTCTGGTCACGAAGCGGTCGATCCGCCTGACCCGGACCCAGCATCTGGCGGCGGCGGGGCAGGGTATGTTCGCCTTCGCTCTCAGCTACACCTTCGTCTACAAGGCCGAGGGCCTGATCACCTCAGGCGTCGTCGCCGTGGCCTTCGCCTCCATGGCCCTGATGAACCTGATCCTGTTCCGGGTGATCCAGAAACAGACCGCGGCCCGCACCGTCTGGATCGGCGCCTCCCTGGGCGCCCTCGGCGTGGCCGTCCTGTCCGGCGGAGAACTGCTCGGCGCCCGGCTGGGACCGGGGGCGAGCCTCGGGGTCGCCCTGGCGATTTCGGCCGCCGCCGTCTCGACCCTCGCCAACTGGTTCGCCTGGCGCGGTCAGCAGGCCGGTTCGGAAGTCATCCCCGCCACCGCCTGGGCCATGGGCTATGGCGCGGCCCTGGTCGCGGTCTTCGGCGTCGCGACAGGCGTCCACTTCTCCATCGCCCTGACACCGGCCTATCTCGGCTCGCTGCTCTATCTGTCGGTGTTCGGCTCGGTCATCGCCTTCGTCATCTACTTCAGCGTCGCCCGCAGCCGGGGGTACACCCTCGCCAGCTATATCGGCGCCCTGACCCCGCCGATCGCCCTGACCGTTTCGGTCCTGTTTGAGGGCGCCCGCTTCGGCTGGACCGCGCTGGCCGGTGTTGCCCTGGTGGTGGCGGGGCAGGTGCTGATCACCCGCGCGCCGAAGAAGCCCTAGCGGAACCAGCCCGACCTGCGGGTTGTCTTCCCGGCCCCCTCGGCCGCCTTGACCTCATCCGGAGTCTTCGCGGTCGCCGCCTTCAGCCGCCGCATCTTTTCGGCCTTGATCCGGCGCACGGCCAGCAGTGAGATCAGCCCGAGCCGGGTGCGGGGATCGGCGGCATATCCACCCATGGTCAGTCCTCCGGCGGCTTTTCGCGTTTCGCCCCATCCAGAAGCCGCGAGGCCTTCGCCCGTTCCGCCTCGGCGCCGTCGCGCTGGCCCTTCGTCCGCCCATGTGCAGCGCGGTTGGCCTGGGCCGTCGTTTTCGCCCCAGCCTTCGCCCGGGCCTTGCGCGCGCGGTTCAGGTTGATGATCTCGGCCAAAGGTTCCTCCGGTGAAGCTTTAATAAACTGCGGCACAGGGCGGCGCGGGACGGAAACCCGGCTGCTCCGGTCGCGTTGATAGGGCAGGTCCAATCGCACACGGAGACACCCCATGGTAGACGCAGCCCTGATCAAGGAACACCTCGAAGTCGTCGGCTCGGACGGCGGCCACGTCGGTCGTGTCGACCACGTCAACGGCGACCAGATCGAACTCGCCAAGCTCGATCTCGCCGGTGGCTTCAAGCACCATATGATCCCCGTCAGCTGGGTCGATCATGTGGACGAGCACGTCCATCTGAACGTCACCCAGGACGACGCCAAGGCCCGCTGGACTGAAAAGCCGCATTAGGGCGCCACGCCCGTCTCACTGAAAAGGCCCCGCCGCCGGCGGGGCCTTTTGCCTGTCGCTCTAGAGTTTTGGCGACGCTTGTTCAGGTGGCTGCTGAACGGGAGCCGTCGCCGGGGCCGGCGTCGCCAGGGCCTCGGGGATCTGATCATCGGCCACGGTCTGCACCGCCACCAGCGGGCCAGGCCGGCCTGACGGGCCCACCGACGCCCAGGCTTCGCCGCTTGCCGACCGCGCCCGGCCCAGTTCGAACAGGGCCTGCATCGTGGCCGTATCGAACTTCAGGCTCGAGACGGTGACATTGTCCGGGATCGCCGACATCTCGACCCGCATGCCGTTGCGCGCGCCGAACGCCGCAGTCGCCGCCAGCGACAGCCGCAGCGAGGCCTTGCTCATACTGTCGTAGGTCCGGGCCAGGATCCCGTCGATCCGCCCGGGCGTGACCCCGGTGTTGCGGCCGACCTGGCCGTTGACGATGACATACAGGGCGCTGTCGGCCCGGGCTCGCGACGGATTGGTCCAGAGCAGCAGGTCTTCCGGAATCGCGAGAAACGGCGTGTTGACCCCGCCGTCGACATGCATGTCCTGAACCACCCGACCGTCTTTCGTCAGACCCGCGATCAGCACCGGCGGGAAGATGCCGGGGATGCTGGCCGAGGCCACCAGCACGTCGCGGAACAGGGTCAGGGCGTCGGCGTCGCCCTGCGTCGCCAGCACACCCATGTCCCAGATGACCGTCTCCTGGGTGTCCAGATCGGTCGTCGCGACCAGCAACCGGCGGCCTTTGGCGTGTTCGGCGGCGATCTGGCGCAGCAGTTCGGGCGTGACGTTCTCGTCGACCAGATTTCTCAGCACGCGCGAGCTGAACAGGCTGGGGGCGGCGAAGGCGGCGAAGGTGCGGGCGCTCAGCAGACCGTTGGTCCCTCCGCCGACATAGGCCTCTCGCAATTCGTCATCCCATCCGGATCCGAGGAAGGCGAAGGGCGCCGCCAGGGCGCCGGTGCTGACCCCCGTGACGACGTCGAACGACGGCCGGTCGCCGCGCGCGGTCCAGCCGACCACGACCCCGGCGCCGTAGGCCCCGTTCGCGCCGCCGCCTGACAGGGCCAGAATGGTTTCGGATCCGCCGGCCTTCCCCAGCCGCCCCTCGATCTCGTCCGCCAGCGCCTGGATCTTCTGGGTGTCGTCCGACCGGATACGCGGATCGTTCACCCGGATCAGCGAGTCCGGCGCGATCCGCAGCGGCCCTTCCGGCCGGGCCAGCGTCCCGCACCCGGCCAGCATCAATGCGCCGAGCAGGGCGCCCAGGACGGGGAGGGACAGAACAGTCCTGCGGATCATCGGGCGGTCTTTCGGG
>Ga0209023_10001588_pt1 | contig 30137 bp, 29 predicted proteins | sample LakOneMetagenome_FD_187468 | JGI IMG/M metagenome (GOLD analysis project Ga0209023, IMG submission 187468) | Freshwater and sediment microbial communities from Lake Erie, Canada (SPAdes) (version 2) | ecosystem: Environmental > Aquatic > Freshwater > Lentic | place: Lake Erie, Canada...
GTACATAGTGCACTAGGTTATGTGTCACCTTTTGATTTTGAAGCAATGTACTATGATAAAATTAACCCATTAGGTCAGGTGGCCTAACTTAAATAAAAAGTCTCCGACAAACCCGGTACGGTTCATGATTTTGTTACACCGCAAGAACAAGAAATTTATTCCATTGATGAATGTTTTTTAGATTTAACTGCTTACGCTTCAACTTATGATTTAACTGATTATGCTCATATGATCTTAGATCGTTTATTATGTTGGCTTGGTTTACCCGCTTGTATTGGGATCGGACGTACTAAGACAGAAGCCAAAATGGCTAACCATATCGCCAAAAAGAATAGTTATTTAAAGGGTGTATGTAACCTTGTTTCAATGGACTATTGCTCAATTGAAAGCTTATATCAAACTATAGAAGTGAGTGAAGTGTGGGGCGTTGGGAAAAAACATACTGAAAAGTTGAATAGCCTAAGCATTAATACAGTTTTAGATTTTGTTTGCGCTTCACCCTTAATGATTAGAAATCAATTTTCTATTGTCATGCACAGAACATTATTAGAATTACAGGGAATTTCTTGTATTGAGATTGAACAAAGTCCAAAAGCTAAAAAACAGATAATTGCAAGCCGTTCCTTTGGCCAAAAGGTCTATAGCCGTGATGATCTTAAAGAAGCAATTACGCTCTATGTCCAGGATGCAGTAAGCCGTTTAAGAAGCGAAAATTTACTATGTGGCTGTATTCTTGGTTTTGTTCAATCTAATCCTTTTGATAGCTCTGAACCTTTTTACAATAAATCTGTGTCATACGCTTTGCCAGATCCATCAGACAATAGCTTATTACTAACTAAAATTGCTACGACAATGATTGATCAGCTATATCAGCAGAATATAGGATTCAAAAAATGTGGGGTTATCCTAACTTTTCTTGAACCTAAAGCTACTCATAGCTATGACCTGTTCACCGACATGAATAAAGTTAAATCCAGTAATCAACTTATGGATTCACTCGATAATATACAAAATAGGTTTGGTAAGAAGAAAATAGGGTTAGGTGCCAGTATGCTTCCTAACAGAAATTGGAATATGTCACGCAGCCAACTAACTCCCAATTACTTTAAATGGGATCAACTTATGAGTGTTAAATAATTAGTCATGACTAAGGAAAATTTGCTGCATTTGGCTTGCTACTGGTAAACAAGGATTTACAGGAATTGAAATTAAAATATGCAGTATTTATAGCTCTTTTGATAATAGTGTCAGTTATAGCCTTTAAATTGGCTTATAACCCATACATTGATAACGATAAAGAAGTAAAGACATTTAACTTCAAAGATGAAAAATTAACGGCTCTTTATCTCTATAGGGAACATGATCAAGAAATAGGTTTTAAAGAAAATCCTTCATTAAGGCCTTTGGTTTTTACATGGAAAAAGCCAATTTATACTTGCTTTAATATGGTCAATGTACCTTATGACTTAGAGATATTTTTCTTTAATGCAGATAAAAAAATTATTGGATCGGCTGTAATGGAAAAGTATTCTCAAAAAAAAATTTGTCCTAAAGAAAATATTCTATTTGCATTAGAAATATTAAAAAATTAGATTTTTTAATCTGGTTTTTAGTATTGCTAAAATGGCTTGAATGGCAACTGTTTGGAAAAAAGAGTATAAAATATGTCTTTAATGTCGATACTTAAATCATCAGATCCTAAGTGCAAAGAAGTAAAAGAAATTATAAAAAGTGTCGCACCCAAAAAGACAGATTTCAAAACTTACAGTGGTATTCCTCCTTTTACTAATTATGAAGTGATGAGTGAACATAAATTAACGAGTAGTTATGATTCAGGCTTGGTTGGTACAGCATTTGACTACTTATCTAAAATAATTTGTGCGTACTACACGAATACCGAATTGAGTGCTAAGGAATTTGAGCAACCTAAAATTACTAGCTTTCTAGAGGAAACTAAAAACAAAAGAATTTTGGTATTGTATAAAAAAATGCAAAATCACATAGATTCTTTACTAGCTAATAAATCAAACAGTTTAGAGGTAAGTGAAGAGTTTATTGGTGGAATTATTCTTATGGCTAAATTGGAAAATCTATGGCGATCAGGATTTCTACCAGTAGCAACAAAGAAGGACATACTAAAACCAACGGACAAAGTGGTTTACGAAGATATATCTTCCTTAGTCAAAAATTTTGATAATGTATTCATTAAGAATGGTCTTATTAAGCCTGATAGTCTGATCACATACAGTCCTAGATATTCTGCAAATATTCGTGTTGCACTAGGTGGGATAGATGCAGATATTTGTATTGATGAAACACTATATGACTATAAAAGCACAAAAAATCATGGCTTTATGATTAAAGATAGTATGCAAATCACATCGTATTACTTATTCTATTTAATGGATCGGATTATGTCTTCAACAGTGCAGATGCAACGCCACAGAATAGAAAGAATTGCATTATATAAAGCTAGGTTTGGGCAAATTGAATATTTTGATGTTAAGAATATTCCTGAAAAAGATTTAAAATATGCAATTTCTGAGCTTAATAGAATGTTTAAATTAGGTATGCCCGATCAGAAAATTAAGGATTATTAAAGGGCACTTCTTGTATTAGCCCCCGTAAAAACGGACAGTTAACTCGCTAATTTTAGCGCCCGAAACTCCCGAGGGGATTTCATTTTTAATCCACTATGTGGATGATTGCAATTGTAATCTTCTATCCATAGCGGCAAAGCATTCAGCACAGTTTTAGCATCAGGCACATCATTCAAATAGACGTAATCCCGTTTGAATGTCTTTACAAAGGCTTCCGCCATCCCATTGCTCTGTGGACTTCTAATCGGTGTGGTACAGATCTGAAAACCAAGTGCATGTGCAAATTGTCGTGTCGATTTCGCAATATAACAACTGCCATTATCTGTCAGCCATTCAACGGGCTGAGGCAAATAACTGACCGCACCAAAGCGTTTTTCCATGCTCTGTACCAGTACATCACATACCATGTCACTACTGATACCAGTAGTTGTTGCAAGATAACTCATGATTTCCCGATCACAGCAATCCAGGCTAAAGATCACCCGTACTTTCTCACCATTCCAACACTTGATCTCAAAGCCATCCGAACACCAGCGGCTGTTTGATACAGATACTGCAACTCGCCCATCATGCGTCCGGTCATTCTTTAATGGCTCGTCTTGCGTGAGAAGCAACTGATTCTGCTTCATGATCCGGTAAATACGTTTGGGGTTGACCCGAGCAAGTTTTATTACATGCTGTTTCAGATAACGGTTTAAATGCGCGGTAACCCGTCGATATCCATTACTCGGCCGTTGATCACAGATCTCCCGAATGATGGGTAATAAAACCATATCATCCGCCTTAGAGTATCGTAAACGAGAAGCAGCTTCTGGCTGCTTCATTCGCCGATAAAGGTTCGATCTGGACACACCTAAGGTATGGGCTATTTGCTGTGTTGGGTATCGTTGGGTGGTAATAAGGGCATGTGCGATATGTACTTTTTTGCCTGGGCAATCTCTAAGGCATCTTTGAGAATTTCAGCTTCTACTGTTTTACGGCCTAGCATTTGCTCCAGCTGTTTGACCTTTTTTAACAGCGAATTATAGTCAGAAACGCTAACAACTTGATCATTGGCTTCCACGGCAGTGACTCCACCATCCTGCATAAGTCTTTTCCATTTAAACAGCAAACTTGGTGAGATGCCATACTGTCTGGCAACAGAGGAAACGGATGAGCCTGGTTGCATGGTCATGGCGACAAACTGAGCTTTTTCCTGACCTGAATAACGTCGACGACGTTGAACTGATGTAATAACTTCAATACGTTCCATAGAACACTCCTTAACCCTAGTGCTATGACTAGGTCTTAATTGAGAAGTGTCCGTTTTAATTGGGGGCTATTACAGTCGCATGGTGAGCAAAGTTGAAATCATATTTCTATCCTAAATGTCCTATAAGTTTAGGACTAACTTCAATAGATGAAAACTTTCTTTCAAAAACCACTCTTATAGAAGTTAAAATATCCTCTATAGCTTGAAGTCTTCTAGACCTATATTGGTAATTAATTAGTTTACTAAGAAGTTCAGTATACTCAATAACTTTAAAGTCGAGTTGTTTAATGGAGAATCCTGCCATTAGATAACCATTTTCAATAAATGTAGATTTGTGTGATTTACAGAAATATTTAATCTTATCTAGAGCATTAAACTTATCAAAATATAAAGATTCTTCAAAGAGGAAAAAATTAGAGAAAAAGTAAAGCCGCAACTCCCCCGCAAGCGGTTCTATTAGACCATTTGACCTGGTTTACAAATTGATATTTTTAGCAAAAAGTTGAAGCCAATTTTGCCATTTATCAAATTCTCTGCTAATTCATAAATATCAATACTTAACTCTTATAAAAAACTGACTTGTATTCCTTTTTTAGGAAAATCTAAGCAGCATTACTAGAGTACTGTGTCTAACACACTCTCTTATTTAGTTATTTTCTATCCTAATATTCATCATTCCCTATCATCCATCAGCTTTCTAAAGTCTGAGTCCGGAAACTCAATCACATGTAGGCACTTACCATATAGACGTAAATAATATTCACGTACAGTAGGCTTATGGTACTTTTCCTGGTCTTCTGCGGCTTCGACCTCGGCTATGTACTTCATAAGCTCAAAAGCCACTTGTTCTTTTGCCGTATGGCAAATTTCAGATTTGGTGGTCATTCTTTTTATTCTCCATAAATATTGAAATAGTATGGCTTCACAATTAACAGGTTTTATTGACTATTTATATGTCGATTATAATTTTATTATGCCGAATATTTGAACATTTAACACCCGAAATTTAACTACCATCTTTATAGATGAGATTTGCCAAACCCCGACAATCACCTTGAATTGTTGTTCTTCTATTTCCTCAGCAGTTAATAAAACTTCTAGTACTTCGTAATAGTATCCGAAACAATCCTGACTGCACTCATCGGCAGAGGTTGTAAAGCCCAACATGACTAAATTTGCGCACATTGATCATAAAAAGAGAATGATGTGAGATGTCTAGCTAATTAATAAACACTAGAGCGTAATACATGCAAGAGTAACCCTCCAACTGAGGGCTTTTTATAAGTTCAATCATTGGCCAAATAACATTGAATTAGTTGGCATAATTGCTAAAATGCAAACTGCTTTTTAATACTGTTTTGCAATTATTTTGCTAAAGTTTTGCTGGGTAAACTTTAAGCCATTATAAAACAGTAACTTATTTATGGAAATTTTTAATGCTCGATATTTATTTAACAGATGTTCAGAAACAAGTGCAATTTAAGGATTATCCGGGTGAACATCCAGTTAAATTTATTCTGAATTTTAAAAAGATCTTTCCTAGCGTGATGGAGCTGATTTTACCCGTTTTACCGGATGATGAAGATCTGGAAAAAATGACTTGGGAATCAACAACCCAGGATTTTGAACTATTCAAGAAACTTTTGAATGGCTGGGGAATCATTGAGCTACGTTTAGGTGCTATTGCCAAGTTTAAAGATAAAAAATTTGCAGATCAGTTAGTTAAAAAGGCCCAAGCAAAACGTAAAGCTTTATCATTAGAGCATCCTGAGTTATCAGATATAGATTTAGATTATCTATTTATGCATGAAATCCATGCTTTGATTGATGCCGAACTGGTAGAAGTGGGTGAAAAATTTTATTTACCTGTTTTACGTGATAGCTGGAAATCACTTGTTTCAGACCGGGTTTTAATGGCAAAGCTATAATTTAAAAATGATTGAGAAAGGATAGCAACAGCTATCCTTCTTATTTAAAGATAATTTATTCTTAAAATCAGAATAGAAAAATATTCTATAAGTTTACTGTTTTAAATGGTGCGCGTACCTTGCGACCATGCAGCAGATAATATAGGACAACGCAAATAAGAGCCAGAAGACTGCTTATAAAATATAACTGCGAGTAGTTTATATATTCCAGTAATTTTCCGAGTATATAAGGCCCAAATCCCAACCCTACATCCAGAAAAATGAAAAAGGTTGAGGTAGCAAGCCCCATGCGCTCTAAACTGGTACTTTTAACAGCAATGGTCTGACACACTGATTGAATATTTCCAAAACCTAATCCTAGTAAACCCGCACAAATTAACAGCATACTTGCAGTTTGAACTTGGCTCAGCAAGAACAAGCCGAATGCTAAAATTAAAATAGCCGGATACATGATGATATTTTCACCTCTTCGGTCCACCAAAGGGCCGGTAAAAGGGCGAGAAAATAGTATCGCTAATGCATACATCAGGAAAAAAATAGAAGCCGCCTTAGCCAGATCTAAAGTTTTTGCATAGAAATTAATAAAGGAAAGCACACCTGAATAGCAGACTGATGTTAATAGTATGATGATGGCGATCGGCACAGCACGCGGCTCAATAAACTGTGTAATCCAGCTAGATTTTGGAGGTGAAGCTGTTGCTGTTTCCTGTCTGCTTACTAAGTTGGGCATTTTTATACCTAGAGCAGTAAACAGGCAGCAGAATGCAATTATGCTTGAGAATATAAAAATTACATTATAATCAAAATTTAAACTAAGCCAGATTCCTAGAAATGGTCCGATAGCAGTGCCCAAGGTGCTGCTCATACTATAATAACCAATGCCTTCACCACGGCGAGAAACTGGTAAAATCTGTGCAATCAGGGTTCCTAGAACAGTAGAAGCCACACCCATTGTAAAACCATGAATAGCACGTACAAATAGTAAAAAGCCAATACCATATTCTATAAAATAAAGGCCGGAAAACAGGAAAAATCCACTAAGGCCAGTAAGCAAAGTAAGCCTGTGTCCAAAGCGAGATAAAAATTTTCCAATCAGCAGGCGCCCAAATAAGGTTCCTACAATATAAAGACCAGAAATCAGGCCTGCCTGTGCGGTGGAAGCACCTAGTTCAGCGACTGCATAACCTACAATAACCACTATTAGAAGATAGAAAACCAGAATAAGCTGAAAGTTAATAGCACTGGCCAGAATAAAATTTCGGGTCCATAAGGGAGCACTGTCTTTCATATTGCACCTCTTTTGGAGTCTTGAAGTTGCTTCAACACTAATTCCAACGTGGCTTTTACAAGGGCCAGTTGTTCTGGTTCAATGTGCCGAATTAATGAATATTCAAATTGATCAATACAACTGCTGCATTGTTCAAACAGGGACAAGCCTTTTGAAGATAAAGTTAGCATTTTTTGCCGTTTATCTTCTGTATCAATTTGCTCCAGAAGCTCAAGCTCTATCAATATGTGTATTCGCTTTGCAACAGCAGGCTTGGAGATATTTAAATATTCAGCAATATCAATTGAGGTACATGAATGTTTAAAGTGAATGGTATGTAGTACCTGCCATAATGAATAATTCAGGCTGTAAGGTTCAAGAATGGTATTAATCTGATCACTCATCAATCTAGCCGAAACCAGAAGTGCAGAACGAAAAGTAGGAAGATTAGACATATAGTTAACTAGGGTAACTAAAAGCTGACAATATAGTGCCGAGTTCAGTAAGAATCAAGGTCCTACTACATATCTGTTATAAGTTGTGTTTGGAAAGTTATTAAAAACAGACCACATTAAGTTTTTAACTCAGGCCACTTTCAAAATATGTTTTTATAAACTATAGTAAGGAAAGAGTGAAAGCATACACAAAAAGTTGGAATTATTTTTCAATGTTTTTCATGCTTTAGCTTATCAATCGGAAACCCGTTCAGGTCGAGATTAAGCTTTGCTATTACGTGCTGGATTGTTGCTGGCCTTGGCAACAGTATGTTTACAGATTGCAGTATTCTTGCAGCCATTATTACCGCAGCGATATCAGGTTGCGCCAGTCTGTGAGAAAATTACTCATGTATTACTTGCGCCTCCGCACCAGCATGAGCTGTATTTTTCTTTGGATGACACATCACAGCACCGGTTTCTCTCTGATTCCTCAGTTCATGATCATGACAGCAGTCACCATGATCCTAATCATCAATGCCAGTACTGTACAGTCTATGGAAACCTAGTTCTTCCCCCTTATTTAGATTTTAAAGAAATCCTGATTCGTATACAGATTCGTCTCATTACACTTGAACAAGTATTTCGGCATATCTATTTTAGTCTGCAAAGACTGTTCCTGCTTCCGCAGGGACGAGCGCCTCCTTTATATATTCCTGTCTAAATCATTAACTTAAACTTTAGGGTAATCATTACTCTAGACCAGTTTTATCTAAATTTAGAAAGAGAATAGTTATGTTATTACTATCTTCAGACGATACAGTACGGCAAGTTAAATCTATTGCATGTATTATTACCAATATCTTGCGTACAAAACAAAACATAAAGCCACATGCTTCTTTTGAGCAATCTCAGTACTGTGAATTGATAAGCTTCTTTAAGCTCCAACCTCAACTTGTGCTTAACAATAACAATACAGTGCTCTGTAGAATAATATAGGTGAAGTAATGGACTTAGGTTTAACAGCGCTTGAGCTTGCACGAATACAATTTGCCTTTACGGTTTCTTTTCATATCATTTTCCCCTCAATTACCATTGGGCTGGCAAGCTTTCTTGCTGTACTCGAATGGAGATGGTTGAGAACCCGAAATCCAATTTTTCAAGATCTTTACAAGTTCTGGATTAAGATTTTTGCTGTAGCATTCGGTATGGGCGTAGTGTCCGGTATCGTAATGAGTTATCAATTCGGTACCAACTGGAGTGAATTCTCACGTTTTGCAGGTGGTGTCACCGGGCCATTGCTGACCTATGAAGTGTTAACCGCATTTTTCCTTGAAGCTGGTTTCTTGGGTATTATGTTGTTTGGCTGGGGCAGGGTTGGTCCTAAAGCCCATTTCTTTGCCACTCTTATGGTCGCTCTAGGTACCTGTATCTCAATGTTCTGGATTCTGTCTTCCAATAGCTGGATGCAGACACCTGCGGGATATGCTATTGAAAATGGCATCATTGTACCGCAAGACTGGCTAGCGATTATATTTAACCCCTCATTTCCATACCGTTTATTCCATATGGGAATGGCAGCTTTTCTGGTCTCGGCTTTACTGGTCTGTGCAACTGCAGCATGGCATCTGTTGAAGGGCCGTCGAGATGCTATGGTAAAAACTTCTTTCTCTATGGCACTCTGGATGTTGCTGGTGCTTGCCCCATTACAGATTTTCATTGGTGATATGCACGGTCTGAATACTTTGAAGCATCAGCCAGCAAAGATTGCCGCAATGGAAGGACATTGGGAAACCAACCATAATGAAGGCATGCCACTTTACCTGTTCGGTATCCCAGACATGGCAGCAGAAGAAACCAAATATGCGGTCGGTATTCCCAACTTGGGTAGCTTAATCCTGACTCATAGTATGGATGGTACCGTAAAAGGCCTTAAGGATTTTGCTCCAGAAGATCGTCCAAATTCTCTGGTTGTATTTTGGAGTTTCCGGATTATGGTCGGTCTGGGCATATTAATGCTGTTACTGGCTTTAGGAGGGCTACTGCTACGTAAAGGTGGTCGTTTATATGAAAATAGAGGGCTACAATATTTTGCTTTAGTAATGGGACCGGCGGGATTTATAGCGCTGCTTGCTGGCTGGTTTACAACAGAAGTAGGGCGTCAGCCTTGGGTAGTATATGGCGTTATGCGGACTGCAGATGGCTTGTCGCCTGTACCGGCAAGTCAAGTGGGTCTGACACTAATCATTTTTGTAGTGGTTTATACAGTGGTATTTGGAATCGGCATTTATTATATGCTGCGTCTGATGCATAAAGGTCCGGAATTTGTTCATGCAGATCCTGTCGATCATGGTGGACCAGGACATTTTAAAACACCAATGCGCCCACTTAGTGCGGCTACTGAAAAAACACACACAACCGATCAAGATACAAAGGAGAAACATCATGATTGATTTATCTCTGATCTGGGTAGCCATTATTGGCTTGGGTGTATTGATGTATGTAGTAATGGACGGATTCGATCTGGGCATTGGTATCATATTTCCCTTTATTCAAGGGGAACAGGAACGCGATGTAATGATGAATACCGTAGCTCCCGTTTGGGATGGTAATGAAACCTGGATGGTACTCGGTGGTGCAGGGTTATTCGCAGCATTTCCAATTGTCTATTCCGCCGTGCTGTCTGCATTGTATATGCCCATAATTTTGATGGTTGTATTTTTGGTTTTTCGCGGAGTGGCATTCGAGTTTCGCTTTAAAGCCAACAGGACAAAACATTTTTGGGATAAATCATTCATTTTAGGTTCTTTGCTGTCAAGTTTTTTCCAGGGTGTGATCTTGGGTGCGTATATTCAGGGAATTAAAATTGCAGATGGCCGATATATAGGTGGTGCATTAGACTGGCTAACGCCATTTTCTCTGTTCACTGGAGTAGGTGTAGTCGTAATGTACGCAACTCTGGGCTGCGGTTGGCTGATTATGAAAACTGATCATGATCTACAGCAGAAAATGTTTCATTTAATGCCAAAAATGCTAATCGCTTTACTGGTTATTTTTGCAGCTATTAGTTTATATACACCTTTTGCTCAGCCACTTATAGCAGAGCGCTGGTTTACTCAGCCGTATTTAACCTACTTCAGTCCGGTACCAATTCTTGTAGTAATCTTCACAGTTCTTGCTTTACGTGCTGTCAAGAAACAAAATGAACATAAGCCATTTATTTTTACTCTAGCGCTGGTTTTTCTGGCTTTCACTGGCTTCCTGATCAGTCTATGGCCTTACATTATTCCTTATGACGTAACGATCTGGCAGGCAGCAGCCCCACATAGCAGCCAGCTGTTTACATTGGTGGGCGCTGTAATTCTTATTCCGATTATTCTGGTTTATACCGGCTTGGCATATTGGGTATTCCGCCATAAAGTTCGGGTAGGAGATGAAGGCTACCACTAACTAGAAGGAGGTTATAATATAATGAAGCTTTCAGAAAAGCAGTGGTTTGCAGTGTTATGGCTGGCGGGATTTTTCAGTCTGGTTTTAGTGGCCGGTCTATTTCGTGTCTTAATACAGCTTGCCTATTAATTGTACAGTTGGCAGTATAGTATTAAAAAGTGGTCTGTTTAAAACAGACCACTTCCATTTAGTGCTTCAGACCACTTTCCCAGCAGTCTTCTCTATAGTGAAGCAGTAATATTTAAGGCCGATATTTTTGGAATAAGTATGACTCCTTTGCTTGACCGAATTCTTCAGACGTTTCAAGCTACAGCTTCCGATCTTGATACTGTACTTCCTTTTTTTAATACCACTTCTGGCCAGATGATGGAGCAGAGTTTAGGCTATGCTATCTATCAGCGCCAGAATTTTCCTGAATCTTGTGAATATGTACATATAGCCCAAATTGAAAATAAACAGGAAAATATAGCTTATCTTTTTTCTCCATTTATTCTTGCTGTTCTCCAGTACAAGATAAGTTGTTATTTACCTGTAAGCTCCGAGTTATGGTTAGGTCATTATTTAAATATAGATAAACTTCATTTTATAAAACAAGAAAAATCTCTGGATGAAATGGGACTTTTTATTCAGATAGCACCACAGCAGTTAAACAGTGTGCAAACCAAGCTATACAGCCTATTAAGAGCTTTTCTTGATCCGAAACTTAGACAGCTGATTTTTATTGACCTTCAAAATTACGATGATAAAAATCTGAAAATGTTAGAGCAATCTCTGCATGCGAAGATTATCTATCTGCCGTTTTCTAGTAATAAACTGCAAATAACCAGGTCAAGCTTAGCTGGCTTATTAGGTAAGAAAAAAACTCAGTCGGCGGCAGAAATATGTGAGCTCATTGCTGAGACCAATGCAGAATTACTTAGTACCTTAAATAATAGCCTAAGCATTAATAATAATTTAAAGCTTATTCAAGACTTACTATATAGCGAACATATTCTGGAAAAAATATCTGTTTATGAAGAATTTATAGACACTATTTTTAAACATAAAACCGAATTAACCAAGAGAGCCTCTTATGTCTAAAAAATCCTCCTCCAAGTTTCCTATTATTACAGTACTGATCAGTATTTTACTTGGCTGTATGTTTTTAGGATTCTTTTATCTGGCTGTTACTCAGGAACCGGAATATATGCCTTCATATCAGAAAAAAATGGCGAATCAGTGATAGCATTATAAAATAGTAGCCTCAGTAAATCTGGGGCTTGTTTCAGGTGACTAATGAATAATAATGAGTTTCTCCAGCGCGTTAAAAATGGGCTCAAACATAGCTCCGAAAGGCGGCTTACTCTTAAAGTCTTTCAGGTCATTAAGAATTTTTTACAAGAATCAGATTATATTCAGGAATTTAAGTTTCCCTCTAGCCGCTTCCTTTCTGAAAGTTTGGGGATTTCACGGGATACTATTGAAAAAGCGTACGAACTTTTAGAAAACGAAAAGCTGGTATATCGGGTCAAGGGTAAAGGGACTTTTAGTATTCCTTCTCAAATTCCACGTACTATTCAGGAAGAAAGCAACTTCAGCTTGCCTGAACAATTGATTCAACTGGAGACTCTATTTTTTGACCAAAATCTGGATTTTTTCGCAGATGGTATGCCAGAGGTACGAAATTTTCCGTTTAAAAAATGGTATGACACCGAAAAACTGGCTTTAGAGCAGAACGGATTAAATATCTTTTTAAAAGATAATACTCAAGGTCTTCCATTACTCAGACAGGAAATCGCCAATCTGGTTAATACACAGCGTCATAGCCGGGTACAACCAGAAAATATACTGATCGTAAATAGTACACAGCAGGCATTATATTTATGCGGACGAGTATTATTTCACCCTAATGACCGGGTGATCATGGAAAATCCTTACTATTCCAATGCCAGTCATCTTTTTAAAATGATGGGGCTAAATATACACTATTGTGATATTGATGCCCAAGGTTTAATGATTGAGCGGTGCCATCATTTAACTGATATTAAAGCTATTTATGTGACACCGGCAAGCCAGTATCCCACTGGAATACAAATGAGTATGCAGCGCAAAAAAGAAATTGTGGCATACGCCCGGCAGCAGAATAGTTTTATTATTGAAGATGATTATGATGCCCTACTTTTAAATAGATCAGAAAATGATGCAATACTGGGTCTGGATTCCTGTCAGCGCACTATTTATATCGGGTCTTTTAGCAAATATATATTACCAAGCCTGCGTATGTCTTACATGATTTTGCCCAGTGCACTGGTAGATGCCTTTACTCGTTATCGGAACTATATAGATGGCAGTGCACCTTCCCAGTATTTTCAAACCATTCTTGGGAAATTTATGCAGCGGGGTTATTACGCTGAATACCTTACTCAAATGCAGCGGATCTATCACGAGCGTTATGAAGCCTTTATTTTTTATTTTCATCAGTATTTAAGTGAATTTTGTTTTATCCATGAGCATTCGCCTGCAATGCAGGTTGCCTGTTACTTTAAAGAAAATTTGCCTGATGAACTTGAGGCAAGTCTTGCCCAGGCGGCAGCACTCAAGAATATTAGTTTGACTCGTTTAAGTCAGTTTTATGCACAGCATCCGAGCTATGGGTTTGTACTGGGATTCAGCTCACTGAACCCGACAGAAATTAAGTCATGTATGCTGCAACTGCATGGCCTGATTACGACAGAACTGAAGCGAGTGAATAATATTATTGTTCCCTAGGAAAACAGATTAAAAATTTCATTCCTTAAAAACTGATGTCTTATATTTTTATCTAGATCTTTATGCCAATACATTGCCAGATTTAAGGCTGGCAGTTCAAAAGGTAACTCATATACCTGCACCTGTTTTGAGTAGTGAAGATTGTCTAATATATTTTTTGGAATAGTTAATATGAACTGATCACTCTGTTCCAAAACCTGTAAGGCAGTAGAATAATGCTGGCAGCGCAGAAAAATTTTACGGACCAGTTCCTGACGGTTTAAATAAATATCTTCCAGCAATACACCACTACGCCGTGATGACACACCAATATGCTGGGCCGAAAAGTATAACTCTTTAGACATTTCAGGTAGCTGTGTACACACTACAAAGCGGTCTTCAACCAGCCTTTTATTGCAAAGTTTTTGTCCAAAATCCTGTTCGAGATCAATGACAAAATCAGTTTGTTGTGTAGCAAGATCACTAATAATCATTTTTCGGTCAAGTTTACTGCTCAAAAATTCAATATCACTGTTCAGCTTCTGAAAATGATGAATCAGTTTGGGGAAAATTAAAGGCTCGATTTCATCATGAATAGCGATCTTTAAATTGTGAACCATGCCGACATCAAAATTTTGATGCTGAAGGACTGAAATTCCCTGAAGCGCCAGTAAGGCATGTTTGACAGGTAAATAGATTTGTTCGGCAAAAGGAGTAGGCCGCATCCTCGCTCCGCTACGTATAAACAGTTCATTTTTTAAATGTAATCGTAACCGTTGCAAGGCATGGCTTGCTGCAGACTGGCTGATGCATAGAACTTGGGCTGCCTTGGAGATACTTTTTTGCTCATAAACTGCAATGAAAAGAGGATATAAGTTGATATCAATATGATGAAAAATGGCAATGTCGAGATAGTTTTCTTTATGAATTTCATGCATATTTAAGTATTGAATAAAATCATTTGGTTCATATTAAGGTTTGGGCTATGGTAATGTAAATAGAAAATAAGATGATTTCTAAGGATAAAAAATGTTTGAGCTCTCTTCACGTGCACAAGATTTTGTTCAACGTACCCGTAAATTTATAGAAACAGAAATTGAACCTGTAGAAAAAGTGTTCTGGGAAGAAGTACATCAACTTAATCCCGATGGAAACTGGAAGAGCTGGCAATGGCCTGAACAGTTGACGGTATTAAAAGAAAAAGCTAAGGCTGCTGGCCTGTGGAATATGTTTTTACCAGATGCTGAGCTTGGTGCAGGGCTTTCTGTACAGGAGTATGCTCATATAGCTGAACTGACCGGCCGTAGTCTGCTGGCGCCTACTGTATTTAACTGTAATGCGCCAGATAGTGGCAACATGGAGCTACTCTGGCGTTATGGTAGTGAAGAGCAAAAGCAGCAGTGGCTCAGTCCATTGCTGGCAGGCGAAATCCGGTCAGTATTTTGTATGACTGAACCTGCTGTGGCTTCCAGTGATGCTACCAATATGCAGGCAACAGCAGTCATTGAAGGTGATGAGATTGTACTTAATGGCCGTAAATGGTGGTCATCAGGTTTAGGGGATCCAAATGCTAAAGTTATTATTTTTATGGCCCATACGCCAGATGAGAGTAAAGACCGGCATCACCAGCATTCTATGGTTTTAGTACCCATTGATACAGCAGGCGTGACTATTGAGCGTATGTTACCTGTTTTTGGTGATTATGATGCTCCGCATGGACATGGTGAAATCAGCTTTAATAATGTACGAGTACCACTCAGTCATTTTATTGGCGGGGCAGGTCAAGGGTTTGAAATTGCCCAGGGACGTTTGGGACCAGGCCGTATACATCATTGCATGCGATGTATTGGAGCTGCGGAAAAATCATTAGATTTAATGATTGAGCGTGGTATGTCAAGAACTGCATTTGGTAAGGAAATTCTAAAACTGGGAGGCAATCTCGAGCGGGTTGCAGAAGCACGTGTAGCCATTGATCAGGCCCGACTTTTAACCTTGTATGCTGCCTACAAAATGGATACTTTAGGAAATATGGCAGCTTTAACGGAGATTTCTGCAATTAAAGTGGTGGCGCCTAGTGTACTTGAGAAAGTTGTAGATATGGCTATCCAGATTCACGGTGGCGCTGGTATGTCACGTGATACGGTATTAACAGGTTTCTTTGCACAGGCACGCAGTCTGCGTCTGGCAGATGGCCCTGATGAAGTACATAAGGGTATGATCGCCAAACTAGAACTGGCAAAACGTGGTTATAGTACCCGAAGAAAAGCTTAAAAATTCCAGGAATAGAATAAATGACGGTAATTGATGTTGGTGGACAGATCAAAAAAGGCGAAGAACTAGATATTGAAGCTGTAGAACAATGGCTAAAACAGCAGGGTATTGATCTGCAGGGTAAGGTTGAAGTAACTCAGTATTCGGGAGGGGCTTCAAATTGGACTTACCGCTTGAACTATGAAAATCTGGATCTGATACTACGTCGTCCACCTAAAGGGACTAAAGCCAAATCTGCACATGATATGGTTCGTGAATATACAGTACAGAAAAATCTGGCACCTTATTATCCGGTAGTACCACAAATGGTCGCCCTTTGTGAGGATGAGTCTGTCATCGGTTGCGACTTTTATGTGATGAAGCGTATAGAGGGAATTATTCCACGTGCCAAACTGCCGCCAGAGCTTCAGTTGGGTGAAGCACAAGTACATGAGCTATGTATTAATGTCATTGATAAGCTCATTGAATTACATCAAGTACCTTATCAGGGAACTGAGCTGGAAAAACTTGGTAAAGGCGAAGGCTATTGCCGGCGTCAGGTAGAAGGTTGGGACAAACGCTATGAAAAGGCCAGAACCATCAATGTACCTTCTTTTAAGTATGTCCGAAAATGGCTGCTGAATAACATACCAGAAGATTCAGAGACCTGCTTAATTCATAACGACTGGCGTTTTGATAATGTAGTGTTAAGTCCGCAGCAGCCCACACAAGTTATTGGTGTTCTGGACTGGGAAATGGCCACCTTGGGTGATCCATTAATGGATCTGGGCAGCGCCTTAGCTTACTGGGTAGAACCAACTGATAATATGATTTTCCGTTCTACCCGACGTCAACCAACTCATTTACCGGGTATGTTTAGCCGCAAACAAGTGGTTGAATATTATCTGGACAAAACTGGCCTGAAACCTGATAACTGGACCTTTTATGAGGTATTCGGTATTTTTCGTTTAGCGGTCATTGCCCAGCAGATTTATTATCGTTATTTTCATAGGCAAACCCGAAATCCAGCCTTTAAAAATTTCTGGATTATAATTCAGGCCTTGCATGTACGTGCATTGAAACTGATTGCTCAGCAGAAAATTCATGAAAACCCGCTGGCCCAGAAATATGTACATAAGTTGCAGGAGATCCTGAAAAAATGACTACAATATATCTGGTTAGACATGGTCAGGCTTCTTTTGGCGCCACTAGTTATGACCAGCTATCTCCTAATGGAGAACTGCAGGCTAAACTTCTAGGTCAGTACTTCAATAAGATTCTAAAAGATGAACCTTATGTAGTAGCAGGAAGCATGCGGCGTCATCAGCAGACCGCTCAACTGGCACTTGCAGAATACTTTCCTGAAGTTCCGGTCCAGACATTGAGCGAATGGAATGAGTTTAACCATCAGCAGGTTTTCTCTCGCTATGAACCCCGTTTTAATGAGCCTGCACTGCTCAAGCAGGATGTTGCCAAAGAAAGCAATCCACGCGCTTACCTAGCTAAAATCTTCGAAGGTGCTATTCAGCGTTGGACGGGAGGTGATTATCATCATGAATATGATGAATCATGGCCTCACTTCAAGCAACGTGTAGAAACAGCACTCGTAAACCTGTGTAATGAGCTAGAAAAATCTAAACCACGTTATGCAATTGTTTTCACTTCAGGAGGGGTTATATCGGTAGCGGTCGGCAAACTTCTGGAGCTTAATCCTGACCGGACTTTTGCGCTTAACTGGGCAATCGCCAATACCAGTCTGACTACTATGCGTCTGGTAGGTAATGAGCCACAATTGCTCAGCCTAAATGAACATCATTTTATCAAGGCTACTCACCCTGAATTACTTACATGGATATAAAAGGAATAAACCATGGCTAAAACAATCTTAATTACTGGCGCCAGTTCTGGGTTGGGCGCGGGTATGGCACGCGAATTTGCACAAAAAGGCTATAATCTCGCAATTTGTGCGCGACGGATGGAGCGCTTGGAGCAGCTGAAGCAGGAGCTGGAGGTTCAATACGGTATTAGAGTTATTGCAAAAACTCTGGATGTAACGCATTACAATGAAGTTTTTGAAGTATTTAAGGCGTTTAAGCAAGAGTTCGGAAAAATTGATCGAATTATTGTAAATGCAGGAGTGGGTGAAGGCCGCCGTATTGGTAAGGGAAATTTTGAAGTTAACCGTGCTACAGCAGAAACTAACTTTATTTCTGCTTTAGCCCAGTGTGAAGCAGCTGTGGAAATTTTCCGTGCACAAAATGCCGGTCATCTTGTCGTAATCTCATCCATGAGTGCTATGCGTGGCTTGCCAAAGCACCTTTCTACCTATGCTGCCAGTAAAGCGGCTGTAGCGCATCTGGCAGAAGGAATCCGTGCTGAACTTTTAAATACTCCCATCAAGGTTTCAACAATTTTCCCTGGTTATATTCGAACCGAACTGAATGAAGGGGCTAAAAAACTTCCATTTGAAGTGGATGAAAAAACCGGTAGCAAAGCACTCGTCGAAGCCATTGAAAGAGAGCCCGTTAAAGCTTATGTTCCAAAATGGCCATGGTTACCCATGGGTATCGCAATGAAGATATTGCCTTTAAAACTGGTGAATAAACTTAGCTAGTACCAAGACTCTCCGGAGTCTTTTTTTGAACAGAATTAAAAAGAAATGTAGGTACTGTTTACCGAAATTAACAGCCTGAACAAAGTATGCATGGAACTATATCTGAAACTAAAGTAATTTTTATAAAGATTAGATTTTGAAGACCAAAAAATCAAAGTGCACACGTGATTCAGGAAATTAGTCAGTATGCTTGAAAACCAGATTGAAACTCATCCTTTTACACCTTTTTTACCAGAAAATGCAAAGCTGTTGATGTTAGGAAGTTTTCCACCATCGCGTGAGCGCTGGAAAATGGAGTTTTACTATCCGAACTTTCAAAATGATATGTGGCGAATCTTCGGCCTTATTTTTTTTGAAAATAAAAACTATTTTCTTGATATGGATAAAAAAAGTTTTAATGAAACTTTAATTTGCGAGTTTCTGGTAGATAAAGGTATAGCCATTTATGATGTTGCGGAAAAAGTAATTCGTCTAAAGGGCAATGCTTCAGATAAATTCTTGCAAATCGTGACTACAGTCAAGCTTGAAGAGCTGCTTATGCCGATTCCTGAATGTCATACTCTAATGACCACAGGAGATAAAGCAACAGAAACACTAATTTCCCTTTTACCTGAAGGAACTGAAAAACCCACTATTGCTATGCCGAGCCATACCCATTTTATGGGCAGAGACCTGAATCTATACCGTATGCCATCTTCATCACGCGCATATCCATTAGCTCTTGAAAAAAAAGCGGAATTATATGGGAACTTTTTTCAGGAAATTGGCCTGATTTAATGAATCTGATCATTTCAAAAGGATCCATATTAAAAAAGCGGCCTATATAGACCGCATTTTTGTTAGATTTTTATAGCCAGCTTATACCAGCGTCATCAGGCTGGCATTACCACCTGCAGCAGCAGTATTAATACTGATTGCACGTTCAATAACTAAACGCTCAACCGGAATCTGTAACTGTTGCGGCTCTAAGTGAGTAATTCCAACAATTACACCTTCGCGCTGTGCGATCTGTTTCTGCAGATTCATAAGTTGGTTTTGACTACCATGATGTAACACGGCATCAAAATCACCAGTTTGAATATTTTCAATGATGTGGAATTGCTGACGTATAACTTCAGGTAACCTGGCTGCATGTTTTTGATAGAAGTTATTACCTTTAAGTAAAACTGGTTGACTGCCTACCGAGAAAATTGCAATAAGTTGAGCAATCTGTTCCTGCTCACTCTCTGCCAGACTTAAAGTTCTTTTACGTGGTAACACAGCATACTGGTTTGATTCCCCGGTTGGTCCCTGCAATTCAAATACTTTCCCTGCAAAGAAGCTTTGCTCTTGGCCCAAAGTATATTGTGGCAGATTCTGTTTTACCCAAGCCAGAAAATCGACATATAACGGATTAGCACTTGTATGGTTCACTGTCTGTACTGCAAACGGCTGTTCCAGTTTTTTAGGCTGACAATTTTGCATCAAGCGGTATAGATAGAGCGGACCACCCGCTTTTGGCCCTGTACCAGATAAACCTTCTCCGCCAAAAGGCTGTACACCTACCACGGCACCTACAATATTACGGTTAATGTAAAGGTTGCCTACCTCTGCATGTTGAATAACCGTTTGAACTGTTTCATCAATGCGTGTATGTAAACCCATAGTCAAGCCATAGCCTTTAGCATGAATGGCATCAAGTAACTGCGCAAGCTGGCCCTGTTTGTAGGTAATTACATGCAATACCGGTCCAAAGACTTCACGTTTGAGTTCATTAAGGTTTGGTAACTCAATAAGTGTTGGAAGAATAAAAGTCCCATCTTTAAACTGGTTTTGCTCCGGATTATGCGCAAACTGGTATACCGGGTAACCTTGTTTCTGCATTTTCTGGATGTGATTTTCTATATTGGTTTTTGCTTCCTGATCAATTACCGGTCCGATATCTGTATTCAGATAAACCGGATTGCCAACCCGTAACTGCTGCATGCCACCTTTTAGCATATGTAAAAGCGGTTTTGCATTATCTTCCTGCACACATAAAATACGTAGTGCGGAACAGCGTTGGCCGGCACTATCAAAGGCTGAGCTCAAGACATCGAGCACCACTTGTTCAGTTAGGGCGGAGGAGTCCACAATCATCGCATTCTGACCACCTGTTTCAGCAATGAATACCACTGGCTGACCATGACGGGTTACACGACCTGATACAGTTTTTTGCAGAATCTTGGCAACTTCAGTTGAGCCGGTAAACATGATGCCCTGGATACGTGTATCCTGGCTAAGTAATGCCCCTACAATTTCACCACGGCCTGGCATAAGCTGTAGCACACTATGAGGAACACCAGCCTCCCATAGCAGTTCAACAGCAAGAGCAGCAATTAGAGGAGTTTGTTCTGCCGGTTTTGCAACTACACAATTACCGGCCACCAGTGCCGCAGCGATTTGTCCACTGAAAATTGCCAGTGGGAAGTTCCATGGACTGATACATAAAACGGTACCCAGCGGTGTGACTACACTCTGAGCCGCAATTGATTCCATTTGAGTAGCATAATAACGCAAGAAATCTACCGCTTCACGAACTTCAGCAAGGCCATTTGCATAGGTTTTACCGCTTTCACGAGAAAGAAGAACCAGTAACTCCTGAATACGTTCTTCCATCAAGTCAGCTGCTTTTTTCAGCATACCTGCTCGTTGGACCGGTGTGGTATTTGCCCAGTCTGATTCAGCTTTTTGTGCCAGAGTCAGCGCCAGTTCTACATCTTGAGCTTCCGCTTCATGTACATAACCCACAATATCCTGATGAGAAGATGGATTTAATACCGTGACCAGACTACGTTCCAGGCTGGAATCAATTTCCTGTCCCAGCATAGGCTGGCTAGACCAGGTTTGATCATGAAAACGGGTTGCTGCATCATTTAGAGCTTTCAATACATGGTCATTTGCCAGATCCAGACCTTTAGAGTTGTGACGCAGATTGCCATACAAATCTTGAGGGAAAGGAATAGAAGGATGTTTCTGTCCCAGTTTTCCGGTAAAGGCTGCAGTCTCTCTAATTTCCTGAACAGGATTGCGGATCAGGCTTTCGATGCTCAGATTCTTGTCAGCAATACGGTTTACAAATGAAGTGTTGGCGCCATTTTCGAGCAGGCGACGTACCAGATAGGCTAAAAGAGTTTCATGGCTGCCGACAGGCGCATAAATACGGCATGGAATGCCCAGTTTTTTGTCCTGACGTGAACCTACTACCTGCTCATATAACGGCTCACCCATACCATGCAGACACTGGAATTCATACTGACCCGGATAATATTGTTCCGGTTTAGCCAGTTGGTAAATCGTTGCCAGTGTTTGCGCATTGTGTGTGGCAAACTGCGGATAAATCTGTTCAGGTGCAGCGAGAAGTTTCTTCGCACATGCAATATAAGACAGGTCAGTATGGACTTTTTGAGTAAATACCGGATAGTCCCACATACCTTCAATCTGGGCTTTTTTAATCTCACTATCCCAGTAAGCACCTTTAACCAGACGGATCATCAAACGTTTTTCAGAACGTTTTGCCAGATCAACCAGATAATCGACCAGATTGAAGCAGCGTTTCTGGTAAGCCTGAATAACAAAGCCAATACCTTTCCACTGGGCCAGAGATGGCTCGAAACATAGACGCTCTAATAGTTCCAGAGACAGTTCCAGACGTTCAGTTTCTTCAGCATCAATATTAAGGCCAATATTATAGCCTTTGGCCAGCTCGGCTAATTTGAGAATCTTAGGATAAAGCTCTTCATGTACTCGGGTAACCTGAGCACGTTGATAACGCGGATGCAGGGCAGAAAGCTTGATTGAGATACCCGGGCCATCATATACATCTTTGTCTTTAGAAGCCTGACCGATTGCATGAATGGCCTGGCTGTAATCATCATAATAGCGTTCAGCATCTTCAGCTGTGAGGGCAGCCTCGCCCAGCATGTCATAAGAATAGCGGAAACCTTTATCTTCAAGTGATTTTGCATTGTTCAGTGCTTCACCAATGGTTTCACCCGTTACAAACTGCTCGCCCATCATACGCATGGCAACATCAACAGCTTTACGAATAATGCCACGCCCGCTACGTGCCAGAATACCTGTCAGGATGCTTGACAGGCTGGTACGGGTTGGTGTTTCCATCAGTTTACCGGTCAGCATTAGTCCCCAAGCTGCCGCATTTACAAACATCAGGTTGCTTTGGCCCAAATGTTCTTTCCAGTTGCCCTGATTAATCTTGTCACGGATGAGCAGATCCCGGGTAGCTGTATCTGGAATACGAAGAAGAGCTTCAGCCAGACACATCAGTGCAATACCTTCCTGCGAAGATAAAGAAAACTCCTGTAAAAGTCCCTGTACAATTCCAGCCTTACCCGAACCTGATTTACGGTCACGTAAACTGTGCGCCAGATTAAAAGCCAGTTCATGAATTTTCTGGTCCAGCTCTGCAGAAAGCTCAGCTGCCTGTAATAGCTCTTCTACCGCTTCAGGCTCCGCACGGCGCCAGGCAGTATTAATCTGTTCTTCAAAATTGCTTTTTTCCTTGAAAGCAGTGATGTAGCCGAAGTGTGGCTGGGCATTTTCCCGAGCGCTGTATGTATCCATTACATTCATGTCAATATCCGATGACAATATTAAAAACTGTGATGATCAGTCACTTTAGATAATTTTATAATTACAAAATAAATAGCGAATAACTCACTAAAAATAGTTCATAATTTAGTGAATTATTCATGGAAGACAGGGAATTATGCTGGATCGTACAGATTTCAAAATACTTGAACTACTACAGTGTGATGGACGTATTGCCAACAGTAAACTGGCTGAGTTAGTTAACCTCTCTCCCACAGCTGTAATTTCACGGGTACAGAAGCTTACCAAGGAAGGATATATCCTTGGTTATGAAGCTAAACTTAACCCAAACAAACTGGATGCCGGCTTTGTTGTTTTTGTCGAGGTGATGCTGGACAAGACAACCCCAAATGCTCTTGAAGAGTTTGAAGAGGCAATTCTGGACTATCCGGAAATTTCTGAATGCCATTTAATGAGTGGAGGATTCGACTTTCTGCTTAAGGTGCGCAGTGCCAATATGGAAGAATTTCGTAAAATGGCAGGACAGGTGCTCTGGCAACTGCCAGGCGTAAAGGAAACACGCAGTTATCCGGTGATGGAAGAGCTCAAAACCACAACCCGATTAAAGCTTAAAAGTAAAACAGCAGTTAAAAATAAAGGGGCTTAAAAGCCCCTTTGTTTTAGATATGGATATCCGGTTTATTTCTGCTCATGATACAGACGGTCAGCTTCTTCAAAACGATCAGTTACCTCGCGACCTGGCACTTTACCCATCAGGCTGACCAGCATGATCACTGCCCATGCCAAAATGAAACCAGGAATAATTTCATAGATACCAGTTTCAGCAAACAGGTTTTTCCATAAAATTACTACCACTGCACCTGTGATCATTCCGGCTAAAGCACCATTTAGGGTTATGCGCTTCCAGAACAGGGACAGAATAATGAGTGGACCAAATGCAGCACCAAAACCTGCCCATGCATAAGAAACTAAACCTAAAACCTTACTCTCTGGATTACCTGCAAGAATAATCGCCAACACTGCAATTGCCAGAACCATAAGGCGGCCTACCCAAACCAGTTCCTTCTGGGAAGCATTTTTGCGTAGGAAAGTCTTATAAAAGTCTTCAGTTAAAGTACTTGAACATACCAGTAACTGGCAGCTTAATGTACTCATCACAGCTGCTAAAATCGCAGCAAGAATAATACCTGCTACCCAAGGATTAAAAAGGATCTTGGTTAATTCCATAAATACAGTTTCTGGATTCTGAGTCACTGCACCTGCAAGTTCAGGATGCTGTGCAAAGTAGGGAATACCAAAGAAACCTGCTCCAACTGCACCACCTAAACATAGAATCATCCAGGTCATGCCGATACGACGTGCAGCTGGAATTGACTTGACTGAATCTGCTGCCATAAAACGTACAAGGATATGCGGCTGGCCAAAATAACCCAGACCCCAAGCCATGAGAGATAAAATAGCCACTATGCTCAAATTGGAGAACATGTCGAATGCAGCAGGGCGAGCAGTTTCCAGCAGTGTCATAACTTGAGTAGTGTCGCCAATACTTAAAAATGTAATTACGGGTGTTAGTAGTAAAGCAAAAATCATCAGGCCAGCCTGGAATGTATCAGTCCAGCTAATAGCCAGAAATCCGCCAATACATACATAACTGATAGTTGCAATAGCACTGATCCATAGAGCAGTCTGGTAAGACATTCCGAAAATACTTTCAAATAGACGTGCGCCTGCAACCATACCTGAAGCACAGTAGATCGCGAAGAAAATCAGAATAATCATTGCTGATGTAATCCGCAGGATTTTCTTGTGGTCTGCAAAACGGCTAGTGAAATAATCTGGAAGAGTTAAAGCGTTATGCTGGACTTCGGTATGTACCCGCAGACGGCCTGCAACCAGTAGCCAGTTTAGCCAAGCACCAATAATTAGGCCGATGGCAATCCATGCTTCAGAAAGTCCAGACAGGTAGATTGCACCTGGAAGGCCCATGAGCAGCCAGCCACTCATATCTGAAGCACCGGCTGAAAGAGCGGTGACGAAGCTGCCGAGGCTTCGACCACCGAGAATATAATCTGAAAAATCGCTTGTGGCTTTATAGGCATACAAACCTATACATACCATAGCGATGATATAAAATATAAATGTGATGAGGGTAGGGTTAAACTGTTCCATGCCTGCCTGTCCTTATGCTGTATATGTGCATTCCAGCAAATAGCGCATTATATCTGATTCACCTGGAAAGGCTGTGATTCAAGCACAAAAGTGATTTTTTGTACTGTTACATTTGTAATACAATTTTACATGCAAAATGTTAGTTTGTGTAACTTTAGTTACAATAAATTTATTGTAATGATTTATAAAGATTAATTTCTAAACTCATAACTATAATTTTGCATTAATGTAAAATAGTGAAAAAATTTAACTTTTATATAGCGCTTCAAATAGAAAAGTTCAAATTTCTGCCAAAAGTTACATAAAGTTACGTTAGTTGCAGAACTTGATAAAAATTAGTAAAAACTTTCCAAATGTTTCATATTGTAAGTAGTGAAAATTATAACAAGTCCTATTATACTTCTATTGCACTATAATTGTGCACAATTTAAGAGTTAACGGAATGAATATTGGACAAAACAACAGGTTTCGCACCGAAAAGGACTTATTAGGCACCAAAGAGGTGCTTTCTTCAAGTTACTATGGCATTCATACTTTAAGAGCCTTAGAAAACTTTCAGATCTCTCGGCAGAAAATAGGTGAACAGCACCATTTCATCCGCGCTTTGGCTCAGGTAAAAAAAGCTTCAGCACAAGCTAACCAGTTTTTTGGAAAACTTACCGAACAGCAGAGCCAGGCCATTCAGGCAGCATGTCAAAAACTAATTGATACTCCAGAGAATTGGGAAAAACATTTCCCGCTAGATGTCTATCAGGGCGGCGCTGGTACTTCTATTAATATGAATACTAATGAGGTAATTGCCAATCTGGCGCTAGAAATGACCGGTCATGACAAGGGCTCATACTATATTATTCATCCCAATGACCATGTGAATAAATCACAGTCAACGAATGATGTCTATCCGACCGCCTTAAGAGTTGCGACCTACTATGCTTTAGATCAACTATTTATGCAGGTCGAAAGTTTAATTACTTCACTTGAATATAAGGCAACTGAATTTCGTTTTGTCTTAAAGATGGGACGTACCCAACTGCAAGATGCAGTACCTATGACCCTAGGACAGGAATTTCGTGCTTTTGCTACTCTGCTTAAAGAAGATGTACGTTTAATTCAAAAAATGCGCCAGCTATTATTGGAAATTAACCTGGGTGCAACAGCGATTGGTACTGGTGTAAATACACCACAGGGTTATGCGGCTAAAGTGGTAGAATGCTTAAAGGAAATTACTGGTCTGCCGCTTTCGGGAGCAGAAGACTATGTAGAAGCAACCAGTGACTGTGGTGTATTTATTATTCTGTCGAGCAGCTTAAAACGTCTAGCGTGCAAACTATCAAAAATTTGTAATGACCTGCGTTTATTAAGTTCGGGACCACGTACCGGGCTAGCTGAAATCAGTTTACCTGAAATGCAGGCAGGTTCATCTATTATGCCGGCTAAAGTAAATCCTGTGATTCCTGAGGTGGTTAACCAGATTGCTTTTAAGGTTATAGGTAATGATTTAACCATTACCTTTGCTGCTGAGGCCGGCCAGTTACAGCTTAATGTTATGGAGCCTGTCATTGCGCAAGCCTTAAATGAATCAATCGGGCTACTCACCCAAGGCATAAAAACACTCGATGAAAAATGTATACAGGGCATTCATGCCAATGAAAAGACCTGCTATGAAGCAGTAATGCGCAGTGTTGGAATAATTACCTTGCTTGAACCGATTCTTGGTCATGGTGCGTGTGATGAAATTGGTAAGCAGTGTATTGCTGAGAATCGTACAATTCAGGACGTAGTTTTAGAGAAAAAACTGCTGACCGAAAAACAGCTGGAAGAAATTTTCTCATTTGAAAATCTGGTGAGTGAAGTATTGTCCGGAAGTGCTTCACAAACATTAGACCAGGTAAGCTAAATAATTTAGGCTAAAGTAATATTTTTAAAATCCAAAAGGATAGCCCATGCAGCTATCCTTTTATATTAATCAGGTTAATCCTGATATTCTATATAGTCCCATAGATTTAACCGGCTTTTAATTTCACGGCGAATATGAGGGAGCTTTATCAGTAAAGTCCCCTCAATCCATAATGCCAAAGCCTGACTGGTTAATGGTTCTCCAGAAAGTTCTACAAGCTGGGCACCTTTAACTGTCACTATAACGTGCTCGTTGCGATAGTCTTCAATACCTTTAAAAAGTATTTGCAGCTCATAACCTGTATCGACAATTACCCACTCTAGCTTAATCTGAATATTTTCACTGGATTTTAAAAGAGCCTGACCTTCAAGAATATTACTATCGGAAGCCAGGCAGTCATATTCCACACGGATCTTGCTCAGGAACCATTCCTGTCCACCTAAGTCATCCAGAGTTTTTTTGGGCGTCAAAATATCATTTAAATTAAATTGCCGGCTTAAATTAAAAAATTGCATTACGGGGAGATGTGAACTGTAAAAGTGGCCATCTTAAAAGATCAGGACGTCAGGTACAACTTTTACAGTATATAAATGCAAATTTTGAAAATCAGACTTACATCATCCATTCAATAGGCAGTCTCGAAACAGTATCCATCATAAAACGCTGAAAACGGCTAGTCCCGGGTTCATTCTGATGTTCTATCACTTTGCCGTCCTTTTTCTGTTCTAACCAGACAATGTTACCTTTTTGATCTAATTTGAGCTTATAAGCAATCTGGGGAAGGTGCTTATCGAGATTTAATGTAATCTGTTTTTGTAAAGCTTCAGATTCAATCACCAAGCCTACTTCTGTATTCAGATTAACTGAACGTGGATCAAAATTGAATGAGCCAATAAAAACCTTGCCATCTACATCAAAAAATTTAGCATGCAAACTGGAACTGTTCTTGCCTTTGGAGGGTATTACGTTACCGGTGGCGACTTCATACCAAGTACGACGCTTTCGCTCCTGATAAGGCTTAAATTCATAAAGCTGCACACCATGTTCAAGCAGACTTTTACGGTACTTTCCGTAAAAGGCATGGACCAAAGCAACATCATTGGCTGGCAGAGAATTGGTTAGAATTCTGACATTAATTCCATTTTTAGAAATATTAGAAAGGTACTTCTGGCCGATTTCTGTAGGTACAAAATAAGCTGAAACCAGTTCAAGATGGTTTTTAGGCTCACCCAATATAGAAATCATCTGGTTATAAATCAGTTCATTGCCAGTTGCTAGTCCTTTAATTTTCTTGGGAGAGTCTGCTACAAAATATGCTTTGGCCCAGTTGATCGGGCGTTCCTGCAAATATTGGTTAATCAGTTCCTGAGCCTGAGAAATCCGTTCTTCCGTCGGGTTGCGAGAATTTTCAATCAGGTCATATTCTTTACGTAATGCAATTAACTGGTCAACCGTACCGAAACCGAGCAGCTGTTGTGATGAGTAGCTCAATTCATGCAGCCAAAATTCTGCAAATACTTGGTTAGCCTGCTCAACAGCTTTACCAGAAAACAGAATGTCCATGTCGGTAAACTGGAATTCCTGACTCGCATCAAAGTATTCGCGGCTAATATTCCGTCCACCTGTTACGGCCATGACTCCATCAGCAATAATAAGTTTATTATGCATACGCTGATTGACATATTTCATGCGAAAAAAATAGTCCAATACCCGCAAATGCCGGTATTTGTAAGGATTAAATATTTTAATTTCAAAATTTGGATGCAGACTGAGTACTTTTAAGGTCGGGTCGAGCTGTGTACCATTCTGATCATCAATTAAAAGCTTTATTTTTACACCACGATCAGCTGCTCTTAGGAGTTCAGCAAACATCAGGTGCCCAATAAAATCATTATTCCAGATATAATACTGTAATTCTAAAGTATTTTTTGCATTACGAATCAGGTGGATACGTGATGCTATACTACTAAATGCATCTTCCATGGCCAAATAGGCAGTGAGTCCCTGTCGGATTTTTTCGTCTTTAGCATCATCATTAATCCAGGGGCGAGAAGGCGTATGTTTATGCTCCGTATATTCCGAGATATTGGGAGGGAGCTCACAGCCAGTTAAACCCGTCAATGTCATACCAATAATTATACCTTTCAGATGATTATCTAATTGCATTTTAATTATGTGTCACGTATCTCTTTCACATTTAAGATAACATCATGCCTGAGTAAATACTTGAATGTTTTAGCGTATTAGAGTTACTGTTAGGTATTAATTTTTCAGTCAGCCTTACAGATTACAGGATGAAAATGTAATGAAATCACGTGCAGCAGTCGCATTTGGGCCAGGTCAGCCCCTGGAAATTGTTGAAATAGATGTTGCTCCGCCAAAAGCTGGTGAAGTACTGGTTAAAATTACACACACTGGTGTATGCCATACTGATGCTTTTACTTTATCAGGTGAAGATCCGGAAGGCGTTTTTCCAGCGGTTCTAGGGCATGAAGGTGGCGGTATTGTAGTTGAGGTCGGAGAAGGGGTTACTTCGGTGAAGCCCGGTGATCATGTTATTCCGCTCTATACTGCAGAATGTGGCAAGTGCAAATTCTGTACTTCAGGCAAAACTAACCTGTGCCAGGCAGTTCGTGCAACTCAAGGTAAAGGCTTAATGCCGGATGGTACGACCCGCTTTTCTTATAATGGTGAGCCTATTTATCATTATATGGGTACGTCTACATTCAGTGAATACACTGTAGTAGCAGAAATCTCTCTCGCTAAAATTGATCCGGAAGCCCCACTTGAAAAAATGTGCCTGCTCGGATGTGGTGTAACGACAGGAATCGGTGCAGTACATAATACGGCAAAAGTTGAAGAAGGTGCGACTGTCGCGATTTTCGGTTTAGGTGCAATTGGTCTGGCAGCTATTCAGGGTGCAGTGCAAGCCAAAGCTGGCCGTATTATTGCAATTGAT
>Ga0209023_10001589_pt1 | contig 30125 bp, 23 predicted proteins | sample LakOneMetagenome_FD_187468 | JGI IMG/M metagenome (GOLD analysis project Ga0209023, IMG submission 187468) | Freshwater and sediment microbial communities from Lake Erie, Canada (SPAdes) (version 2) | ecosystem: Environmental > Aquatic > Freshwater > Lentic | place: Lake Erie, Canada...
CCCCGCCGTGACCAACATCAAACATGCACTGCCCTTCTTCGACGCGATCGTCGCAACGCCCGGTGCTGCCGAACTTCTGTCCGAACTCGCCTATCACCGCTATTGGGGCGGCTGGCCCACGATCCTCGAACAGCTTGCCCGGCGCGCCCAAAGCATGGGGATTGATACGGCGATGCTGGAATTCTGGGACGGCCGCGCGACCTATGACACGCTTCATGACGACCTGCTCTACGGCCAGATCAGCGCCTGGCAGGGCCGGACGGTCCTGACCTATCACAAGAGCGACGCCGCGAAGCCCGCCGGTCAGCAGGTGTCTCTGGCCGAGGACACGCGGATGAACATGCCCTACTTCCGCGCCATCCGGCCCGGCTACCAGCGCATCGGCGCCACATCGAGCCTGGCCGAAGCCGTGGCGCCGCTGGCCTTCCAGACGCCGGGGGGGGGCATGACCGTCGTCGTGAAGTCCATCGGCGCCGCGCCCATCGTCATTCACGGACTTCCGGCCGGCAGCTACCGCGTGGACTGGGCGACGCCGCGCGGCTCGGGCGGCACCGACGCGCCGGTCGCGACCGCAGCCGACGGCACGCTGGCGATCGAGATCCCGGATGCGGGCACCCTGTCGGTGGTCCCGGCCTGAGAAGGACCGCAAGCGCTTGGCCGACTGGGCCGGGTGGAAAAGGCAACGCGACCCGCGTTTCCCCCGCCCGCAGCGAGGCGATGCCGCTGGACCGCTGATGTCACAGAACACCGAAGGCCAGCGCCTGCCCCGGTGGGCGCGGGAGCGCCCGCCATCGGCGGGGCGGGCGCTGGCCGGTGGCTTTGGGCCACCGGCGGGGACAATAGGTGGGAGCCATCGCATGGCAGAGTCACTTGCCTCTGCCACCCGGACGGCTGCCGGGTTCACCGGGCCGGGCGGGCTCACTCGCCCACAAGCACCAGCCCCCGGCCTATTGCCCCACTTTCAGCCGGAACCGCTGGATCTTGCCGGTCTGGGTCTTGGGCAGCGCATCGGTGTAGACGATCCGCCGGGGATATTTGTAAGGCGCGATGATCGCCTTCACATGGTCCTGCAAGAGCCGCGTCATCAGCGCGTCGCCCGTCTGGTCCGGCGCCAGCACCACATGCGCCTCGACGATATGGCCGCGCGCCTCGTCGGGGGCGCCGACGACCGCGCATTCTGCGACGGCCGGGTGCGACAGGAGCGCCGCCTCGACCTCTGGCCCTGCGATATTGTAGCCCGCGCTGATGATCATGTCGTCCGAGCGCGCCGCGAAGTGGAAGCGGCCGTCCTCGTCCTGCCAGAAACTGTCGCCGGTCAGGTTCCAGCCATTCTGGACATATTTGCGCTGGCGGTCATCGCTCAGGTAGCGGCAGCCCGTCGGCCCGCGCACGGCAAGCCGCCCGACCTCGCCCCGCGGCATCTCCTTGCCGGCCTCGTCGACGATTCTGGCCTCATAGCCCGTGACCGGACGGCCCGTGCAGGCCGGGCGGTGATCCTCGAACCGGTTGGTCAGGAAGATGTGCAGCATCTCGGTCGCGCCGATCCCGTCCAGCATCGGCTTGCCGGTCTTGGCCATCCATTCCTCGTAGACCGGCCCCGGCAGCGTCTCGCCCGCGCTGACGGCGGCCCTGAGCGACGACAGGTCCGCGCCTTCGGCCATGGCCTTCATCATCACCCGGTAAGCGGTCGGCGCCGTGAAGCAGATCGTGGCCTTATGCTCCATGATCATCTCGATCATGTTCTGGGGCGAGGCCGTTTCCAGAAGCGTCGCCGCCGCGCCGAAGCGCAGGGGAAAGACGGCAAGCCCACCAAGGCCGAAGGTGAAGGCAAGGGGCGGGCTGCCGATGAACACATCCTCGGGCGTCACGCCCAGCACTTCCTTGGCATAGCCGTCCGCGATGATCATCAGGTCGCGGTGGAAGTGCATGGTGGCCTTCGCATCCCCGGTCGTGCCCGAGGTGAAGCCCAGAAGCGCCACATCGTCGCGGCCCGTGTCGCAGGCGGTGAACTTGATCGACTGCGCAAGGGCCATGCGGTCCAGTTCGGCATCATGGTTCGCCGACCCGTCAAAGCCCACCACCGTCTTGAGGAAGGCCGACCCATTGGCGCAGGCCACAAGCTCAGCCATCAGCCGCGTGTCACAGAGCGCATGGGTGATCTCGGCCTTGTCGACGATCTTGGCCAGCTCGCCCGCCCGCAGCATCGGCATGGTGTTGACGACGACCGCGCCGACCTTGGTCGCGGCCAGCCAGCAGGCCACCATGGCCGGGTTGTTCGCCGACCGGATCAGGACGCGGTTCCCGGGCTTCACGCCGTAATCCTGCACCAGCGCATTGGCGATGCGGTTGGTCCAATCGGTCAGCTCCTTGTAGGTGCGGTGCCGCCCGTTGCCGATGAGCGCGGTATTGTCGCCAAAGCCCCGCTCGACCATCCGGTCGGTCAGCTCGACGCCCGCATTCAGGCGCTCGGGGTAGTCGAACCCGTCCAGAAGCAGGTCCGGCCACTCCGACTGGGGCGGCAGCCGGTCGCGGGTGAAATGGTCCACATGAGCCGTGGGTCCGAGCATGGTATCCTCCCTCAATCCGTTGTCCCGCGCCTCCCCGGTCGCGGGTGCGACCCCTAGCGGGGCACGACCGCGGTTGCCTCGATCTCGACCTTGGCGCGGTCCTCGACCAGCGCCACGACCTGCACCAGCGCCATGGCCGGAAAATGCCGCCCGATCACGGCCTTGTAGACACGGCCAATCTCACGCAGGTTGTCCAGGTAGTCGCGCTTGGACGTGACATACCAGGTCAGCCGCACCAGATGCTCCGGCCCCGCGCCGGCCACGGCCAGCACGGCGACGATGGCCTTCAGCGCGGCTTCGACCTGGCCCACGAAATCGTCCGTCTCGAACTCCTGCTGGCCGTTCCAGCCGATCATGCCGCCGGTAAAGACCAGCCGCCCCTCGGCCGCGACGCCGTTCGAATAGCCGGGCGTGGCCTTCCAGCCGGTGGGATGAAGGAAGTGGTGGGGGCTCGCACCCGTATCGGTCATGTTGCTGGCTCCTTGTCGAGTTCGACCATCAGTTTCGCCCGCATGTCGTCGGGCCAGGGGGCCGCGCGCCCCTCGGGCGTGACCCAGACGAGCGTCAGGTCCGCCTGAAGCCGCTGGCTGCCTTCGGGCTCATCCTCGCCCCGCGCCGCGATGACGAGGGCGACGGACGAGCCGCCGACCCTCAGGACCCGCAGCGTGAAGACCAGCCGGTCGCCGAGTCTTGAGGGCGCGCGGAAATTGGCGTCGATCCTCACCGTCGGCACGCCGTTGCCGTCCTGCATGGTGATGCGGGCGTAGCTGCGGCCCACGCGGTCGGCGAAGAAATTCTCGACGACCGAGTTGGTCATCTCGAAATAGCGCGGATAAAAGACGATCCCGGCGGGATCGCAGTGATTGAACTCGACCGGGATCGTGCGTTGGTAGGTCATGCGCCTGTCTGTCCCTCAGTCATTGGCTTCAGTCATTGGCTTCGGGCGGCAGGAAGTCGACATCGTGCCGGGCCGAGGCTTCGATGACTGCCGGAATGTCGGTCATGTCGTGCAGCGTCTCGAACAGCGCCTCGAGCTTGCCCGCGGGCGACACCCAGAAGAGCGCCCGCGCCGGCTTGTCGGACTTGTTGAAATAGCCGTGCGGCACGCCGCGCGGCATCTTGACCAGATCGCCCGCCTTCGCCGTCGACCATTTGCCGTCAAGCTTCAGCTCAAGCTGGCCGTCCTGCACCAGGATGAATTCGTCCTGCGTCGGGTGGACATGCACCGGCACGAACTGGCCCGGATCGCTGTTCGTCTCGAACGCGAAGGTTGCCTCGCAGGACGCCTTGGGGAAATAGCGCTGGCCAAGGATGTTCAGTTCGCGGCCGTGATAGGCCTCGCCGTTGCGGGTGATGCCGCCTTGAAGTGTCTTTGTCATCTGGTCCTCCCTACCTCTCGCCCAGCACGGCGCGGGCGATGACAACACGTTGCACGTCCGACGCGCCCTCGTAGATGCGAAGCGCGCGGATATCGCGATACAGCGCCTCGACGGCGAAGCCGTGGCGGACGCCGTCGCCGCCGTGAAGCTGCACGGCCATGTCGATGACCTGTTGGGCCGCCTCGGTCGCGTAGAGCTTGGCCATCGCCGCCTCGCGCGTCACCCGCTGCGCGCCCGCGTCCTTGGTCCAGGCGGCGCGGTAGACCAGAAGGGCCGCCGCGTCGATCCTGACGGCCATGTCGGCAAGGTGGCCCTGCACCATCTGGTAATCGGCGAGCGCTCCGCCCCCGGCCCGGACCTTGACGGCACGCGCCAGCGCCTCGTCCATCGCCCGGCGCGCAAAGCCGAGCGCGGCGGCACCGACGGTCGAGCGGAAGACGTCGAGGACCGACATGGCGATCTTGAAACCCGCACCGGGGCCGCCGATCCGCGCGGCTTCGGGCAGGCGCACGCCCTCCATCTTCAGATGCGCAAGGGGGTGGGGCGCCATGACCTCGATCCGGTCCACGACCGAGAGGCCCGCCGCGTCACCGGGCATGAGGAAGGCCGACAGGCCCTTGGCGCCCGGCCCCTCGCCGGTCCGGGCGAAAAGGACATAGACATCGGCAATGCCGCCGTTCGAGATATAGGTCTTTTCGCCGTCGATGACCCACTCGCCGCCCTCGGCCCGCGCGGTGGTGGCGGTATGGGCCACGTCCGACCCTGCCCCCGGCTCGGTCAGCGCAAAGGCCGAAATCGCAGCACCTACCCGCGTCCGGTCCAGCCAGCGGCGCTGTTCGTCCGAACCGAAAAGCGTGACCGCCCCCATGCCAAGCCCCTGCATGGCAAAGGAAAAATCTGCAAGTGCATCATGGCGCGCCAGCGTCTCGCGGATGAGGCAGAGCGTGCGCACGTCCAGCCGCTCGCCCTCGCCCGCGCCGGTCGGCTGAAGCCAGCCGCCCTTGCCGAGGCGCGCCACCAGCCCCCGGCAGGCCGCATCCACGTCACCGTGGTCAACGGGCAGGTTCGCCGCGCACCAGGCGTCGAGTCGCCCCGCAAGCTCGCGGTGGCGGTCCTCGAAGAAGGGCCAGGACAGGAAGCTCTGGTCGGGCATCTTACTCTCCAAACATCCGGCAGGGTGCCCCCTGCCCCTGCCGTCAGTCCCCCTGGAAGACCGGCTTTTCCTTGGCGACGAAGGCGCGGTAGGCGCGCTCGAAGTCGCGGGTCTGCATGCAGATCGCCTGGGCCTGCGCCTCTGCCTCGATCGCCTGGTCGAGGCTCATGTTCCATTCCTGGTTCAGTTGCGTCTTGGTGATGCCGTGCGCAAACGTCGGCCCCGCCGCGATGCGTTTCGCCAGGGTCATCGCCTCGCCATCAAGCACCTCGGGCGGGTGGATCGCGTTCCAGAAGCCCCAGGCCGCGCCCTCGTCCGCGCTCATCACCCGGCCGGTGTAAAGAAGCTCTGCCGCCCGCCCCTGCCCGATGATGCGCGGCAGCATGGCGCAGGCGCCCATATCGCAGCCGGCAAGGCCGACGCGGGTGAAAAGGAAGGCGCATTTCGCGGCCGGAGTCGCCAGCCGGATGTCCGCCGCCATGGCGATGATCGCGCCCGCCCCGACCGCGACGCCATCGAGGGCGGCGATGATCGGCTTGCCGCAATGGATCATCGCCTTGACCAGATCGCCCGTCATGCGGGTGAAGGCCAGGAGCCCCTTCATGTCCAGCCCGATCAGCGGCCCGATGATGTCATGCACATCGCCGCCCGAACAGAAGTTCCCCCCGTTCGAGGCAAAGACCACCACGTCCACGTCGCTGGCGTAGACCAGCGCGCGGAACAGGTCGCGCAACTCGGCATAGCTGTCGAAAGTGAGCGGGTTCTTGCGGTCCGGCCGGTCGAGCCGCACCGTCGCCACCCGGTCCTTGACCGACCACAGGAAATGCTTGGGCTTGAGCCCCGCCATCTCGGTCATTTGTTGGCCATCCTTTTCAGTATTTCCGTCAGCTGGTCGAGGTCGGCCTCATCCATGCCGGCGAAGATCCGGTCGAGCTCCGCCTCATGCCCGACCGCCTGCCCGTCGAACCGCGCCAGCCCCTCGGATGTCAGCGCGACATGGATCGTCCGGCGGTCGACGGCGGAGGGCGTGCGCTTCACGAGCCCCTCGCCTTCCAGCCGGTCGACGACGGCGGTGGCATTGCCGTTCGACACAAGAAGCATGCGGCTCAGCTCGCTCATCGTCACGCCGTCGCGCCGCCGCCAGAGTGCGGCCAGCACGTCGAAGCGGGGCAGCGTCGTGTCATGTTCGGTCCTGAGGTAGTCGCGCAACTTCGCCTCGGTCGTGCGGGTGACGCCCAGCATGCGCACCCACATCTTCAGCCGGCGCTTGGACAGCTCGCTCATGCCTCGCCCCCCGAAATGGCGATGGCCTGGCCGTTGACCCCCTCGGCCCCCGGCCCGGCAAGCCAGAGCGCGGTCGCCGTGACCTCGGCCGGCGCGATGAGCCGGCCTTGCGGGTTCATGGCGGCCAGCGCGGCGACCGCCTCGTCCCGGCTCTTGCCGGTCTTGCCCATGATGTTGGCGACCGAGCGGTCCGTCATCTCGGTATCAAGGAACCCCGGGCAGATCGCATTGACCGTGATGCCCTTCCTCGCCACCTCGAGCGCGAGCGAGCGGCAAAGCCCGACAACCCCGTGCTTGGCCGCCGCATAGGGCGCCACATAGCCGTAGCCCTTCAGCCCGGCCATCGAGGCCACCGCGATCAGCCGGCCGCCCGTGCCCATCTGGGCAAGCCCGGCGCGGAAGGTCAGGAAGACGCCGGTCAGATTGACCGCGATCATCGCCTGCCACTGGGCAAGCGTCGTGCGGCCGAAGGGCGCGCTGTCGGCCGCCCCCGCATTGGCGATGACGATGTCGCAGGGACCGGCCGCCGCGAATAGGGCCGCGACCGAGCCTTCGTCCGTCACGTCGGCCGCCAGCGCCCGGATGCGCCCGTTGCCTCGGGCGACCTCTTCCAGCGCGTCGAGCCGGCGACCGCAGATCACGACCTCGGCCCCGGCGGCGGCAAAGCCGCGCGCCAGGTCGGCACCTGTGCCGGTGCCGCCGCCGGTAATCAGGACGCGCCGTCCCTCCATGCCCATGACCGGACCCCTCAGACCCGAATGGTTTCCATCTGCCGCTCGCGCAGACGGAACATCAGGTCGCGGCCGCCCTTGTAGGGCTGCGGCCATTCCGTCGCCGTGTCACCTTGCGCGACCGCTGCGTGAAGCGTCCAGTAGGGATCGGCCAGGTGCATCCGCGCCAGGCACACAAGGTCCGCCCGGCCCGCCATCAGGATGCCGTTCACCTGGTCATAGTCGCTGATGTTGCCGACGGTCATGGTCGCGATCCCGACCTCGTGCCGGATGCGGTCGCTGAACGGGGTCTGGAACATGCGCCCGTAAAGCGGCTTTTCCGCCGGGTCGGTCTGGCCCGAGGAGACGTCGATGATGTCGGCCCCCGCCGCCTTGAAGGCGCGCGCGATCTCGACCGCCTCGGCCGGGTCGACGCCGCCGTCGATCCAGTCATGCGCGCTGATCCTGACCGACATCGGCTTCTTGGCCGGCCAGACCGCCCGCATGGCCTTGAATACCTCGAGCGGGTAGCGCAGGCGGTTCTCGAAGCTGCCGCCATACGCGTCGGTGCGCTGGTTGGTGATCGGGCTGATGAAGGTCGCGATCAGGTAGCCGTGCGCGGCATGCATCTCGATCATGTCGGCGCCGGCGCGGTCGGCCATCTGGGCGGCGCTGACGAACTGGGCCTTCACCTCGTCCATCATGGCGCGGTCCATGGCCTTTGGCGTCTGGCTTGCGGGTTTGTAGGGAATGGCCGAAGCCGCGATGATCGGCCAGTTGCCGGACGGCAAGGGCGCGTCGATCCCGCCGCCTTCCCACGGCACGCAGGTCGAGGCCTTGCGCCCCGCATGGCCGATCTGGATGCAGAGCTTGGCGCTCGTCTCGCCATGGATGAAGTCGGCGAGCCGCTTCCAGGCCGCTTCCTGTTCGGGCGAGTAAAGGCCGGGGCAGCCGGGGGTGATGCGACCCTCGGGGCTGACGCAGGACATTTCCGTGTAGATCAGCGCCGCCCCGCCCTTGGCGCGTTCGGCGTAATGGGTGAAGTGCCAGTCGGTCGGCACGCCGTTTTTGGCCTTGTATTGCGCCATGGGCGACAAGACGACGCGGTTCTTCAGCTCCATCTCGCGCAGCTTGAAGGGCGTGAACATCGGCCGCCGTCCGGGGTCGGTGCCCGCTTGCCCGGCAAACCAGGCCTCGGCCTCGCCCAGCCAATTCGGATCGCGCAGCCGCAGGTTTTCGTGACTGATGCGCTGGCTGCGGGTCAGGAGCGCGTAGGCGAACTGCATCGGCGGCATGTCGAGGTAGCGTTCGACCTGCTCGAACCACTCCAGCGAGTTGCGCGCCGCCGATTGCAGGCGCAGGACCTCGACCCGACGCTCGGCCTGATAGCGTTCGAACGCCTGTTCCAGGGTCGGTTCGGAGTGCAGGTAGTCGGCCAGCGCGATCGCGCTGTCGAAGGCCAGCCGCGTGCCAGAGCCGATGGAATAATGCCCCGTCGCCGCCGCATCGCCCATCAGGACGACATTGCCATTGTACCACTTGTCGCACAGGACGCGCGGGAACTGCATCCAGACCGCCGAGCCGCGCAGGTGCGCCGCGTTAGAGATCAGCTCATGTCCGCCCAGGTGCTTTTCAAAGACCTTGCGGCAGGTTTCGACGGTTTCCTCCTTCGTCATATGCTCGAAACCCCAGCGGTCCCAGGTGTCGGGCATGCAGTCGACGATGAAGGTCGCCGTATTGTCGTCGAACTGGTAGACGTGCGCCCACATCCAGCCGTGCTCTGTCTTTTCGAAGATGAAGGTGAAGGCGTCGTCGAACTTCTGGTGCGTGCCGAGCCAGATGAACTTCACCAGCCGCTGGTCGATGTCGGGCTTGAAGACATCGGCATATTCCCGGCGGACCAGCGAGTTGATCCCGTCCGAACCGACAACCAGGTCATAGTCCTTGCGGTACTCCTCGGCGTCCTTGAACTCGGTCTCGAACCGCATGTCGACGCCCAGCTCGCGGGCGCGCTGCTGCAGGATGATGAGCATCTGCTTGCGGCCGATCCCGGCGAAGCCGTGGCCGCCAGAGACGGTCCGGTGCCCGTCATGGACGACCGCGATGTCGTCCCAGTAGGCGAAGTGATCGCGAATCGCCTGCGTCGACTTGGGATCGTTCTTCTGCATCCGCCCGAGCGCGTCATCCGACAGGACGACCCCCCAGCCGAACGTGTCGTTGGCGCGATTGCGTTCAAGCACCGTCACCTGATGCGACGGGTCGCGCAGTTTCATCGAAATGGCGAAGTAGAGGCCAGCAGGGCCCCCGCCCAGGCAGAGAATCTTCATCCGTCCCTCCGGCTACAGCATGGCTTGGTGCGTCCCTGCAGACAGGGTGGCACCGGCGGCGAATTATTTCAAGCTTAAAGCTTCTGGCTTGAAAATATTCTCCGGTGGGCGATGATGGTCGCAAAGTGGAGGTGCGGCATGGAACGGATCGGCGTCGTGGGCCTTGGGGCCATGGGCCTTGGCATCGCGCAGCTTTATGCGCAGGCGGGCCACCCGGTCGTGGCGACCGACGCCCAGCCCGGCGCCCGCGAAACGGCGCACCAGCGCATCCGCGCCAGCCTGGCGCCAAGGGTCGAGGCGGGCAAGATGGCGGCGGCCGACCTCGACGCACTCCTGTCCCGGCTGACGGTGGTCGGGACGGCGGACGAGGTGGCGGCGGCCGATCTGGTGATCGAGGCGGTGCTCGAGGATCTGGCGGTCAAGCGCGCGCTTTTCGCCCGGCTCGAGGCGGCGGCGGGTCCGGGGACGATCCTTGCGACCAACACCTCGGCCCTGTCGGTCGCGGCCATTGCCGAGGGGCTGAAGCGGCCGGGCCGCATGATCGGCCTGCATTTCTTCAACCCCGCCCCGGTGATGAAGCTGGTCGAACTGGTGGCGCCCCCCGGGGCAGACACCGACGCGCTCGCCATCGCGCGGCGCGTGACCGAAGGCGCGGGCAAGACCGTCATCACCTGCGCCGACCGCCCGGGCTTCGTCGTCAACCGCTGCGCCCGTCCCTTCTATGGCGAGGCGCTGGCGATGATGGAGGAAGGGCGCAGCGCGTCCGACATCGACGCGGCCATGCTTGCGGCGGGCTACCGGCTCGGCCCCTTCAGCCTGATCGACCTGGTGGGCGCCGACGTGAACCTGGCCGCGACCGAGGGGCTGGCCCGCGTCATGGACTTCAACCCGCGCTACCACGTCTTCGACGCCCTGAAGGCGCAGGTCGCCAGGGGCGATCTGGGCCGCAAGACCGGGCGCGGCTTCCTTTATCCGGCCACGCCCGGCCCCGCGCCGGCGGACGCCGCGGCCATCGTCCTGCGTATCGAGTCCGCACTCGCGAACGAGGCCGCAAGCCTTCTGGCCGAGGGTGCGGTGAGCGAGACCGACATCGACACCGCCCTGAAACTGGGCCTGAATTTCCCGCGCGGGGCCTTCGGCGCAGCGCGGGCGCAGGGTCTTGACCGGGTGCGGGCCGAGCTTCGGCGACTGGCCGCCAGCGCGCCCAAGGGCCTAGTTGGTCGCTACGAGTTGCAGGCGCCCCTCGCCGCGATGGTGTGAACGCCCCTCGCTTCCCGGTTGAAAGATCCGGCGCGCCACCTGCCACCGGGGCAATTGGCGATTGACTTTGCTCAATCGGCCCACTAGGTGAATGAACGTTCATTCTTGGGCGCCGCCGTCGATCGCGCCCCCGCCTGCCCCGCGCGCCCGACAGGAAAAGCACCAGGCCCACGATGCCGAGCCATCGCATTCGACCAGAGCCCGTCGCGGCCCCTGCCGATGGGCGGGGGGCGGGTTCCGCACCCTCCGCAGGGTCGGCCGCCGAACGGCCGCAGGCACTTTTGTCCGCCGCTCGCCGGGCCTTCGCCGAAAAGGGCTTCGACGGCGCTTCGATGCAGGATCTGGCGCGCGCCGCCGGGATGAGCGCCGGCAACTTCTACCGCTATTTCCGCTCGCGCGACGAGATCCTGTCGGCCATGGTCGAACAGGAACTGGCCGACATAGGCGCCCAGATTCAGGGTGTGCTCGATTCCGACCAGCCGGCCGAGGCGCTCCGCGCCATGCTCCTGCACGGCCTTGAGGAGCACGGCTCGAAAGGCCACGGCCTTCTCTGGGCCGAGATCGAGGTCGTGGCCGCCCGCCGCCCCGAAATCGCCGCCATCGCCAGCGCGATGGAGGCGCAGGTCGTGGCCCAGCTTCTGGCTGTCTTCGCCCGCGTGTCGGGCCTGACGCGGGACGAGGCCGCCCGCCGCTACACGGGCCATGCCCGCTACCTGCTCTTTCTCTACAAGGGCGCCTGCCGGGCCTTTTGCACCTGCGACCGGCCGTCGAACCACGGCGGCCTGCACGAGGCGCGGGGCCTGATCCTGGGCGCGATCGACCGGACGCTGGCCGAAATCGCCGTCCCGCCTCCAACCGCCGGACCACCCGGCAGACCACCCGGCGGGGACCCCTCAGCCTGAGCCGACCCCTGCCCAACCCACGCGCCCCGAATACTGTCACATACGAGTCCGACCATGAGCCACCGCCTCTCTCCGCTTCTTGTCGCCCTTGCCGTCGCCCTGGTCGTTGCGGGTGGCCTTTTCCTTTACCTCCGCCCCGAGGCGACGGCCGAGGCCGGGACCACGGCGGCGGCCGAAGGATCGGCCAAGACGGCAACGGTAAGCCGGCCCGCGATTTCGGTGACGCCGGTCACGGTGCATGTCCTGAAGGACCGCGTGCGCGCCTCTGGCCTGGTCGGCGCCGTCGATCAGGTGCTGATCCAGCCCCAGATCGAGGGCCAGGCCATCGAAAGCGTGAACGCCGACGTGGGCGACCAAGTCAAACAGGGCGACGTGCTGGCCACCCTGTCGGATTCCGCGCTGACCCTGCAGAAAAGCCAGCTCGAGGCGACCCGGGCGGCCGCGATGGCCACCATCGCCCAGTCCGAGGCGCAGATGGTCGAGGCGAAGGCGAGTGCCGACACCGCCGACAAGGCCCGCGCCCGGGCCGAGCTTCTGAAACAGCAGGGCAGCCTGTCGCAGGCGGCCTATGACCAGGCCGTCACGGCGGCCACGGCGGCGGACGCGGGCGTCTTGGTCTCGACCCAGACCAACGCGGCGGCCAAGGCGCAGCTCGACGTGGTCGACGCCCAGATCCAGAACGTGAACCTGCAACTGTCGCGCACGAAGATCACCGCCCCGGCCGACGGCACGATCATCGAAAAGAACGCCTCGACCGGCGCCATCGCCTCGGCCGCGGGCAAGGCGATGTTCGTCCTGATCCGCGACGGGCTCCTGCAGATGAACGCCGACGTCGCCGAACAGGACCTGCCGCGCCTTGCCGTGGGCCAGCGCGTGGCGCTGCGCGCGGCCGGCACGACCGAGCCCCTGACCGGGACCGTCCGGCTGGTCGAACCGGCCATCGACCCGTTGACCCGCCTTGGCCGCATCCGCATCGTCATCGACCCGCCCGCCCCCGTCCGCTCGGGCACCTTCCTCGAGGCCGAGGTGCAGATCTCGGACCGCGAGGTGCCGTCCGTGCCGATCAACGCGCTCGGGACCGACGCGGCCGGCAGCTATGTCATGGCGGTCGACGACCAGGGCAAGGTCCACCGCACCCAGGTCACGACCGGCGTGCGCGACGGCGGCCTGGTCGAGATCATGTCGGGCCTCGCAGCCGGGCAGAACGTGGTGGCAAAGGCCGCCTCCTTCGTGCGCGACGGCGACCAGGTGACGCCGGTCGCCGTCGCCGAAGCCTCTGCGCCTGTGACGAACTGAAGGGGCCCCGCGATGAACTTTTCCGCCTGGTCGATCCGAAATCCGGTCGCGCCGATCCTCGGCTTCATCATCCTGCTGGTCCTGGGGATCAGCTCCTTCCTGACCCTGCCGATCACCCGCTTCCCGAACGTCGACGTTCCTATCGTCGCCGTGACCATCACCCAGCCCGGCGCCGCCCCGGCCGAGCTTGAAACCCAGGTGACGCGCAAGATCGAGGATGCCATCGCCGCTGTGACCGGCGTCAAGCACATCCGCTCGACCGTCAACGACGGCAACTCGCTGACCGTCATCGAGTTCGAGATGTCGGTCCCGACCCAGACCGCACTCAACGACACGAAGGATGCCGTCGACAAGGTGCGGGGCGACCTGCCCGCCGGCATCGACACGCCCATCGTGCAGAAGATCGACATCGAGGGCACGCCGATCCTGACCTACGCCGTCTCTTCGCCCGGCATGACCATCGAAGAGCTAAGCTGGTACGTCGATGACACGGTGACGCGGGCCCTGCGCGCCAAGCCCGGCATCGGCCGCGTCGACCGCTACGGCGGCGCGGACCGCGAAATCCAGGTCCACCTCGACCCGCTGAAACTCGACAGCTACGGCATCACGGCGAACGCGGTGAACGCCCAGCTGCGCGCCACCAATGCCAACATCGGCTCCGGCCGCTCGAAGCTTGGCGATGGCGAACAGGCCATCCGCACGCTCGGCGACGCGCAGACGGCCCAGGGGTTGGCCGAATCCACCATCGCCCTGCCCTCGGGCCGCCATGTGCGGCTGGGCGAACTGGGCGACGTCACCGACACCTACAAGGAAATGCGCTCGCTTTCCCGCTACAACGGCGAACCGGTGGTCAGCTTCGCGATCTTCCGCGCCAAGGGCGCCAGCGAAGTGTCCGTCGCCCGCACCGCCGACGCGGTGGTCGAGGACCTGCGCAAGGAGCACCCCGACATCACGATCAGCAAGATCGACGATGCGGTCTATTACACCGAGGGCAACTACCATTCCGCCATCGACACGCTGATCGAGGGCGCCGCGCTCGCCGTGGTCGTGGTGTTCCTGTTCCTCAGGAACTGGCGGGCGACGATGATTTCGGCCGTGGCCCTGCCGCTCGCGGCCATCCCGACCTTCTTCGTCATGGACATGCTGGGCTTCTCGCTGAACCTCGTCAGCTTCCTGGCCCTGACGCTTGCGACAGGGATCCTGGTCGACGACGCCATCGTCGAGATCGAGAACATCGCCCGGCACATCCGAATGGGCAAATCCCCCTACCGCGCCGCCATCGAAGCGGCGGACGAGATCGGCCTGGCCGTGATCGCCACCACCATGACCATCGTCGCGGTCTTCGTCCCGGTGTCCTTCATGCCGGGCGTTCCCGGCCAGTATTTCCGCCAGTTCGGCCTGACGGTCGCCATCGCGGTCCTGTTCTCGCTTCTGGTCGCGCGCCTCATCACGCCCCTGATGGCGGCCTACCTGATGCGGTCCAAGGATGCGAACCTCGAGCATGGCAACGAGGACGGCGCGGTGATGCGCGGCTATCTGCGGCTCATCAGCTCGACCCTGCGGACGCGGACCTTCCAGGGCTTGCACATCCGCACCTACTACCTGACGCTTCTGGCTGCCATCGCGGTCCTTGCCGTCTCGATCTTCTTCATGCTCAGGGTGCCCGGCAGCTTCATGCCGCCCGAGGATTCCTCGCGCTTCCTCGTCTCCGTCGAACTGCCGACCGGATCGTCGCTTCAGGACACCGATGCCAAGACGACCGAGATGCAGCGCATCATCACCGCGGTCGACGGCGTGCACGCGGTCACGACGCTGGCGGGCTCGACGCCCAAGGGCGACCTTGACGTGCGGAAGGCGACCCTGACGGTCGAACTCGACAAGCTCGACCAGCGGCTGATCTACAAGATCGCCTCGGCCCTGAACGAGGTGCCGGTCCTGAACTGGATCGTGCCCGACCTGGCGCCGCACGGCCGCGTGCGCCCGCAAAACGCCATCGAGGCCGAGGTCCTGGGCAAGCTCGCCGCCGTGCCGGACGTGCGGCTCGCCAAGCTCAACGACCGCGCCGAACGCGACATCTCCTTCTCGATCAAGTCGCAGGCCGGCGATGATCTGGCCATCGCCGCCAACCGGCTCGAAACCGCGATGGCGGGCGAGCCGACGCTCTCGGGCGTTTCGTCCCAGGGCGCGCTGTCGCGGCCCGAGGTGCAGGTGACCCCACGCCTGGACGAGGCCGCGCGGCTTGGCATCTCGACCACCCAGATTGCCGAGACGCTGCGCGTCGCGACCATCGGCGACGTGGATTCCGCGCTTGCCAAGGTCTCGATCGACAACCGCCTGATCCCGGTGCGCGTCCAGCTGACCGACGACATGCAACGCGACGTGGTCCGGCTTGCCGCGCTGCGCCTGACGACCTCGACCGGGGCGAGCGTGCCGCTGTCCGCCGTCGCCGACGTCAAGATCGGCTTTGGCCCCGGCACCATCGAACGGCTCGACCGCGAGCGCACCGCGACCATCGGTGCAAACCTTCCGCCCGGCGTGGCCCTCGACACCGCCACGAAGCGCTTCAAGGACATCGCGGCGACGGTCGACCTGCCGAAATCGGTCAAGATCGTCGAATCCGGCGACGCCGAGATCCAGCAGGAAATGAACCAGAGCTTCGGCAACGCGATGCTGCTCGGGGTCATGCTGGTGCTGGCGGTGCTGATCCTGCTTTTCAAGAGCGCGATCCAGCCCTTCACCATCCTCCTGTCGCTGCCGCTTGCCATCGGCGGCGTCGCGGCGGCGCTGATCCTGACCAACAATGCGCTCTCGATGCCGGTGCTCATCGGCCTGCTGATGCTGATGGGGATCGTGACCAAGAACGCCATCCTGCTGGTGGATTTCGCCATCGAGATGCGGCGCGCGGGCATGGACCGGGTGAAGGCGCTGATCGAGGCTGGCCACAAGCGCGCCCGCCCGATCGTCATGACTTCGATCGCCATGTCGGCGGGCATGCTGCCCTCGGCGCTCGGCGTCGGCGAAGGGGGGGCCTTCCGCTCGCCCATGGCCATCGCCGTGATCGGCGGCATCATCGTCTCGACCGTCCTGTCGCTGGTCGTCGTGCCGTCGTTCTTCCTCATCATGGACGACCTGCAGGGGGTCCTGGCCCGCTTCTTCGGCAGCTTCATCGGCGAGAAGGAAGAAGAACCCGTACCGCCGGACGCCTTCGCCCTGGCCGACGCGCAAGAGCGTGACGGCGAGCGGATCGACGCGCTGAAGGCGCGGCTCGACCGGATCGATGGCACGGGCGGCCGGCCGAAACCGATACAAGTCGCTGAGTAATTTACTCACAAAACCCGCATCCCCGGCGTGACCAGCGCCCGGGCCGTGAAGGTTTTGGTAAGTGATCGTCGCCTAGTGTTCCCTTATCGTTCCATAGGGGAATCGCATGGCTTCGTCCGCAGAAAACTACCGTCCCGCTGAACCGCGCTCTGCCCTCGCGCACTGGATCGCGCAGGAAGAGGCGCCCCCCCAGGATGACGACCTGTCAGACATCCCGGATGACGACCGCCTGCCGTCGGGCTGGTGGCTCCTGCCCGCGCTCGTGATGGCACTGCCGGTCTGGGGCTTCCTGATCTGGATGGTGATGCGGGCCTGACCCAGGGTCAGCCCAGTGTCGCGAGCCCCGGGAACTGGGTCAAAAGCCAGTTCGAGAAGCTGGAAAAGAAGCCGGTCATCAGCGCGATGCCGACAAGGATGAGCAGGATCCCCATCAGCCGCTCGATCAGGCCCATGTGCTTCTTGACCCGCGCCATCAGCCCGATTGCCCGCCCCATGAACAGCGCGACCAGCACGAAGGGAATGCCAAGCCCGGCGGCATAGACCGCCAACAGGATCATGCCCCGCCCGACCGACGCCTCCTGCGCGGCGAGTGACAGGATGGCGCCAAGCTGCGGCCCGATGCAGGGCGTCCAGCCGAAGGCGAAGGCCAGCCCCAGCACATAGGCGCCAAGCGCCGAGCCGCCCCGGTCGCCCGCGTCGATCCGCGCCTCGCGGTCCAGGATCGGGATGCGGAACACATGCAGGAAATGCAGCCCGAGGATCACCACCATCGCGCCAGAGACGAGGTTGAGCCACGACAGCCACGGCAAAAGCACCCGGCCAAGCGCCGACGCTGCGATCCCCAGAAGCAGGAAGACCGTCGACAGCCCCATGACGAAGAAGAGCGCGGGCAGTAGCGCGCCCCGCCGCCGGTCGGCGACCTTCGGGGCCACCGCACCGGAAAGTTCGGAAATGCTGATCCCGCTCATGTAGGCCAGGTAGGGCGGCACCACCGGCAGGACGCAGGGGCTGAGGAACGACAGCACCCCCGCCGCCAGCGCCATCAGCGCGGCAAGCCCGAAGCCGGCATCCTGTAGCGAGGTCGCGAACATGCCGCTTCTTACCCCGCGCCCGAACGGACGTCACCCCCGGACAACCCCCAGACGGGGGGACGGAATGTCGCGGTGTCAGGCTTGTGAAGGGCCCCGGGAAAGTGACGGGGGAAAGGTGGAGCGTGTTCGCAGCGATCGGCCTAGCGGCGGGCGATCAACCCCACCTTCCGGTCCCGGCGCCCGCGAGCCCCCTGCCCGACCCTCGCGCCCGAACCGCAGCCCCGGTCAGTAGAGCCCGCCGGACGACACCGTCCCGAAGTCCGCCTTCTTCGGGATCACGATCTGCTCTCCGTCCGAATTGGTCGTGACCGTGCCCTTGACCGCCCCGTCGCCCTCGTCGCCGCCGAACTCGCCCTGCGCGAACATCGGCAGGTTCTGCCCCATGGCGAAGCCGCCGTCGACCATGCCGGCCAAGCCAAACTCGGGCGTCTGGCCATCGCGGAAATATTCCGCCTGGACGAAATCGCCCGTCGTCCCGTCCGGCAGGGGCTCGCCCGTGAAGCGGTTGATGTTGATGAAATGACCACCCGGCGGCACGCGGAAGTCGGTGCCCCCGTATTTCTGGATCGCTTCCTTCATGAAGGCCTGGAAGACCGGCACGCAGAGCGTCCCCCCGAAGGCGTCCGAACCCAGCGTCCTCGGCTGGTCGAACCCCATGTAGCAGCCCGCGACGATGTTCGAGGAAAAGCCGATGAACCACACGTCCTTGGCGTCGTTCGTCGTCCCGGTCTTGCCCGCGATCGGCACCGGCAGCTTGACGCCCGAGCCCGATCCGCGCTTCACCACCCCCTCCATCATCGAGGTGATCTGGTAGGCCGTCACCGCGTCCATGACCCGCTCGCGGTCCGACCGGATCGTCGGCCCCTCGCCCGGCGGCAGCGTCGGGTCGGCGCAGTCGGTGCAGACTCGCTGGTCGTGGCGGTAGACCGTCTTGCCCCAGCGGTCCTGCACCCGGTCGACCAGCGTCGGCTCGACCCGCTCGCCGCCGTTCGCGATCATCGCATAGGCCGCGACCATCTTGTAGAGCGTCGTCTCCTGCGCGCCGAGCGCATTGGCCAGGAACGGGTCGAGGTGGTCATAGACCCCGAAGCGTTCGGCATAGCCCGCGACCACATCCATGCCGACGGCTTGCGCGATCCGCACCGTCATCAGGTTGCGCGACTGCTCGATCCCGGTCCGCATCGGCGTCGGGCCATAATATTTGTTCGAGGCGTTCTTCGGCCGCCAGAGGCCCTGGGGCGTGTTCACCTCGATCGGCGCGTCGACCACGATCGTCGCCGGCGTGTAGCCGGAATCGAGGGCTGCGGCATAGACGAAGGGCTTGAAGCTCGACCCCGGCTGGCGCGCGGCCTGCGTCGCGCGGTTGAAGACCGAGGACTGATAGGAAAAGCCGCCCTGCATGGCGATGACGCGGCCGGTGTTCACGTCCATCGCCATGAAGCCGCCCTGCACCTCGGGCACCTGGCGCAGCGACCAGTGCTTGTCGCTGCCGTCGTCCTTGGCGCGCTCTTCGACCAGGACCACGTCGCCGGCCGAGACCAGATCACCCGGCACCTTGGCCTTCGGTCCAAGGCTGCCGTCCGCACCGCGCTTCCTGGCCCAGGTCACGTCGGACGCCGGGATGAAGGTGCCGCCGTCGGTGGCCGGCACGCCTTCGATGCCGATCCGCGCCTTGCCGTCCGACGTGTCGAGGACCACGGCCGGGAACCAGCCCGGAACGTCGCGAGGAATGTCGGTCACCTGCGCCAGTGCCGCGCGCCAGGCCTCTTCGGACCCGAGCGCCTCGGCCGGGATCGTCTTGTGCGTGCCCCGCCAGACGCCGAGCCCGCGGTCGTATTTTTCCAGCGCGGTCTGCAGCGCGCCTGCGGCGTTCGCCTGCATGTCGGGCTCGACCGTCGCCCGGATCGTCAGGCCGCCGCCGAAGAACTCATCCTCGCCAAAGCTCTTCGAGAGCTGCCGCCGGATCTCGTCGGTGAAATAGTCGCGCGGCGGCATGACGCTGCGGAACGAGGGGAAGTCGCCGTTCTGCACCGTCAGGAGGGGCGCGGCGATCGCCGTATCGAAGGCCGCCTTGTCCAGGTAGCCGTTCTGATACATCTCGCGCAGCACATAGTTGCGCCGGTCGATCGCGGCCTCTTTCTGGCGGACGGGATGGTAGGAATAGGGCGCCTTCGGCAGCGCCGCCAGATAGGCCGCCTCTTCCGGCTTAAGTTCGGCCAGCGTCTTGTTGAAATAGGTCTGCGCCGCCGACGCCACCCCGAAGGACTGGAAGCCAAGGTCGATCTCGTTGAGGTAAAGCTCAAGGATCTTGTCCTTCGGCAGCGCATTCACCAGCCGCGTGGCCAGGATCAGTTCCTTGATCTTGCGGTCGACCGTGCGGTCGCCCGACAGAAGGAAGTTCTTCGCGACCTGCTGGGGGATCGTCGAGGCGCCGCGCAGGTTCTTGCCGCGCGAGCGCACCGCGTCCCAGGCCGCCGAAGCGATGCCCATCGCGTCAAAGCCATGATGAGTATAGAAATTCTTGTCCTCGGCCGAGATGAAGGCGTCCTTCACCAGGGCCGGGATTTCGTCGATCGGCGCGAAGATCCGCCGCTCGGTCGCGAACTCGTCCATGAGCCGGCCTTCGCCGGAATAGATGCGGCTGATGGTCTTCGGCTGGTAGTTTTCCAGCGCCTGATAGTCCGGCAGGTCGCGGCTGTAGATCCAGAATACGACGCCCAGCACGATCCCCGCACAGGCGATTGCGGTGACGAGCCAACTGAAGAGCGCGCCCAGAAAGGACAAAACGAAGCGGATCACCGGCCAACCCTCAAGGATTCTGGGCTTCTATATCGGTCCCTTGGCCCGCGGTCAAAAGCTCGCGCCGCCTGAATTCCCCTGCCCGGCGGTCAATTCGACGTGCAAAGCGCCCCCTGGCCGGTCGCCGGCGGTCCCCCGCCTATTGCCGCAGAAGCTGCGCCTCGGCCGCGTCGGTCGCCGCCCAATCCTCGATCCCCGCCTGGATGGCCGCCACCATCCGCGCCCGCGCCGCCGGGTCGTCGACCCGCGCCCGGTCCTCGGCCGAGGACAGGAAGCCGATCTCGAGCAGAAGCGACGGGATATCGGCAGATTTCAGGACGGAAAATGCCGCCTCCTGGATCGGGTGGCGGTGCATCGGCACACCCGCCGCCTGAAGCGCGGTCTGCAAGTCGACCGCCAGCTTGTCGGCGCGGGGCTGGGTTTCCTGCCGCGCCAGGTCCAGAAGCACGCCCGCCACCTCGTCGTCATTGCCGGTCAGGTCGACCCCGGCCAGGATGTCGGCCCGGTCGTGACGTTCGGCCAGCTGCTCGGAGGCAAGGTCCGAAGCCTCGGTCGCCATCTTGTAGATCGTGGCCCCCGCCGCCTCGCCCTCGGCCAGAGCATCGGCGTGGATCGACAGGAAGAGGTCCGCGCCCGAGGCCCGCGCGACCGAGATCCGGGTTTCCAAGGGCACGAACTGGTCTGTCCGCCGCGTGAGCTCGACCTCCATCCCGGCGCGCTTCAGCCGTTCGGCCAGGTCCATCGCAAAAGTCAGGACGACCGCCGCCTCGCGCACCCGACCCGCCTGCGCGCCGGGGTCGATGCCGCCATGGCCGGGGTCGATGGTGACCCTCAGCGGCCGGTCGCCGGTCTGGCGCGCGGTTTTCGCCGCCGCGACAGGCGCGGGCGGCGGCAGGCGCCAGTCGCCAGCCCCGGCCGACGCCCGGTCCGCCGCGACCCGCGCCTGGAAGGCCGCCTTGTCCGTCGGCTGCAGCGCGATCCGGATCAGCGCGCCGTCCGAGGCCCCGGTCGTCTGCTCTTCGGCCGAGACCAACGCCATCGGCCCATCCAGCACGGCGACCAAGCGCGACCAGCCATCGGTAAAGGGACCCCAGCTCAGGCCGGTGATCCGCTTGCTGTGGACGGCCGCCATCGGGTCCGCGCCGCCGAAATCCACCTCGCGAAAGTCGACGACGAGCCGCGGCGGCGTGTCGAGGAATGAGACGCGGAAGGGCACCGGCTGGCTGAGCGGCAGCCGGATCGCGACGCCGGAACCGTCGTCGGCAAGTTCAGCCCCACCCGGGTCGAGCCGCACGAGCGCATGCAGTGCTGCTCCATCGGCGCGGGCCGCAAGGGGCGACAGGGCGGCCGCAAGAAGTGCCGCAAGCAGGGCAAGCGCCAGCGCCGCCAAAACCCCTGTCCCCCGGTGCCGCGCCATTCCGTCCCCGCCCCGATCTGCCCGTTGGGCCCGATCCATAGCGGTCGGGGCGCCCGCGTCAATGCTGCGCAACGGGGCACCGGCGGGGCACCGGCCCTTGCGCCCGCCGTTTTATGTCCCCATTGTCGGCACGCCCCTGCCCCAGCGCGAAAGCCTTGCCATGACCACCCGCCCCTTTCTCCTCCGCCCCGCCGTGATGGCGGCCCTCGTGGCCACGGTCGCCTTCGCGACCCCCACCGGCGCCATTGCCTTCGACCCGGCGGCCATGAGCCCGGCCGAGGAAAAGGCCTTCGGCGAGGCGGTGCGCGCCTATCTTCTGGCCAACCCCGAGGTGCTGATCGACGTCAGCCGGGAACTCGACGCCCGCCAGGCCGCAGCACGGGAAGGCAATGATCGCACGCTCATCGCGCAGAACGCCTCGCAGATCTTTGCCGACGGGATGAGCTATGTCGGCGGCAACCCGGCGGGCGACGTGACGCTGGTCGAGTTCATCGACTACCGCTGCGGCTACTGCAAGAAGGCGCATGAGGGCGTGAAGGATCTGGTCAAGGCCGACGGCAACATCCGCTACATCGTCAAGGAATTCCCGATCCTGGGCGAGGAATCACTCATCGCCTCGCGCTTCGCCGTCGCGACGCTGAAGGTCGCGGGGCCCGAGGCTTACGAAAAAGTGAACGCCGGCTTCTACGAGAGCTTCCGTGGCGCTGTCACGCCCGAGACGCTCGTCGCCTTCGGGGACGGCCTCGGGCTTGACGGCAAGCGCATCGTCGCGGCGATGGACGGCCCCGACATCATGCAGCCGATCATTGCCAACCACAAACTGGCCGAAACCCTGTCGATCTCCGGCACGCCGACCTTCATCCTGGGCACTGAGTTCGTGCGCGGCTACGTGCCTGCCGAAGAGCTGCAGAAGATCGTGGTCGCGGCGCGGGCCGAAAAGTCCGGCGCGACCGATGCCACGGCCACGCCGGAAGCTTCGGGTCCGGAAAATACCGCAAGCGGAACGACGGCGACGCCCTGAAGGCTACAGACCGCAGACCGGGAGCCGCCTCGGGCGCCTCCCCGGGGGCCTCCCGGGGGCGCCTCCGGGCAGCCGGAGGGCCTCAGCCCTCCGTCACCTCGTCCTCATCCCCTTCGGGCGAGGCGCCGAAGTCGAGCCCATGGCTCGCCCGGATCTTGTCCTCGATCGCCAGCGCCACGTCGGGATGGTCGCGCAGATACTGCTTGGCATTCTCGCGCCCCTGGCCGATCCGCTCGTCGCCATAGGAATACCAGGCGCCCGACTTCTCCACGACCCCGGCCTTCACGCCCAGGTCGATCATCTCGCCGGTCTTGGAAATGCCCTCGCCATACATGATGTCGAATTCGACCTGCTTGAACGGCGGCGCCACCTTGTTCTTCACGACCTTGACGCGGGTCGTATTGCCGACCACCTCGTCGCGGTCCTTGATCGCTCCGATGCGGCGGATGTCGAGGCGGACGCTGGCATAGAACTTCAGCGCATTGCCGCCCGTGGTGGTCTCGGGGTTGCCGAACATCACGCCGATCTTCATCCGGATCTGGTTGATGAAGATCACCATGCAGTTCGAGCGGCTGATCGAGCCGGTCAGCTTGCGCATCGCCTGGCTCATGAGCCGCGCCTGCGCGCCGACCGTCGCATCGCCCATGTCGCCCTCGAGCTCGGCCTTGGGCGTCAGCGCCGCGACCGAATCGACCACGACCAGGCTGACCGCGCCCGACCGCACCAGCGTATCAACGATTTCCAGCGCCTGTTCGCCCGTGTCCGGCTGGCTGATCAGCAGTTCCTCAAGGTTCACGCCCAGCTTCTTGGCATAGAGCGGGTCGAGCGCATGTTCGGCATCGACAAAGGCGCAGACGCCGCCCTTCTTCTGTTCCTCGGCCACGACATGCAGCGCGAGCGTGGTCTTGCCCGAGCTTTCGGGCCCGTAGACCTCGATGATCCGGCCCTTCGGCAGGCCGCCGATCCCGAGCGCGATGTCGAGCCCGAGCGAGCCGGTCGAGGTCGCCTCGATCTCCAGCGCGGGGCTGCCGGCGCCGAGCTTCATGATCGAGCCCTTGCCGAACTGGCGTTCGATCTGGGCGAGCGCGCTGTCGAGCGCCTTCTGCCGGTCCGTGCTGCGCTTGTCGTTCATGTCAAAAAGGTTCGCCACTGCCATTGGTCTGATCCTTATTCCACACCCCTGCCGGGGCAGCAATCCTGCGTTTGTTCTTGCCTTGTTCCGATCTTATGAGACCAAACAGGGAACATTGCAACCGACTTCGTAGGGAAAGAGTGGCAAGGATTGGTTAAGAAAGGGTTGATGAAAAATGGGGCGGGACGGGAAAATGACCGATGGCCCGGACCGCACCGCACCGCGCTGCCGTGTCGTCCCTGCGGCAAAGCTCCCCGCCCGGCTTTGACATGGCCTCAATGGCACGGTGTCCAAGAGTCGGTCGCCAGCGGTGGGAGGCCCAGTCGCACCCTATGCAGGTTGTCCACGCAGGGCGACCGCCCTTGCTCCGATCTATTTCGCAACCCCGCAAACCAGCCAGATCGCTCGCGGTCCCGCCCCTCCTGCAAGTTCACGGCCCCCTTTCAATTTCCCGCCACCTGTCCCAATCAGGGTCGATCATTTGCGGAGGCCGTCATGCTCATCTTCTGGAAGGAACGGCTCGTCTTTCTGGCCACGACCAAGACCGGCAGCACGGCGATCGAGGCCGCATTGCAACCGCTCGCCCATGCTGCACTGACCCGGCCGCCGGAACTGAAACATCTGGGCGCCATGCGGTACCGGGCGCATCTCGGCCCGATGCTCGAGGAATTGTCTGGCGATCGCTTCACCCTGTTCGCGCTGATTCGCGAGCCGGTCGACTGGCTCGGAAGCTGGTATCGCTATCGCACCCGCGACGACCTGGGCGGCAGGGAAGAGTCGACGAGGGGCAAGTCCTTCGAAGAGGCGGCACTCGACTTCCTGTCGGACCGCCCCTCACCCGCCATGGCGGTCGGAAGCCAGGCGGCGCAGCTGTGCGGCGACCAGGGGCGGCCGCTCGTCGACCGGCTCTTTCGCTACGAGGACATGGGCAGCTTCATCGACTTCCTCCAGGACCGGCTCGATTTCGACATCCACCTGCCCCGCCTCAACATCTCGCCCTCGGGCGATCTTGGCCTGACCGCGCCGACCCGCGCGCGCCTCGAAGAGCGGTTCGCGCCGGACTATGCGCTCTGGCGCGCCCTGGGGTAGGAAGCCGGCCCCGGGGCCCCGCGTCACCGTATCGGCAGGCGCGCCTTTTCGCGCACTCTCTGGGCATGCGCCCCCAGTGCACACGCCCCTAGTGTAATTGCCGCTGCACCGTCGCCGTCAATTCGCTGAGCGAGAAGGGCTTCGGCAGGAAGGTCGAGTTCGGGATCCGGTCGCGTTCCTCGGCGAGCGCTTCTTCAGAATAGCCGGACACGAAGATCACGCGCGTTCCGGGACGGTCGGTCAGCGCCTCGCGCACCCAGGTCGGGCCGTCCTTGCCCGGCATGATGACGTCGGTGACAAAGATGTCGACCTCGAGCGCGGGGTCGGCCAGAAGGTCGAGCGCCTCTTCGGCGTCGGCGGCCTCGATCACCTTGTAGCCGCGCATCTTGAGCGCGCGGCTCGCGAAGGCGCGCACGGGCGCCTCGTCCTCGACCAGAAGGACCACGCCGGTGTCACCCGCCAGGCTGCGGGGGGCCGGCAGGACATCGGCGGGGACGGCGACTTGCGCCTCGTGCAGTTCGGCGTGGTCGTGCGCGGGGAAGTAGAGCGAAAAGACCGTGCCCTCGCCGATCGTCGAATCGCAGAAGATATAGCCGCCGGTCTGCTTGACGATGCCGTAGACCATCGACAGACCCAGGCCCGTGCCCTCGCCGGGGCGCTTCGTCGTGAAGAAGGGCTCGAAGATCTTGTCGATCTTGTCAGCGGGGATCCCGCTGCCGTGATCGCTGACCCGGACGAGCACATAGTCACCCGCCGGGACGGCCGCACGCCCACGGGCCAGATCGCGGTCGAGATGCACGTTTTCGGTCGCGATCTCGATCCGGCCGCCTTCGGGCATGGCGTCGCGCGCGTTGACGACCAGGTTCATGATCACCTGTTCCAACTGGCGCTTGTCGGCACGGATCGGCCGCAACGCCGGATCGTGGACCAGCGTCAGATCGACCCGTTCGCCGACGAGCCGGTTCAGAAGGTGCGTCAGGTCGGCAAGGCTGTCGCGCAGGTCCAGTATCGCGGGCTTCAGCGTCTGCTTGCGCGAGAAGGCCAGAAGCTGACCCACAAGGCTCGCGGCGCGATTGGCGTTCTGGTTGATCTGCACCAGGTCGGCATAGTCGGGATCGGCACGGTCGTGCCGCAAGAGAAGCAGGTCGCAATGGCCAGAGATCGCGGTCAGAAGGTTGTTGAAGTCGTGTGCCACGCCGCCGGCCAGCTGGCCGATGGCCTGCATCTTCTGGCTCTGGACGAACTGCGCCTCGAGCGTCTTGAGCTGGGTTGCGTCCGACAAAAGTGCCATCAGCCCCGTCTCGCCACCCGCATTCACGGGCGAGAGCGACACCTGCAGGAACGTCTCCTCCCCCGCTCCCGACAGGCGGAGCACCTCGGGGCGATTGACGGTCCGGCCCCGAAGCGCATCCTGCAGCCAGTCCTGGACCGGCCGGCCGAGGCCCTCCATCAGGTCGGCGAAGGCCATGCCGGCCTTGGGCTCGCCGATCAGGCGGCGCGCGGCCTGGTTCACGGACATGACCTCGCCCGAGGGGCCAAGGCGCATCAGCGCGACCGGCAGGCTGTCGAAGTCGAGGCTGTCGGCCGAAAGCGCCGGACGACCCGTTGCGGGAAGGAAATAGATCTCTCGCCGCCCGCCAGCGCCTTCGACTTCTGCGACCAGCGTCAGAAGGGGGCCGGTCGCGCCCGAGATGTCCTGTTCCTGGCCGGCGCGCACCGGCAGGTCGGGGAAGATGCGGTCGAGCGTGCGGACGCGTTCGCCGACGATGCGGCGAAGTGCTTCGTTCATGAAGAGGATCGTGCCGGCCTTCGACACGGTCAGCATCGGCAGGCTGATCCCTTCGGCACCACGGCCGCCGGCGTTGCGTTCGGCCATGTCCTCAAGCCGCCACAGGATGCCGCCGTCAGTCAGCCGGTGGGCCGCGAGCCGGACGTGGCCGCGCCGGGTCACCAGGTCCTCATGCGCGGCGCCCCCGGCCTCTGCCCGGAGTTGCAGGCGGTGCAGGACCGCGCCGGGGTTGGCGAATATCTCGCCCAGGATACGCGAAAAGCTCTGGTTCGCGCGCGAGCCGAAACGTTCGACAGCCGCCTGGTTCTGGAACCGCACCAGCCCTTCGGCATCGGTCGTGAGCGAGGGCGCCGCATCCTGTTCGACGAAAGCCGCAAGCTGCGCGCCAAGCCCGTCATGGCCGGCCCGCTGCCCCTTGAAGAGGCGCGGCAGAACCGTGGTCAGAAGCCCGAGCGCCGCGAGCGCGCCCGCGGCGAGCCCCAGAAGCGGTTGGAAATCCAGAAGAAGGTCGAGCCCCGGCAGGAAGGGCAGCGTCAGCGTCAGGACCGCCAGCACTGCCGCAAGGCCCAGAAGCAGCATGGCCCGTGGCGCCAGCCGGTCGGCAGTGTTCAGGACGGGTTTGAATGACATGACCGACGGTATCAACGGAGCGCCCCCAAGTGCCGAATCGACTGTCATATCTCACGCCCGAAAGTGTTAAGCCGCGTTTAATCCCCCCATTCACAACCTTAAATTGTGACGATTTAGGGGCCCACTCGCGACAGGAGTGCGGAGAAGAAGCCGTCGCCACCGGTTGCCGCAGGGTCAGCCGGGTAGCGTGTCTGGCGGTCCAGTCGGAAGTCGGGATGACGCGCGAGAAAGGCCGCGATCTGCGGCTCGTCCTCGTCCAGCAGGACGGAACAGGTCATGTAGCCGAGCCGGCCGCCGGGGCCGACATGGGGCGCCGCCTCGTCCAGTATCCGGGCCTGGAGCGCGACCAGATCGGCCAGCCGCCCGGACGTCAGACGCCATTTGGCGTCGGGCGTCCGCCGCCAAGTGCCGGACCCCGAACAGGGCGCGTCGACCAGAACCATATCGAAGGTCCGCCCCGCGAGCGCGTCGGTCCTTGCGAGCGCTATCTTTGCCCCGGCGCGCACTGCACGGGCCGGCAGGTCGCGCATCCGCGCCGGCTGGGCGTCATGCGCGGTCACCCTTGCGCCCAGCGCCGCCAGCGCGAGCGACTTGCCGCCGCCGCCCGCGCAATAGTCCAGGACCCGCGCCCCAGACAGGCCGCCCAGCGCCGCCACGGCCTCTTGCGAGGACCGGTCCTGAAGTTCGACCAATCCCTCAAGATAGGCTCTGGAGCCCTTGATCTTGCTTGCATTTGGCGAAACACGCAGCGCCTCGCCTTCCGGCTCCGCGACGATCCCGTCGGCGGCCAGCGCCTCTACCGCGCGCGGAAGGTCGGACTTCAGCCGGTTCACGCGCAGGTAGACCGGCGCGCGGTCCCGTGCGGCGGCCATCACCTGGGCCAACCGGTCGCCCAACGCTGCGCGCATCGGGTCCAGAAGCCAGTCCGGAAGGTCCATCGCCACCGCCTCTGGCGCAGCACCCAGACGGCCGATCGCGGCCAGCTCGGCGGCACCCAGCGCTGCGGGCGCATGGCCTTCGCCGCTGAATATCGACGCCGGATCAATCCCTTGCGCGACGATCTTTCCAAGAATGACCGCGCGGCCCGAAGGCTCTGGCGCGCCAGCGGACCACGAGAGGCTCCGCAAGCCGCGAAGCCCGTCAAAGACCAGGTCGCGCACGGCGGCCCGGTCGCCGGACCCTGCATAACGCGCGCCGCGCGACCAGCGCAGCAGCGCCTCTTCGGCGGGCGCGCCGGCGAGGACCGCATCCAGAACGCCGATCGCCGCCGCTGCCCGCGCCGCGGGGGTCATGGATCAGCCCAGCCGGTAGTTCGGGCTTTCGCGCGTGATCTGCACGTCATGGACATGGCTTTCCTTCAGCCCCGCCCCGGTGATCCGCACGAACTCGCAGCGCTGCCGCATCTCGGCCACGGTGCGGTTGCCGGTATAGCCCATCGCCGCGCGCAACCCGCCCACCAGCTGGTGGATCACTGCCGCCGCCGTGCCCTTGTAAGGCACCTGCCCCTCGATCCCTTCGGGCACCAGCTTGTCGGACGCCGCGTCCTTCTGGAAATAGCGGTCGGCCGAGCCCCGCGCCATGGCGCCGAGCGAGCCCATGCCGCGATAGGCCTTGAAGGTGCGGCCCTGCCACAGGATCACCTCGCCGGGGCTTTCGTCAGTGCCGGCGATGGCGGACCCCACCATGGCGCAGGAGGCGCCGGCGGCGATGGCCTTGGCGAAATCGCCGGAATATTTGATGCCGCCGTCGGCGATCACCGGCACGTCACCGGCCGCGCCCGCCGCATCCATGATCGCGGTCAGTTGCGGCACGCCCACCCCCGCGACGATGCGCGTCGTGCAGATCGAGCCCGGCCCGATGCCCACCTTGACCGCATCCGCCCCCGCCCCGATCAGCGCGCGCGTCGCCTCGGCCGTGGCGACGTTGCCGGCCACCACCTGCACCCGGTTCGACAGCGCCTTGATCCGCTCGACCGCCTTGGCCACGCCTTCGGAATGGCCGTGCGCCGTGTCGATCACCACCAGATCGACCCCTGCGTCGATCAGCGCCTGGCTGCGCTCAAACCCCGCCTCGCCCACGGTCGAGGCGGCAGCGACCCGAAGCCGCCCCTGTTCGTCCTTGCAGGCATGGGGGTTCAGGACCGCCTTTTCGGTGTCCTTCAGGGTCAGAAGGCCGGTCAGCTTGCCGCCGCCGTCCGTGACCAGCAGCTTCTCGATCCGCCGGGCCTTCATCAGGCTTTTCGCGGCTTCAAGGTCGGCTGGTTCCTGCAGGATCGCGAGATTGTCGGAGGTCATCATCACCCGGACCGGCGTGCGGTCGTCGCTGGCAAAACGCATGTCGCGGTTCGTCACGATGCCGACGACGCGGCCCCTTTCGTCGACGACCGGAAAGCCCGTGACGTTGTAGCGTTCCTGCAGGGCCTTGGCGTCGGCCAGCGTCTGGTCGGGCCGCAGCGTGATCGGATTGTCGACCACACCGCTTTCAAAGCGCTTCACCCGGCTGACTTCGGCCGCCTGTTCAAGGATCCCGAGGTTGCGGTGGATGACGCCGATGCCGCCCTGCTGGGCCATGGCGATGGCCATGCGCGCCTCTGTCACCGTGTCCATGGCGCTGGACAGCAGCGGGATGGTCATGCGGATCGACTTCGTGACTTGTGTCGAGGTGTCGGCATCAGCCGGCAGCACGCTCGAGGCGGCAGGCACCAGAAGGACATCGTCGAAGGTCAGGGCCTCACGAATCTGCACGGGAATTCTCCTTCCGGCGGATGACGTTTGGCGCTTCGCTCTTTCACGGGGGGGCCGGGAACGCAAGCCCCGTTTGGGCCCGGTCGGACGCCTTCGGCACCGAAAGGCCCCTTGCCCCTGCCCGACCGTCATGCTTTCCATCGTCGTCGCGAACAGACCCCCATCCCTCGGCCCCCTCCCCGGCCCCTGACCCACGGAGTGCCCATGCGAGTTG
>Ga0209023_10001590_pt1 | contig 30122 bp, 28 predicted proteins | sample LakOneMetagenome_FD_187468 | JGI IMG/M metagenome (GOLD analysis project Ga0209023, IMG submission 187468) | Freshwater and sediment microbial communities from Lake Erie, Canada (SPAdes) (version 2) | ecosystem: Environmental > Aquatic > Freshwater > Lentic | place: Lake Erie, Canada...
TAAAGCTACGGCGAGCCAACAGACTGAAGCCTCGGCGAAGCCTTTGGCGTAGCCGGGACCGGGCGATCCAGTACGCAATGGCCGGCGTCGTCCGCGAAAACGAGCGCCACGGTGTACTGGATGCCCCGCCTTCGCGGGGCATGACGGGTGAGTGCGCTCCTCGTTGTGCGCCTAGCCCGATGGCACCATCACGACGCCCTTGTCCTTGGGCCAGCGGATCCGCCAGGCGAAGGCGATATCCCTGACTTCGCCGGGCTTGGCGTCAAAGGCCCATTCCAGCACGCCGCGTTTGTCGCGCAGGTTGGTCGCGGTCGGCGGCGTGGTGGCCGGCAGCATCTCGACCTGGATCTCCTCGTTTTCGCTGACCGGCAACTGGTCCTCGATCGCGATCCTGATCGGGAAGTCGTGACCGTTGCGCACCGTCGTCTTGAACGACCGTTCGTCGGTCTTCGACGTCGTCACGATCAGGCCGGCCGAACCTTCGTTGCGCTTGAGCACGGCGCGTTCGATCTTGACCTTGTCGTCGGCGCCGAAACCGAGCCGAACGGTTTCGTCCTTGGCCGCAGCGGCCATCTGGCCACGGCCGACAAAGCTGCCGTCGCGATAGATCGAAACCCGGCCCGGCAGCAGCGGCGCGTCTTCGTTCTGCTTGAAGCTGGCTTCGAGGAATGCGGTCGGATCCTTCACCGGCGCGGCGCGCACCGCGAGATCAGGCGCCAGGGTCACGCTCGAAACCCGAAGGCTCTTGGCGCCCTCGCTGGCGCCGAGGCTGACGCGGCCGGGAATCTTGAACGCTACCTGGAAGCCGCCGACGTCGGCGGTGGCCTGCTGCTCGTCAGCGCGTTCGGGCTGAGACTCCGCCAACTTGGCAAGTCCCCCGCGCGCAAACGGCTTCGCGCTGTCCATCGCCCCGAAACTTGAGGCAGACGCCGCCGGCGCCGGCATCGCCATCGGGCGCATCGGTTGCGGATATTGCACGATCAGCGGGTTCAGGTCCGGCGCGTTGCCACCGCGCGCGGTGCGCACCGTCGAGACCGACAGCGCGACGTTGGACCAGTCCTCGCCGGTGCTCTGGGTGATCTCGGCGCGGCGCACCAGTTCGAGCGCGGGTTTGCGATCTTTTGTACCGGTGTCGAGCCTCGCATCATAGAGCGGCGTCCAGCGAGCGTTGCGCACCGCATAGGTCACCCGCAATGTCGCTTTGGTTGCGGCGGCTGCCGCCAGATCGATCCGGACTTCGAGCTTGCTCGGCGGCTTCTGGGAGCGATCCTGCTCGGCTTGCGCGATCTGCCGGTCGAGGTCGCGTTGTTTGCGTTCGGAGCGGTCGATCGCATCGACCTCGATGAACACGCCGGCCGGCGTGCGGGTCCGCGCGTAGGACAGCAGGGCTGCGCCGTCGGCGAAACTGATGACGTCATAGCCTTTTTGCTCGAGGCCCTTCGACAGCGCTTCCCGCGTGCACGCGTCATCGTCGATGACGAATACCTCACCCCTGGACGTCGTATTCCACGGCATAGCGGTGCCCCCGGCAAACAGACCTGATCGAAATGGCTTACTGCGATCGCCGGCAGGTGACCGTAACAGACGGGTCAATGACCATGCTGCGATCCGACGAGCCGGCGTTCATGTGCGCCGGGTCCCGGTATTTCGGCCACGTGTTTATACTGGAATGGAACCGGACATTTGACCGATCGGGACATATATTTTACATTTCGGGACTTTGATTGAAGGTTGAAGCATGGCCGATCTGATCCGCAGCGCGAGTTTGACGCATTACGCGGAGATTGCCCGATCCGTGGGCATTGACCCCCGTGCGATGCTGAAACAGGCACGGCTTCCGCTGCATTGCCTGGAGAACCCGGACCTGCGTGTTGCGGTCGGCAACGTCCGCCGTCTGCTGGAAGAATCCGCCGAAGCTTCCGGGGTCGAGGAGTTCGGCCTGCGGCTCGCCGAGCGCGGCGGCTACTCCACGCTGGGCCCGGTGGCGCTGGTGGTCCGCGAACAAGCCACCGTCGGCGCGGCGTTGCAGGCACTGGCGCGCTATATCCAGATCCAGAACGAGGCGATGCGGCTGGAGATCGACCATCGCGACGACCTCGTCACCATCGCGATGTTCTTGCGCGGCGGCCCGCAGCGCGCGACCCGGCAGTCGCGTGAAATGGCGCTGGGCCGGATCCACCGGCTGATCGTCTCGCTGATGCCGCAGGGCTGGCGGCCGCAGGAAGTCCATCTGGCGCATGCGCCGCCGCAGCGCCGCACCTACCACCGAAAATTCTTCGGCTGCGACGTCTCGTTCGATTCCGAGTTCGACGCCATCGTCTGTCACGCGCGCGACATGGATCGCGCCATCCCGACGGCGCAGCCGATGCTGGCGAGCTATGTCGAGAACCGGGTCAGGGAAATCGGCGCCCGCCCCGACGACTGGGAGGGCAAGGTGCGCGAGTTGATGCGCGCGCTGCTGCCGGCCGGCGACTGCGCGATCGAAACCGTCGCCGAGCATCTCGGCTGCGACCGCCGCACCATCCACCGCCGGCTCGGCGAATGCAGCACCACGTTCTCCGATATCCTGGACGGTGAGCGCGCGGACATCGCGATGCGGCTGATCGAGGACGGCAGCCGGCCGCTGAAGGAGATCGCCGGGCTATTGGGCTTTTCGGCGCAGAGCGCGCTGGCGCGCTGGTTTCGCGGCAGGTTCGGCTGCAGCATCACCGAATGGCGCGGCGGCGGCCGGCAGCGGGCGCGGATGGCTGCCCGCTGGTAGGGGTGTTCCGCTACGCCGCGCGGACGGTGTCGAGGAACTTTCCGACTTCGAGCTTGAGACGGTTGCTGTCGCCGGACAGCGACTGCGCGGCCGAGAGTACCTGCGCCGAAGCCGAGCCGGTCTCGGTTGCACCCTGCTTGACGTCGGAGATATGCGCGCTCACCTCGGTGGTGCCGAGCGCTGCCTGCTGCACGTTGCGCGAAATCTCCTGCGTAGCGGCGCCCTGCTCTTCGACGGCGGCCGCAATGGTCGAGGAGATTTCCGACAACCTCGCAATGGTGCCGCTGATGCCGCGGATCGAACTGACGGAATGTTCGGTGGCCGACTGGATGTCGGCGATCTGACGGCCGATATCGCCGGTCGCCTTGGCGGTCTGCTCGGCCAGCGCCTTGACTTCGGACGCCACCACCGCAAATCCACGACCGGCCTCGCCGGCGCGCGCCGCCTCGATCGTCGCATTGAGCGCCAGCAGGTTGGTCTGCCCGGCGATGGTGTTGATCAGTTCGACGACGTCGCCGATCCGCGACGCGGCTTGCGACAACTCGCCGACGCGGTCGTTGGTCTGCTGGGCCTGGCCGACGGCCTCGTTGGCAATCCGGGCCGATTCCTGGACCTGACGGCTGATCTCGTTGACCGAGGACGACAGTTCCTCGGTCGCCGACGCCACCGACTGTACGTTGGTCGAGGCTTCTTCGGAGGCCGCCGCCACCACGGTGGCAAGTTGCTGCGAGCGGGCCGCGGTCGAGGTCAGGGCATCGGCCGAGGCTTCAAGTTCGGTCGACGCGGAAGACACCGTCTCGACGATCTCGCCGACCGCGCCTTCGAACGCATCGGCCATCTTGATCATGTCGGCCTTGCGCTGTTCGGCCAACAGCCGTTCCTGACGGCTCTTTTCCTCGGCCTCGGCGCGGGCTTTCTGTTCGGCATTGACCTTGAAGGTCTCGACCGCCTGCGCGATCTCGCCGATCTCGTCGCGTCGACCGAGGCCGGGCAGTACGACGGCGAAATTGCCGTTGGCGAGTTCGATCATCGCCGCTGTCATGGCCTTTAGCGGCTTCGATACCGAGCGGCCGATGAACAGGCCGGCGCCCATGACCAGTACCGCGATCACAGCAATGGCGATACCGATCAGACGCTGGATAGCTTCGCGCTGCGCCCGATCGGACTGTTCGGCCTCGGCCCTGATCGCGCTGACCGACTTCGAAACCGCATCGATCACAGGCTCGACCGCCGCGAAAGCCTCCGACATCGACTTGAGTTCGGCGGCAAGCTTCAGCGCCTGGCCCATCCAGGCCTGGAAGTCGCGCTGATAGTCGGCGAGCTTCTGCTTCAGTTCGCCCTTGGCAGCCTCCGGAATCTCTGCGCGCTCGACGCCGGCGAGGAATTCGGCGTTTCGCTTTTTCATGTCCTCGCCATATTTGGCGTCCCGCCGCAGCATGAAATCCTTTTCATGGCGGCGCATCGTCAGCATGGTGATCAGCAGTGACTGCTCGTGCAACGCCTCGACCCGCGCTTCGATGTCGTGGACCGAATTGCGCAGCCGGCCTTCGAGGCCCGATTTCTCGTCGAGGCCGAGGTCACGCTTCTGTTCGACCACGGCGGTGAAATGGGCCTGGTACTTCTTCAGCGAAGCCTGCATCGCCTCGATCTGGCGCGCGAGGTCCGGCTTGCCGACGGCAACAACCTGGTCGCGCAGCCTGTCGATATCGGCGGCGACGGACTTTGCGATTTCGACCTGGGTGTCGGCCTTCTTCGCATCATTGCGCAGCAGGAAATCTTTTTCAGCCCGCCGACCTTCCAGCAGTTCCACTTCAATCTGCCGGTTCAGTTCGGCGATGCTGCGCGCGCTTTCCGCGGCATCGCGATACACCGCCACCGCACTCTCGCCGTAGAGATGGATGCCGCCGACAAGGATGACGCCCATCAAGCCGATGACGCCGATCGCCGTAATCTTGTGAGTGAGACGCAAGGACAGAGACCGCATGCTGATCTCCCGAAAAATCGGTTCAAAGGGGAAAATCCGTCATGCAGCCTTAGCGTGCAACCTCACAACTTTTAGTAAAATACAACTCCCGTAAGATTACGTGCCGCCGCCGATATTTCAGGCATCCCTCTCCGCGAAGGAGAGGGATTTGAATCGAACTGCCGAAAAACAAAGCAGAGAAAGCGACTATTAGAATCTAAGCGCTTTGGCCTGCTTGACCTGCGGCAGCGTCTGCACCTTGCTAAGCACGTCAGCGGGCACAGCGCCGTCGACCTCGACCAGCGCGATGGCGTCGCCGCCCTGCTTGGTGCGGCCGAGGTGGAAGGTTGCGATGTTGAGCTTGGCGTCGCCGAGCAGACCGGCGAAGGCGCCGATGAAGCCGGGCTTGTCCTCGTTGGTGACGTAGATCATCGACTTGCCGAATTCGGCGTCGACGCGGATGCCCTTGATGTCGACCAGCCGCGGCTTGCCGTCGGCATAGACGGTGCCCGACACCGAACGTTCCTGGCGTTCGGTCGAGACCGTTACCGTGATCAGGCTCTCGTAGTCGCTATGGGCGGCGCGCACGATCTCGTCGACCACCATGCCTCGCTCCTTGGCGACGACCGGCGCCGACACCACGTTGACCTCGCCCAGCATCGGCCGCAGCAGGCCCGACAGCACCGCCGAGGTGATCGCCTTGATCTTCATTTCAGCGACATGACCCTCATAGGTGATCTGCACCTTGGCGATGCCGGTCTCGGTGAGCTGGCCGGCGAACGAGCCGAGCTTCTCGGCGAGCTCGATGAACGGCTTCAGCTTCGGCGCTTCTTCCGCCGTGATCGACGGGAAGTTCACCGCGTTGGAGATCGCGCCGGTCAACAGATAGTCCGACATCTGCTCGGCGACCTGCAGTGCGACGTTCTCCTGCGCTTCGGTGGTGGAGGCGCCGAGATGCGGCGTGCAGATCACGTTGGGATGCCCGAACAGCACGTTGGTGGTGGCGGGCTCCTCGACGAACACGTCGAAGGCGGCGCCGGCGACATGCTTGGAATTCAGTGCGTCGACCAGCGCCTGCTCGTCGACCAGGCCGCCGCGGGCGCAGTTGATGATGCGGACGCCCTGCTTCATCTTGGCGATCGCCGCGGCGTCGATGATGTTCCGGGTCTTCTCGGTGAGCGGCGTATGCAGCGTGATGAAATCGGCGCGCTTGAGCAGTTCATCGAGCTCGACCTTCTCGACGCCGATATCCTTGGCGCGTTCCGGCGACAGGAACGGATCGAACGCGATCACCTTCATGCGCAGGCCGAGCGCGCGGTCGGCGACGATGGCGCCGATGTTGCCGCAGCCGATCACACCGAGCGTCTTGGCGGTGATCTCGACGCCCATGAAGCGGTTCTTCTCCCACTTGCCGGCCTGGGTCGAGGCATCGGCTTGCGGGATTTCACGCGCCAGCGCCAGCATCAGCGTGATGGCGTGTTCGGCGGTCGTGATCGAATTGCCGAACGGCGTGTTCATCACGATCACGCCCTTGGCGGTGGCGGCCGGAATTTCGACGTTGTCGACGCCGATGCCGGCGCGGCCGATTACCTTCAGCCTGGTGGCTTTTTCGAGGATCTTGGCGGTGGCTTTGGTCGCCGAGCGAATCGCCAGGCCATCGTAGTTGCCGATGATCTCGGCGAGCTTGTCCTTGTCCTTGCCGAGGTTGGGCTGGAAATCGACATCAATGCCGCGGTCCTTGAAGATTTGCACGGCGGCGGGAGAGAGTGCGTCGGAAATGAGAACCTTGGGCTTGGACATTTGAAATCTTCCTTTGGGAGATCGGAACGCCGTCCTGCCGAAGCGCCAGTTGGCGCGTATAGCCGGGACCCATACTTCGTGTTGTGGTTATGGATCCCGGCTCGCGCTTCGCTTGGCCGGGACGACAGCAGAGGAGTTATGCAGCCTTGTTTCAGGCAGCCTTGCTTCAGGCGGCTTTAGGCAACGCCGCCTTGGTCTCGGCGAACGCCCAGTCGATCCACTGCGTCAGCAGCGCGACGTCGGATGCTTCCACGGTGGCGCCGCACCAGATACGCAGGCCCGCCGGCGCATCGCGGTAATAGGCGAAGTCGTAACCGGCGCCTTCCTTCTCCACCAGCGCCACCAGCTTCTTGGAGAAGTCGGCCTGTGCGTCAGCGGTCAGCGAAGTGATCGCGGGATCGACGATCTTCAGGCACACCGAGGTGTTGGAGCGAATCGAGGCGTCCTTGGCCAGGAAGTCGATCCACGGCGTCTTCGCCTTCCAGTCGGCCAGCGCCTTGGTGTTGGCGTCGGCGCGCGCGATCAGCGCCTTGAGACCGCCGATCGACTTGGCCCAGTTCAGCGCATCGAGATAGTCCTCGACGCACAGCATCGACGGCGTGTTGATGGTCTCGCCTTCGAAGATGCCTTCGTTGAGCTTGCCGCCCTTGGTCATGCGGAAGATCTTCGGCAGCGGCCACGCCGGCTTGTAGGTCTCGAGCCGTTCCACCGCGCGCGGCGACAGGATCAGCATGCCATGGGCGGCTTCGCCGCCCAGCGCCTTCTGCCAGGAGAAGGTGACGACATCGAGCTTCGGCCAGTCGAGCGGCTGCGCGAACGCCGCCGAGGTGGCGTCGCAAATCGTCAGGCCGGCGCGATCGGCCTTGATCCAGTCGGCATTCGGCACGCGCACGCCCGAGGTGGTGCCGTTCCAGGTGAAGACGATGTCGGAGGCCGGATCGGCCTTGGAGAGATCAGGGATGTCGCCATAGCCGGCATGCAGCTTGGTGACGTCCTTCAGCTTCAATTCCTTGACGATGTCGCTGACCCAGCCTTCGCCGAACGATTCCCAGGCGATGGTGGTGACGGGCCGCGCACCGAGCAGCGACCACAGCGCCATTTCGACCGCGCCGGTATCGGACGCCGGCACGATGCCGATCTTGTAGCCGGCCGGCACTTCAAGCACTTCGCGCGTCAACTCGATCGCGAGTTTGAGCTTGGCCTTGCCGACCTTCGCGCGATGCGAACGGCCGAGGGCTGCGTCCTTGAGATTTTGGGGATTCCAGCCGGGGCGCTTGGCGCAGGGGCCGGAAGAAAAATGCGGCACGTTGGGCCGCGAAGCGGGCTTCGCTACGGTCATGATCTATCCTTCCAGATAGTAAGCCTCCCGTTGGGGGGAGGTGTCCCGCCGCGGTACATAAGGTAAACGTGCCCGACCGTCAAGGAACTTGCGAGTCAGTAATTGCTCCGAGATCGGGCACAATTGACGTGCCGTCCTCCTCGGACAGCACCAGTTGCTGATGCAACAGCTCGGCGGCATCGGTGACCAGCTTGGCGGCGCGGCGCCGGCTGGAAATCTTCAGGACGCTTTTCTCGCCGGCGCACACCACATAGTCGTTGCCGTCGCGGATAATCGAATAATCGCCCATCGGAAAATCCCCACACTGCCCACGCCGCCCCATGGGTGACGTCGACTTAGCGGAGACGTTCCTGTCAGTAAATTTACGGACGGCCACGTAGTTTATCGGTTGTTAACCGGATAGCGGAGCGAGCACACTCGCAGGCGTTGCCGCGCCTGCTGTTCAACCAGGCGCTTAGTCCGCCCTAAAATCGGATCGTCATGCCGACGTGGCTGCGGGCAAAACCGAGCCGTTCGTAAAACCGCTGCGCATCGACGCGGGTGTGGTGCGTCAGCAGCTCGACCAGCTTGCAGCCCTTGCCGCGCGCTTCGTCGAGCGCCCATTGCACCAGTTGTTCGCCGATGCCGCGGCTTCGAAGATGGCTGGCGACACGAACGTCCTCGATCAAGCCACGCGAGGCGCCCTGCGAGCTCAGCCCGGGCAGGATGCACAATTGCAGGCAGCCGACGACTTTGCCCTCGCCGTCATCGGCCACCATGAGCTGAATGTTCGGGTCGCGCGCGACGGCCTCGAACGCCGTGAAATACGACGACGGTAACGGATCCTCGATCCGCTCGCGCGCGCCGCCGAGCGCGTCATCCGCCAGCATGCCGACGATGACGGCGACATCCTCGCGGCGGGCGGAGCGGATGGTGACTTTCAGGATCGCGGCCATGTTTCTTCCAGACGAATTTCAGCGCACCGGCGACAGGCCGAGAAATTTTTCGGTCGCGCCGATCCAGCGGCGCACGGCAGGATAGGAGGCGAGGTCGAAGCCGCCTTCATGCGCCAGACGGGTATAGGCGAGCAACGAGACATCGGCGAGCGAGACGGCATCGCCGGCAAGGAACGGCGCAAGCGCGAGCTGCCGCTCCATCTTCGCCAGCGCCGCATGGCCGCGCTTGACCTTTTCGGGATCGAGCTCCGAGGCCGGTTTGCCGAGGTAGAACATCTGGAAGCGGCACACCGCGATATAGGGTTCGTGGCTGTATTGTTCCCAGAACAGCCACTCGTCCATCTTGGCCTGCGCGAAGGCATCCGGCGGAATGAGGTCGCTGCCGCGGGCGAGATAGCGGATGATGGCGTTGGATTGCGCCAGCGCGCGGCCGTCGTCGAACGCGACCGTGGGCACCTGGCCGGCATCGTTCAGTTTCAGAAACTCCGGCGTCCGGGTTTCCTGCTTCAGCGTATCGATCGCGATCCAGTCGTAAGGCAGCGCGAGATGATCGCACACCCACTTTACCTTCAGACAATTGCCCGAGTTGATATCGCCGTAGATCTTCATGCTGTCGCCTCTTTGGAGAGGCAGAGCAGCAGGTGGCAACAAATCTGTCAACCGCGCGCGGCGAGCCGCCGCCGGATCAGAACTTGTAGCCGAGGCCGGCGCGAACGGTATTGATGCTGGTGTCGACCGCCGATGTGAAGCGGACGTATTCCCATTCCGCCCGCATGAACAGGCCGCCGACCAGATTGACGTCGACGCCGAGACCGCCGGAGTAGCCGTAGACGAGATGATTGTGCTGGATGTTCTGCGCGGTCAACGTCGCCAGCGGAACGAACGGTCCGTTGAGCGTATTGCTGATGGCGTCATGGACAACCACGGTACGCGAGATGTCGGCATTGCCGAGCGCGATACCGCCGAACGCATAAGGCAGGAAGCAGCCCCACGCATAGGCCGCGCGTGCGCGCAACGTCGCCATGTCCGAAACCGAAATCGCTGCCGATGAATTGACGGCGACGTCATGGAACAGGCCGTCCGACAATGCGGTGCCGCTGACCAGCGCCTTCGACGCCTGAGAGGCGCCGCCGTACGTCCCGTGCAGGTAACTTCCCTCAAGACCAATGACGACGTCGGTCCACTGCCAGTTGTAACCGACGAACCCGCCATAGCCGGAAGAACGCGCCGACTGCTTTCCGAGCCCGAGATTCCACTGCGCGACCTGCATTTCCTGGATCACGTTATGATCCAGCAAGGCCGCCAGCATGTTCGAGTTCGAGCCGGAGAAATTCTCGTCCGACGATCCGTAACCGGCCTGCCCGCCGACGTAGAAGCCCTGCCAGTTCACCCTGCTGGTCGTCATGCCGTCAGAGACGGCGCCGCGAAGGATCGGCAGATCGGAAAGGTCGGCGGCCTGCGCACCGGCCGCCGCACCGCACATCATCGCTGCCAGCAAGAAACGACGCATCACGAAACTCCATCGCACACTCTGAACTTGGCGTTGATCATCGCCTGTTAACCTTAACCAATCGTTGTCGCAGGCCGTGTTTGACGCGATCTCGTTGCAAAAGTGGCGAAGCACTTGCGTCAACGACAGCGCCACGCGACGGCCGACCTCAAAAGCAAAACGGCGCGGGAAGATCCCGCGCCGTCTGCAATCGTTAACCGATGAAGGGCTGAATTAACCCTTAGCCCTTGCGAATGAGCGGCGGCTGGTAGGCCGGCTGCGGCACGTCGCAGCAGGTCCAGCGCACGCCGATCCGCAGATCCTGCGAGGTCAGATCGCGGAACTTGAAGGACGACGGGCCGGCGTTGGTGCCGTCGAACGAAGCGCCGTTGCCGTGAATGGCGGTTCCCATGTCGAGGTAGCGATAGGCCAGTTCAACCGTGAAGTTGCTGTTGACCTTGTAGGCGACACCGGCGTGGGCCGCCCAGGCGAAGTTGGTGGTCGAAGCGCCATCGGCAAAATACGAGGCGGTCTGGACGCCGCCGCCGCGGATCAGGGCGCCGGTATCCTGGAAGCCGGTGGTCTGCACATGCGCAGCGCCGACGCCGGCGCCGATGAACGGGGTCAAGCACCACCAGGTGCCGAGATCGACATAGGCGTTGACCATGCCGACCCAGGCCTTGTAGCCGCCGGTATAGGTGTCGGACAGCGGGCCGCCGCCGTTGGGGAACATCAGGAAATCGGTACCGGTGAAATTCACCTTGGAGCGATATTCACCGGTCACGTCCGCGCGGAACCAGTTGTTGAACTTGTAACCGACACCGAGGTCGTACGAGGTACCGCCGTTGAAGCCCTGTCCGAGCTGCTGCAGCGACGTGCCGGCCGGCAGCGTGTCGTAGGCATTGACGTGAAGCTTGCCGGTCGAGCTGGTGACGCCGACATCGCCGCGCAGATACCAGCCGCCGAAGTCTTCGACCACCGGGGGCGGTGCATACATCTGCGGGGGAGGCGCAATCGCCATATCGGCGGCGAGTGCCGCGTGGGACAACAGAGTGGCCGCACCGGCGGCGACGATGAACTTAACGCTACGCATTGGCTTTGTCCTTTTGCCCGGTGAGAGCCGACTACGAAGGCCTCACTTCAAAAACTCACGGTCGGACGATGCCAGCAAATGCTTAAGCGGCGCTTAACCCTAATTTTTAAGGTTGATAATCTCTGACGATTTTTTCGTCGGAACGTTCGAAGCCCGTAATTTGCTGCATTTGAGACACACAAAGCGGCGAAACGGCCATACATCCTAACGATGTATTGACGCGGCAAAGCCCGCGGACGCCTCGTTAAGATTTTGTTGACGGGAACCGGGACGAAGCGACGCCTTTTGTGTGACGCGCTTTCTTCACGCGAACCGGCATCCGCCCACGGATCAAGTCCGAGGGCATGCTTCGCTGGAAAGCGCTATCGCTCAGCGCGCGTACTTCGGCATCTTCGGCAGGAACACCGCGAGCAGGCCCAGCGCCGGCAGGAAGGCGCAGACATGATAGACGAATGCGATGCCGGTATGGTCAGCGAGCCGGCCGAGCACCGCAGCACCCAATCCGCCGATCCCGAAAGCAACGCCGAAGAAGACGCCGGAGATCATGCCGAAGCGGTGCGGCATCAGCTCCTGCGCGAACACGATGATCGAGGACGTCGCCGACGACAGGATCAGGCCGATGATCACGCTCAGCACCGCTGAGCCGAACAGGCCGGCATAGGGCAGCGCCAGCGTGAACGGCAGCGCGCCGAGGATCGAGAACCAGATGATGTACTTGCGGCCGTAGCGATCGCCGAGCGGGCCGCCGAAGAAGGCGCCGGCCGCGTTGGCGGCCAGGAAGATGAAAAGATAGAGTTGCGCTGTCTGGGTCGAGACGCCGAACTTGTCGATCAGATAGAAGATGTAATAGCTCGACAGGCTGGAGACGTAGAGCTGCTTCGAGAACAGCAGCGCCACCAGCACCACCAGCGAGATCATCACGCGCCGCGCATCCGGATGGTCCGGATGACGCTCGACCACCGCCGCCTTCTTCGCGCCGATCTGCGGCCTGTACCAGACGCCGATGCGCCACAGGATCACGATCGCCAGGAACGCGATCGAGGAGAACCAGGCGATGCTCGGCTGGCCGAACGGCACCACGATCAAAGCCGCCAGCACCGGACCCATCGAGGTGCCGAAACTGCCGCCGAGCTGAAACACCGATTGCGCGAAGCCGTAACGTCCGCCCGAGGCGAGCCGCGCGATCCGCGCCGACTCCGGGTGAAACACCGCCGAGCCGAGGCCAACCAGCGAAGCCGCGATCAGGATCATGCCGTAAGTGCCGGCGACACTCAGCAGCAGCAGACCGACGAAGGTAAAGCCCATGCCGATCGCCAGCGAGAACGGTTGCGCCTTCTTGTCGGTGAAGTGTCCGACCAGCGGCTGCAGCAGCGAGGCGGTAAACTGGAACGCCAGCGTGATCATGCCGATCTGGGCATAGTCCAGCGCGTAAGCGCTCTTCAGGATCGGGTAGACCGAAGCAATCAGCGACTGCATGGTGTCGTTGAGGAAATGCGAGAAGCTGATGCCCGCCAGCACGACATAGGCCGGCCCCGCCGCAACCGCCTTGGCCGCGATCCCCGGTGCCACATCCGGCACGACGACGGGCGCGACCGGCGCTTCTTCGGAGACGGTGACGGGCTTGTTCAAGGGCGCATTCCCTCAATGGCATAGAGCGCAATGCACGTCTTCTACGCCGCGCACGCGGATCGGACTACCGGCAATAGCCGATAGCAGCGATGCACCAGGATACGCCGGAGAATGTAGCGGTTACGCCGCGGCGGCGTGGCCGAGCGCGTCGCAGATCTGGTCGACGACCTCCTCGACCAGGATGCGGTCGTCGCCCTCGCCCATCACGCGGATCACCGGCTCGGTGCCGGAGGAGCGAACCAGCAAGCGGCCGTGGCCGTTGAGACGCTTTTCCGCGTCGACGATCGCCGACTTGACGTTGGCGTGGTCGAGCGGCTTGCCGCTGCGATAGCGGACGTTCTTGAGGATCTGCGGCAGCGGATCGAAGCGATGGCAGACTTCCGACACCGGGCGGCGCAGCTTCTGCACCACCGCCAGCACCTGCAGCGCGGCGACAAAGCCATCGCCCGTCGTGGCGTAGTCGGACAGGATGATGTGGCCCGACGGTTCGCCGCCGAGATTGTAGCCCTGCTTCAGCATCTGCTCGAGCACGTAGCGGTCGCCGACCGGCGTGCGCACCATGCCGATGCCGTGGCCTTCGAGGAAGCGTTCGAGTCCGAGATTGGACATCACGGTGGCGACGATGCCGGGCTTGGCGAGACGGCCGTCTTCCTTCCAGCTCTGCGCGATCACGGCCAGCAACTGGTCGCCATCGACCACGTGGCCGCGCTCGTCGACCAGGATGACGCGGTCGGCGTCGCCGTCGAGTGCGATGCCGATATCGGCGCGCATCTCGCGCACCTTCCGGCTCAGCGCTTCCGGCGAGGTCGAGCCGCATTCCTTGTTGATGTTGAAGCCATCGGGCTCGACGCCCATCGCAATGACGTCGGCGCCGAGTTCCCACAGCGCTTCCGGCACCACCTTGTAGGCGGCGCCATGGGCGCAGTCGATCACGACGCGCAGGCCGTCGAGCGAAAGTTCGCGCGGCAAGGTGCGCTTGGCGAATTCGATGTAGCGGTCGTGGACACCTTCGATGCGGCGGGCGCGGCCGAGGCTGGCGCTCTGCGCCAGATGGCGCTCGACCGGTTCGTCGAGCAACTGTTCGATCTGCTTCTCGACGTCATCGGACAGCTTGAAGCCCTGCGGACCGAACAGCTTGATGCCGTTGTCCTCGAACAGATTGTGGGACGCCGAAATCATCACGCCGAGATCGGCGCGCATCGACTTGGTCAGCATCGCGACCGCCGGCGTCGGGATCGGCCCGAGCAGCAGCACGTCCATGCCGACCGAGGTGAAGCCCGCCACCATCGCGTATTCGATCATGTAGCCGGAGAGGCGCGTGTCCTTGCCGATGACGACGCGATGGCGGTGATCGCCGCGCTGAAACACCAGCCCGGCCGCCTGCCCCACCTTGAGCGCGAGCTCCGGCGTGATCAGACCGTTGGCGCGGCCCCGAATCCCGTCGGTACCGAAATATTTGCGGCTCATGTTACCCCCAGCACTTCCGGGGCTTCCGGCCATCCCGGCCCAAGAACCCCCGAACGCCCTCCATCCTAGCGTGCGGGGGTTATAATCCCTCAGCCGCTAAAATGGCTTCAAAAAATATGATGAATCATTACGGCCATCCGCCGCGACGATCCAAGACTAACCATTTGTAATAATGTGCTATTTCGGAAGTTCACCGGCCTGACGTCAAGCTGCACGAGGCCCTCTTTGGGCACGCCGGGGGCCTGGCCGGGCCGAAATCGGCGGACCCGGCGCCCAAAAAAGCGGTTCCCGGCCCCTGCCTTGGCAAGGCTGCGCGACGCGCGTTGTCGGCGCGTTTCGATGTGATTTGGCTCTCCTTGCAACCATGCTAGATCACAGCACAGCGAAGAAACGTTGAAGGGCCGGGACGTCCATGAAGCACATCACCTGCATTGAAGATCTGCGCCTCGAGCACAAGCGCCGCGTCCCGAAGGCGTTCTTCGATTATGCGGACCGCGGCTCCTACACCGAGGACACGCTGCGCGCCAACCACGACGACCTGCAGCAGATCAAGTTCCGCCAGCGCATCCTGGTCGACGTCTCCAAACGCGACCTCTCGACCACGATCCTGGGCGAGCCGTCGGCGATGCCGCTGGTGCTGGCCCCGGTCGGCCTGCTCGGCATGCAGCATGGCGATGGCGAGATCCACGCCTGCCGCGCGGCGCAGGCCGCCGGCATCCCCTTTACCCAGAGCACGATGTCGATCTGCTCGATCGAGGACATCGCAGCCGCCGTCGATAAGCCGTTCTGGTTCCAGCTCTACGTGATGAAGGACCGCGGCTTCATCAAATCGTTGATCGAACGCGCAATCGCCGCCAAGTGCAGCGCGCTGGTGCTCACGGTCGACCTGCAGGTGATCGGGCAGCGCCACCAGGACATCAAGAACGGCATGACGGTGCCGCCGGAATGGTCGCTGTCGAAGCTGCTCGATTTCGCCAGCAAGCCGGCCTGGGTTTCCGGCGTGCTGCAGGGCAAGCGCCGCACCTTCGGCAACCTCGCCGGCCATCTCAAGATCAGCGACGACATCACCTCGCTGTCGACCTGGATCAATTCGCAGTTCGACACCACGCTGAACTGGAAGGACATCGACTGGATCCGCAGCATCTGGCCGGGCAAGCTGATCCTCAAGGGCATTCTCGACGTCGAGGATGCCGAGATCGCCGCCAAGACCGGCGCACAGGCGATCGTGGTCTCCAACCACGGCGGCCGTCAGCTCGACGGCGCACCGTCGTCGATCGAAGTGCTGCCTGAAATCGTCGACGAGGTCGGCTCGCAGATGGAAATCATGTTCGACGGCGGCATCCGTTCCGGCATGGACGTGATGCGCGCGCTGGCGCTCGGCGCCAAATCCTGCATGATCGGCCGCGCCTATGCCTACGGTCTCGGCGCCGGCGGACAAGCCGGCGTTGCCAAGGCGCTCGACATCCTCGCCAAGGAACTCACCACCACGATGGGCCTGTGCGGCGTCAACACCATCGCCGAAATCGACGACAAGGTGCTGGCGATCTAAGCCAGCCGTACACGCACCGTTCCTCTCTTCCCCAACCCGCTAACCGGGTTGGGTGTCCGAATCGTCTCCGCTTGCACGGCCGGCTGATCTACCGGATGATCGAACATATTTGCCGGCACCGCGACATATGATGGCGCAGCCCCGGAGTTCGACATGCGGCCGTTCATTTTCCGATTGCTCGCTTTATTCGCGCTTATCCTCCCGGCCGCAGCTTCGGCGGATGACGACATAACCACGTGCCAGACCGGAAAGGGCACCGACGCCGAGCGGCTAGCCGCCTGCGACCGTGTGCTCACGGCTAGCAGCGATGCCAAAGTCATCTCCGCAACCCATCTCGCCAAGGCCGACGTCTTCGGCAAGGTCCGCCGGTGGAACGACCAGTTCGTGGAACTCGACGCGGCGGTGAAGTCCGATCCCTTGTCATGGAAGGCACTCGACCAGCGCGCGATGTTGAAGGATTTCTACAAGCAGGATCGCAAAGGCGCGATCGCCGATCTCGATGCGGCGATCAAACTCGGCCCCACCGATTACGAAGTCTATCACCACCGCGGTTCCCTGAAGATCTTTGCCGGCGACTATGACGGCGCACTGGCCGACCTGAACACGGCGCTGCCGCATCTTCCGTCCAAGGCCTTTGCGTTGCTGAATCGCGGGCTGGCCAAGTTCGGCAAGAAGGATTACGACGGTGCGATTGCCGATTTCACTATGAACATTGCCCAGAAAAATCCGTGGCTGCATATCGCGCTGGCGCGTCGCTGCGCCGCCTATGTTGGCAAGGGCAATAACGCGGCGGCGCTCGACGATTGCAACCAGGCGATCAAGCTCGTCGGCACGACACCATCGTCCTATGCCTACCGCGGCAGGGTCTATCTGGCGATGGGCGACGCCGAAAAGGCGCTGGCGGATTTCAACACCGCGCTCGCCAGGCGCCCCAACACACTCTCCTTCTACGAAGGACGCGGCGAAGCCTACGAGCTCAATAAGGACTACGACAACGCCCGAGCCGATTATCAGTCGGCGGCAACAAAATCCCAGGCGTCCTACAGGGCCGACGAACTTGCGCTACAGCAGACGGCGCGGGAGCGGCTCGCCAGGTTGCCGTCACGGCAGAAGGACGGTGCGTTGCCTTCGCCGAACCGGGTCGCGCTGGTGGTCGGCAACGGCGCCTACCGCAACGTGCCCGCGCTCGAAAATCCCACCAAGGATTCCGCCGCGATCGCGAAAGCGCTCGAGGGCGTCGGATTTACCGTGATCAAGCTCGCCGACGATTTGCCCAAGGATGCGCTGCTGCAGGCACTGCACGTCTTCAGCCTGGCGGCGGCCAAGGCCGAATGGGCGACGGTGTATTACGCCGGGCATGGCATGGAGATCGGCGGCGTCAATTACCTGATTCCGGTCGACGCCAAGCTCGCCGCCGACAAGGATGCGGAAACCGAGGCGATCTCGCTCGACCTCATCCTCGCGGCGGCCTCCGGCGCCAGCAAGATGCGGCTGGTGATGCTCGACTCCTGCCGCGACAATCCGTTCGCCAAGAAGATGCAGCGTTCGATCGGCCTGCAACTGGTCAGCCGGGGATTGTCTAACATCGAGCCGGAAGCCGGAATGATGGTGGTCTACGCCACCCGACATGGCGAAATCGCCATGGACGGCCAGGACGGCCACAGCCCGTTCGCCACCGCCGTCATCAAGGACCTTCCGAGGCCCGGCATCGAGATCCGGCGGTTCTTCGACGTGGTGCGCGACGACGTCATGGCCGCCACCAACCGCGAGCAGCAGCCGTTCAGTTACGGCTCGCTGCCCGGCAACGAAGATTTCTTCTTCGTGCCGAAGAAGTGACTATTACATCGGCGGCGTGATGCCGTCGCGGCCGACATTGACGCGGTTGGCCTCTAACGTGCCGTCGTCCTTCTTCACCGCACCGAAGATGATGATCTTGGCGCCGGCTTTCACCTCGCTCTTGTCGCTGGCGGCGAAGGTCACGATCGGCGTGCCCGGCGGCACCAGCACCTTCTTCTCGCCGTCCTTGTACTTGACCAGGATGTTCTGACCGTCGGTGCCCTTGATGGTCTGGGCGACGGTGGCGTTGGTCATGGTCGAATTCGGCCGCTGATCCCAGGGACGAAAGCCTTCGGCGGCGCCGCGCTGGTTCTCCGGGAAGATATGCACCGCGACCGCCTTCTGGACTCCATCAGGCTCCGGCACCGCGGTGACGCCGATATAGGAACCTTCCTTGATTTCCGACAGTTCGGTCTTGACGACAGCGAACACCGCGACGTTGTCGGTCATCTTCACCTTCATGTCGGCACCTTCGCGCGACTTGATCGACAGCGTCGAACCGTCGACCGCCTCGATGGTGCCGCGAATGCGCACGGTCGGCGGCTGTTGCGCAGACGCAGTGGTCATGACCGCGGCGGTGATGGCGAGTGAAACGAGCAGCGAAGTAAATTTCGGCATGGTATCCCTCCCTGGTTTGGTTCTTCCTTCTCCCCTTGTGGGAGAAGGTGATCCTCGCGAAGCGAGGATCGGATGAGGGGTCTCTATCCGCGGAGACAGACCCCTCACCCGTCCACGATGCTTCGTATCGCGGCCACCCTCTCCCACAAGGGGAGAGGGAAGTAAGAAATCACATCGGCGGCGTCAGGCCGTCGCGGCCGACGCTGACGCGGTTGGTCTCGAACGAACCGTCCGGCAGTTTCTTCATGAAGGCGATCACCTTGGCGCCGGGCTTGAGGTCCGACTTGTCGGCGGGGACGTAGGTGACGACAGGCGTCTCCGGAGAAACCAGCACCTTCTTCTCGCCGTCCTTGTACTTGATGTTCAGCGTGTGCCCGTCATTGCCGACCACGGATTGCTCGACGGTCGCGTTGGTCATGCTGCTGTTGGGCCTGAGATCGTAGGGCCGCGAGCCCTCGCCGGTGCCGCGCATGCTTTCCGGAAACACGTGGACCTCGACCGCATTGTTGGCGCCATCCGGCCCCGGGACCGTGGTGGTGCCGATGAACGAGCCGACCTTGATGTCTGACAACGCGATCTTGATGATGCCGACAATCCTGACGTCGCCGGTCATGTGCAGCCTGACGTCTTCGCCGGCGCGCGACTTGACCGCAATCACGTCGCCATCGACGGCCTCGATGGTGCCGCGAACCCGCGACGGCGACGGCGGCTGCTGGGCAATCGCGTAAATCGTGGATGCCGCAACCATGGCGACGGCGGAAAACGAACGAACGAACTGATAACGACGGGCGGGCATGCGGGGGAACTCCGGGGGCGGCGCTGACCTAACCAATGACCCCGGTATTTCAGAAATATTCCCACACAAGGCCGGCGACCAGCCGATCATGTCTTCGTGAGATCGGCCTCGACCAGCCCGCGTAGTTCCGCCGTCACCTCGGGCCGGCGACCGAACCATAATTCGAAGCCGCGCACCGCCTGATGCAACAGCATGCCGAGCCCGTCGGCGGTCTTCAGGCCGCGCCCCTGGGCTGCGGCAAGCAGGGGCGTCTGCAGCGGCACATAGACGAGATCGGCGACCACGGCTTCTTGCGGCAGCCGGCCGGCGTCGAGTTCGAGCTTCGGCTGGCCCTTCATGCCGAGCGAGGTGGTGTTCACCAGCAGGCCGGCGCGCGGCAGCAGATCTCGAACCTTTTCCCAGGCGACCGGCGTCACCTTCGGTCCGAATTGATCCGCCAGCGCGCGAGCGCGCTCGACGGTGCGGTTGGCCAGATGCACGCGCTTGATACCGCGCTCGAGCAATCCGAACAGCACCGCGCGCGACGCGCCGCCGGCGCCGAGCACCAGCGCCTCCCCGGCGCTGTCCCACCCGGGCGCGCAAGCGTCGAGATTGTTGATGAAGCCTTCGACGTCGGTATTGGTCGAGCACAGCTCGCCATCCCTGAAGAACAGCGTATTGGCCGCACCGACCGCGCGGGCGCGCTCATCCGGCTTCGACAACGCCAGCGCCTGTTCCTTGTGCGGAAGGGTGACGTTGGCGCCGACGAAGCCGCGCAGCGAAAGCCGCATCACGAAATCGGCGAACTCGTCGGGCGGAACGGCTTCGATGACGTAGCCACCTTCGATGCCGAGCGTGCGCAGCCAATAGTGATGGATCAGCGGCGAGCGCGAATGCGCGGCCGGCCATCCGATCAGGCACGCGGCGGGGGGTTTGGTTGCGGTTGTCATGGCCGTCAAATCGGCCATGCCGGGGCGCAAGTCAATGCCGTGGCCACGAACGTCTAGCCTGGCCAAGGCGAACTTGACGCCGCCAATAATTGGGGGTACATTTAACTACGTGAAAATCACGTTTGATCCGGCAAAACGTCAAGCGGCGCTCCGCGAACGCGGCTTGAATTTTGTGGACGCGTCCATCGTCTTTGCCGGACCGACCATTACCGTGCAGGACACACGCCGCGACTATGGCGAGGCGCGTTTCCAGACGGTCGGGTTTCTTGCCGATCGGATGGCGATGGTCGTATGGACACCACGCGACGAAGCCCGGCACGTTATCTCGATGAGAAAATGCAATGACCGTGAGAAAGCGATCTATCAAGAGCGATTTGACCAGGGTTGATGCCCATCGCATCACCAAGGCCGAATATGACGAGGCTCCGGAACTGACAATGGAGACGCTGGATCGCGCGGAAATTCGTCACGGTGACAAGATCATCAAACGCGGTCGCCCTCCCCTCGAAAATCCGAAGGAAGCGGTGAAGCTGCGTCTCGATCACGACGTTCTCGCCGCCTATCGCAAGACCGGCAGGGGTTGGCAGACACGCATCAATGCCGACCTGCGAAAGGCGGCTCGAAAGCTCGCGAGCTAACGAGAGTCTGGTTCAACGAGAAACAGACCCTCCGGTGTTGGTTCCGCTTGCGGCATCCGGAAACCGTAACGCTACGCCGCCACCCGGTGCGCGGCGATGATCTGGTCGGCGGCGCGGCCGGTCACTTCGGCCATGCGGTCGAACTGACGGGTGAAGCTGCCGGCGCCGGCGGTGGCCGAGCGCAATTCCACGATCAGGTCGCCGATCTCGGCTTCCGGCATGGTGGCGCGGACGCAATCCCATCCCGGCCAGTTCTCGCGGGTGTCGAAGCCGAGGATCTGGCCGCGCCGCGCCGACAGGATGGCGTTGATCTTCGCGGTCGCCTCGGTCGGACAGACGATCTCGACCAGGTGGATCGGCTCCAGCAGCACCGGCTGGCACTGCGGCAGCGCCTCGTTCATGCCGAGCCGGGCCGCGGTGCGGAAGGCGAGATCGGAGGAATCGACGCTGTGATAGGAGCCGTCCGTCAGCGTGACATGGAGGTCGATGACGGGAAAGCCGAGCGGACCGCGCGCGAGGCCATCGACCACGCCCTCTTCCACCGCGCCGATATAGTTGCGCGGCACCGCGCCGCCGACCACCTTTTCGTGGAATTCGAAGCCGGTGCCGCGCGGCATCGGTTTGATCTCCAGCACCACGTCGCCGAACTGGCCGTGACCGCCGGACTGCTTCTTGTGGCGGCCGCGCTGGCTGATCGGCTTGCGGATCGTCTCCTGATAGCCGATCGACGGCGCGTGCGATTTGACGTTGACGCCGAACCGGTCGCGCAGCCGTTCCAGCGCGACGCGCAGATGCATCTCGCCCTGCCCCCACAGCACGATGTCGTGGGTTTGCGCATTGTGGATCATGGTCAGCGACGGGTCTTCCTCGTTGAGCCGCGCCAGCGCCTGGCCGAGCTTGACGTCGTCCTTGCGGTCGGTGGCCGCGAGCGACATCGCCAGCACCGGCGGCGTCGGGGCGATGACCGCCAGCGCCGCGGGCGCAGTCTTGCCGCTCGACAGCGTGTCACCGGTCTTGATGGCGTCGAGCTTGCCGAGCGCGATGGTGTCGCCGGCTTCCGCCGCGACACGCTTGCTGTCATGCGCACCGCTGACGGCGAGAATGCCGGAAACCCGTCCGGCTTCGCCGGACGAGGATTGCAGCGTCGCACCGTCATCGAGATGTCCGGCGAACAGCCGCGTCAGCGACAGCTTGCCGCCGTGCTGCAGGTGCATGGTCTTGAACACGTAACCCAGCGCATCCTTCTGCGACGACGCGCCCAGACGTTTCGCGGTCTCGGCAACGCCGGGGGCTTCATGCCGAAGCGCCTTCATCAGCCGCAGCACGCCGTTCTCGCGCGCCGCGGCGCCCAACAACACCGGGCAGATCAGGCCTTCGCGCAGCTCGCGCGCGAGATCGTCGAACACGGCGTCGCGCGGCGGCTGAATGTCTTCCAGCAACTGCTCCATCAGCGCGTCGTCGTGGTCGGCGAGTTTCTCCAGCATCGAGAACCGCGCTTCCTTTTCGCGGTCGAGATTGCCGCCGTCGAGATCGATCACCTCGGACGGCTTGTGCTCGCGGTAGACGAAGGCGCGTTCCAGCGCCAGGTCGACGAAACCCTCGATCAGTTCGCCGTTCCAGATCGGAATCTGTCGCAACACCAGCGGCACCCGCGACGCCGGCTGCAGGGTCGCCAGCGTCTCGCGGATGCGCTTGTTGGCGCGGTCGATCTTGTTCAGGAACAGAAACCGGGGAATGCCGAGATCTTCGAGCTCACGCAGGATGATCTGCAGTTGCGGCAGCTTCTTCTCGTCGGCTTCGCAGACCACCACCGCGGCATCGACCGCTGGAAGCGCCGATCGCATATCCTGTGCGAACTCGATCGAACCCGGACAATCGATAAAAGTGTAGCTGTCGCCCATGAAGCTGGTGGTCGCGGCGCTGAGGCCCACGCCCATCTTGTGGTGGCGGGCCTCGGGGCTGGAATCGCCCACCGAAGTTCCCGCATCAACGCTTCCGGCTCGGGGGATGGCGCCTGTGCGCGCCAGGATGGCTTCAAGAAGTGTGGTTTTACCGCTTTGGAAAGGGCCCACCAGCGCGATGCACCGTGGACCTCGGGGACTTCTGACGTCTTGTCCCATTGCCGCCTCCTCAGTTGGAGCTCGGCCCGTGATTGGGTCGGCAAATCAGATGCTCCGCCCGCGCGGGAGATTTGGCAAGCGGGAAAATGTCGCTGCGGTGCAGGGTGAACTAAGCGGCGGCCAGATACCGTCACTGCAACATGTGCACAGGGCGGACCAGCCGAAGGCGTAGTCCGCCGCGATGTACGCGATGGCGGATTACGCTTACCGGCCCGGCCGCAGTTCCAGGCTTTCCAATCCAGCTGCGACGCTGACGCCGACCTGGCCCTGCACGCTCAGCGGCTGCAGCGCGATCGAATTGTTGGAGCCGCCGACCAGCACATTGCCGCCGACGCCGACGCCGAGCGTAGCGCTGCCCTGCGCGCCGGCGTAATTGCCGGCGAGGTCCCCCGGCCCGAGCCGCGACACCGGCGCGAACACGCCCCAGGCCAGCGCCGATTCCTGGGTGATGCCGAGATCGAGACCCACCTTGCGAATGGTGGCGATGTAGCGGTCTTCCGGCATGCCGTCGGCGCGCAGCACGCAGCCGAGGTTGGTCACCGAACCGACGATGAAGCCGACGCTGGCGCCGCCGCGGCATTCGAGAACGCCGATCTGCACCCGCGCCGTTTGCGCACTTGCGCCGGCGATGGATGCAGTCAGCATCGCAAGAGCGGCACTGGCGAGAATGAGGAAGCGACGCATGGAAAATTCTCCGGCTGAAAGATGTGATGCGAGCAGGGAATGAACGACGCGCCGTGCCCGCGGCGCTCACGCGTTCTATGCCATAACATGAAGAGCGGTGCCAGATTCCTCAGATGTCATTCCGGGGCGATGCGTTAGCATCGAACCCGGAATCTCGGGATTCCGGGTTCGCTTCGCTCCCCGGAATGACGGCCAACAAGGAATGCCCCACAAAAAAAGGCCCGCTTGCGCGGGCCTTTGATATGAACGCTATCCTGTTCAGCCGCGGCGATGGTGGTGATGGTGCCGGCGCACCCCGTAGCCGCGGAACGGCTGCAGCTCGATGTCGGCAATCCCGGCCGCGACGTTCAGGCCGGTCTGGCCCTGCACGCTGAGCGGCTGCAGCGCGTAGGAGTTCGCCGGGCCCCCGACCAGGAAATTGCCGCCGCCGCCGATGCCGACCGACGCATTGGCGCCGACGCCGCCGTAATTGCCGGCGAGTTCGCCGCGGCCGATCCTCGTGTACGGCGCATTCACTGCCCAGGCCAGTTGGGTCTGCGCGGTGATGCCGAGGTCGAGGCCATAGCGGCGCACGGTGGCGATGTAGGGTTCGGGACGACGGCCTTCGCTCTGGAAAACGCATTCGAGGCTGGTCACCGAGCCGACCACGTAGCCGACATTCTGGCCGCCCTGGCATTGCAGGATGCCGGCGCGAACCGGGGGCAGCGCGTTGGCGGCAGCGAGCGGCGCGAGCAGCGCAGCCGCAGCGAGGGCAACCTTGGCAACGGTCGGTGTTGGGAACTTCATGTCTCTCAATCTCCGCAAGATGAACTCGATTTGCGGAGCGGACAGGAAGGAAGCGCCGTGTTCAAAACAAGGCGCTTCCAGAAGAAGTCTTCAAAACATCAAAGCTGCGACGCGTGTTGTGATTTGACATGCCTTGATTCAGGCATGTTTACACATCGCGAAACACAACTACCGCAAATTGCCACAGAAGCGCTGGATGCGCTTGCAGGCGTCTTCGAGGTCGGTGGTTTTGGTCGCATAGGAAATCCGGAACGCCGGCCCGAGACCGAACGCGGAACCCTGCACGACGGCAACGCCTTCGCTCTCCAGCAGTTCGGTGACGAAGTCCTCGTCGTTCGCGATCACCTTGCCGGACGGCGCGGTCTTGCCGATGGTGCCGGCGCAGGACGGGTAGACGTAGAACGCGCCTTCAGGACGCGGGCATTCGATGCCCTTGGCCTGGTTCAGCATCGACACCACGAGGTCGCGGCGTTCCTTGAACACCTGGTTGTGCACGGGGATGAAGTCCTGCGGACCGTTCAGCGCCTCGACCGACGCCCACTGCGAGATCGACGACGGGTTCGAGGTCGACTGCGACTGAATGGTCTGCATCGCCTTGATCAGTTCGGCCGGGCCGCCGGCATAGCCGATGCGCCAGCCGGTCATGCAATAGGCCTTGGAGACGCCGTTCACGGTCAGCGTGCGGTCGTAGAGTTTCGGCTCGACCTGCGCCGGCGTCGAGAACACGAAGTCGTCGTAGACGAGGTGTTCGTACATGTCGTCGGTCATCACCCAGATGTTCGGGTGCTTCACCAGCACGTCGGTGATCGCCTTCAGCTCGCTGCGGGTATAGGCGGCACCGGTCGGGTTCGACGGCGAGCACAGGATGATCCACTTGGTCTTTGGCGTGATCGCCTTTTCCAGATCTTCCGGGCGCAGCTTGAACCCGCTCGAGGCCGGGCACACCACCGGCACGGATTCACCGCCGGCCAGCGCCACCATCTCGGGGTAGCTGACCCAGTACGGCGCCGGGATGATCACCTCGTCGCCGGGATTGATGGTCGCCATCAGCGCATTGTAGAGCACCTGCTTGCCGCCGGTGCCGACGATGATCTGGTTCGGCTTGTAGGTCAGGCCGTTCTCGCGCTGGAACTTGGCGATGATGGCTTCCTTCAGCTCGGGAATGCCGCCGACGTCGGTGTACTTGGTCTTGCCGGCCTCGATGGCGTGGATCGCCGCCAGCTTGATGTTGGCGGGCGTGTCGAAATCCGGCTCGCCGGCGCCGAGACCGATGACGTTGCGGCCTGCCGCTTTCAGCGCGCGTGCTTTATCCGTGACCGCGATGGTCGCGGACGGCTTCACGCGGGCGAGCGAGGCGGACAGGAAGGACATCATTTTCTCCAATGCAAAGGTCGCGGCAAACGTCGTGAACGCAGATCCACGACTCTCGATGATGGGGTATCGCCGCACCCTAAAACGCATGGCGCTGCACCGCAAGAAGCTTGGCCGCATAGGTCCCAAACTTTAGAGAACGTTAAAGCCGGCTCGGTACGGTCGGAGCAATACCAGCGCAATATTCGGCAAATTCCGCGGCAAAATGACAAATATCCGGCAAGACATCCGAGCTGGCCTGCGATCGGGCGAGTGGCTGACGGCGGCGCGGATGCGCGCCTACTGCCTGATCCTGCTAACCTTCTCTGCGCTGGCCTTCGCCGGATGGATTGCGCTCGCCGATGGTCTGATCGCCCGCAACGGCCAGCCGATCGGGACCGACTTCTCCAACGTCTATGCGGCAGGGTCGCTGACCTGGCAGGGCCGCGCGGCGGAGGCCTATTCACCGCCGCTGCAGCATGCCGCCGAAAAGGCCGTGTTCGACGGCCGCGAAGTGCCGTTTTATGGCTGGCACTATCCGCCGTTCTTCCTTGCCGTCGCCGTCCTCGTCGCCGCCGTGCCCTATGCGTGGGGGCTGGCGATCTGGCTGATCGCAAGCTTTGCCGCCTATCTCGCCGCGATCCGCGCCATTCTGCCCCGGCCCGAAACCTTGCTCGTCGCATCCGCCTTCCCCGCCGTGTTCGCCAATATCGGCCATGGCCAGAACGGGTTTCTCACCACCGCGCTGCTCGGCGGCGCCCTGCACTGGCTCGATCGCCGGCCGGCGCTGGCCGGCGTGATGATCGGGCTGCTCGCCTACAAGCCGCAATTCGGCGTGCTGATCCCGATCGCACTTGTTGCCGGCGGGCGCTGGCGCACGATCGGTGCGGCGGCGGTGACCGTGGCCGTCATTGTTGCCGTCAGCTTCGCCACACTCGGCGGCGGCATCTGGCATGCGTTCATCGACTCGATGAACTTCACGCAGACCGTCGTGCTCGAACAGGGCGGCACCGGCTGGCAAAAGATCCAGTCGATCTTCTCGGCGGTGCGGGCCTGGGGCGCGAGCGTACCGGTGGCCTACGCGGTGCAGGCTTCGCTGCTGGCCTCGCTTGCCGCAAGCATGGCATGGCTGTGGCACAGCGACGCCGCATTCGAACTGAAGGCCGCAGCACTGGCGGTCGGCAGCCTGCTGGCAACGCCCTATGTGCTGGACTACGATCTCGTGGTGCTGGCGATCGCAATCGCCTTCTTTGCGCGACATGGTTTGAATCAAGGTTTCCGCGATTACGAGATCAGCCTGTTGGCTGCGGCCTGGATCGTGCCGCTGCTGTCGCGCAGCATCGCCGGCGTCACCACGATTCCGCTCGGGCTGATCGTGATGCTCGCCTTTTATGCGTTGGTGTTGCGGCGCGCGGCGCTGGATCGCGCCAACATCACGGTCGGCGTGCAGCGGGTCGCACAAGCGTGACCTGAATTGTCAGCACTGTTGATAGAATCGTTCTGCACGCGTGCAGTGCGGTAGAGGTTTTCGACTTTTTCCATTCGGCAGGTCTTGCGACGCGTCGGTAACGGCATCATTGTTTAAGCGCGTTGCGTCGCAGCCGCCCTGCACCCTCAAATGCTCTCGACCGGATCAAGCCCTGAACACGATGTACAAGCTCTATTCGATGCAGCGCTCCGGCAACAGCTACAAGGTCCGCCTTGCGCTGGCGCTGCTCCATGCGCCGTATCATGCCATCGAGATCGACATCCTCAGCGGCGAAAGCCGGACGCCGGAATTTCTGGCGAAGAATCCGAGCGGTCAGGTGCCGCTGCTGGAGGTCGCCGACGGACGTTACCTCGCCGAGTCCAACGCCATTCTCTGGTATGTCTGCGGCGGCACATCGCTGGCGCCGGAATCGCGGATCGAGCGCGCTGAAGCGCTGCAATGGATGTTCTTCGAACAGCATGCGCTGGAGCCCAATATCGGCGCGGCCTATTTCTGGCTGTCGCTGGTGAAAGGCGGCCGCGACCTGCAGACCCACGCGCTGGAAGACTGGATGGAACGCGGCTACGCGGCGCTGCAGGTGATGGAAAACCACCTCAAGACCCATGCCTATTTCGCCGCGGGCCAGCTCACGGTCGCCGACATCGCAGTCTACGGCTACACCCATGTCGCCGACCGCTGCGACTTCGATCTGGCGACCTTCCCGGCGATCCGCGCCTGGCTGCGCCGCGTCGAACAGACCCCCGGTTTCGTCGCGATGGAGTGGCACCCCGAGACCGAGGTGGGTGACGCTGCCGACATCGAGGCCAGCGCCTAGCACTTCACATTCGCGCGAGAACACGCCCAAAGGTTAACAACCCCCGCTGTTCCGTTAACGGTTGCGGCGCTTCCGCGTTTTCTGCGCGCTACTCGCCGCAATATTGCCGGTGGATTCTGCAAAATTCCCGGATATCGCCGGTGATTCGCCGGCGTCTCGAAGGAATTGGACCATGATCCGGTCGTCCGGCACGGTGGGCTTTTCAGGCCGCCCTGCCCCTGTTGCGTCTTCCCGACTGACCAACGCCATCGCGGCCACGCTCGCGATCGGCGCCTTGTCGCTGTGCTACGCGGTAGCGCTGACGGTGCTGTCGATCAGGGTATCGATGGCGATGCCGTTCCCGGGATAATCGCCAACCGTCAAGTTCGAACAGGCTCGCGGGTTCGAACGCCTGCGCGCTGAGCTGCGACCAACCCCCTGAACTTTCAGTTTCCGGGGCGCAGGCATGCACAGGCGCGAATTCATTCTGGCCGTATCCGCAGCCGCGGCGCTGCTCGCCGTGCCACGGTCCGGTTACGCCGAATGTGGCGGAGAGAGCGCCGCGAGTTTTGTCGAAACCCTCTACCGGAAACAAGCACGGCTGCAGGCCGCGGAGACACCGCCCGGCGAGAAAGAATACCAGGCACTGTTCTCGCGCCGCATGCGCCGGCTGATGCAGGCACCGCGCCAGTTTCCGAAAGACATGCTGATCGGGCGGGTGCTGAACGCATTCTTCGGCTGGGGCGTCTTGCCGTTCGCCGAGGTCGAGATCGGCAAGGTCGCGCTGGTCGACGGCGACGATTCGGGACCAGCCACCGTCGGTGTCCAGATCGAGTACCGCAGCGAGCAGCACAAGGTTCTCGTCCGCGTCGTGATCGAGAACGACGACTGGCGGATTGCCGATATTTCCTACGACAACGGGATCAGCCTCGCGGCACATTACCGGTCGGTGACCCGGCGCTAGATTACCACTTGTGGAAGATGAAGAACGCGCCGGCGGCGATGAAGCCGAAGCCGAGCGCGTGATTCCATCCCAGCGGCTCCTTCAGGTAGAGCACGGAAAATCCGGCGAACACGACCAGCGTGATCACTTCCTGCATGGTCTTGAGCTGGGCCGCCGAATAGACCGCGCTGCCCCAGCGGTTGGCCGGCACCGCCAGCCAGTATTCGAAGAACGCGATGCCCCAGCTCGCCATGATGACGAGCGGCAGCGAGCTTTCCTTGAATTTCAGATGGCCGTACCAGGCAAAGGTCATGAATACGTTGGAGGCGAACAGCATCAGGATGGGAAGTATCGCGGGCGAGATCGTCGGCATTGAGTCCCCTTGGCATCCTCTTGAAATTTCCCCGCGCTAACGGGCACGACGGAACCGGGTTCCATGCCATTTTGCATATCATTTGAATTGAAGGGAGCAAAAGCCCGCCGCATCCGGAAAACGCCTTTTTAAGGCTGCGGCACGAAAGCCCGCCGCGATTGCAACTATCGGGCACACTGTGGCCGTTATTGTCTATCGGCGGACAGCGGATGAAGGCATGCGGATCGACTGGCGCGCAATCTCAGGTCCTGCTTTGACGGTGGCAACGGCCGCCATCGCCTTCAACGTCGACCGGCATTTCGTTGCCGTCCCCAATCCAGCCCCGCTGTACGTCTGCATCGTCGCGCTTGCCGCGTCGATCAGCGGCATCATCTCGGGATTGGTCTGCGCAGCGATTGCAGTGACGTCGTCAGCGGCATTCTTCCTCGATCACCGTGCCCTGCCCGGTTACGACGCCTCGGATCTCGTCCGCATGGGGCTGTTGGCGGCAACCGCGGTCACCACCGCCGTCATCACCGGATTGCTGCGCCAGAAGTGGATCGACGCGTTCGACTGGGAGCAGAAGCATCACGCCACTTCGACGCGGCTGTCGGCGGCGCTCGACCAGGTCGACATCGGCATCGTGCTGCTCGGCCCCGACACCCGCGCCGAATTCATCAACCGCGCCTTCCGCGACTATTTCCATCTCTCCGACCAGCAGGCCGACAGCAAGCCGCCGTTCATCGCATTGATGTAAGATCGG
>Ga0209023_10001591_pt1 | contig 30114 bp, 19 predicted proteins | sample LakOneMetagenome_FD_187468 | JGI IMG/M metagenome (GOLD analysis project Ga0209023, IMG submission 187468) | Freshwater and sediment microbial communities from Lake Erie, Canada (SPAdes) (version 2) | ecosystem: Environmental > Aquatic > Freshwater > Lentic | place: Lake Erie, Canada...
AATCGTGAATCGCGGCTTCAGGCAGCCAGCACCTTGCCGTTGCGGACGAAAGGCAGCTTGACGACCGAGGCGGCCAGCTTCTTGTCGCGGATCTCGACGTGCACGGTGTCGCCGACCTGCACGTCCATCGGCACGCGCGCCAGGGCGATTGCCTGCTGCATGCTCGGGCTGAAGGTGCCGCTGGTGATTTCACCCTTGGCGCCGGATGCGGCGATGACCTTCTGGTGGGCGCGCAGGATGCCGCCTTTTTCGCGCAGGATCAGGCCGACGAACTGCGCCTGCTGGCCCTTGGCCTGCAGCGCCGCCTTGCCGATGAAGTCGCGTTCCGACACCAGGTCGATCGTCCAGCCCAGGCCGGCGTCGAGCGGGTTCACGCTATCGTCCATGTCCTGGCCGTAGAGGTTCATGCCCGCTTCCAGGCGCAGGGTGTCGCGCGCGCCGAGGCCGGCCGGCTTCACGCCAGCGGCCACCAGGGCATTCCACAGCGCTTCCACTTGCGTGGCCGGCACGCCGATCTCGAAGCCGTCTTCGCCGGTGTAGCCGGTGCGCGCAACCATCGCTTCGCCAAAGGCGGTGTTCGGGACGATCACGACGTTGAAGGGCTTCATGGCTTCCGACGCGGCTTGCGTCTGCGGCAGCACTTCCCAGACCTTGGCGCGGGCGTTCGGGCCCTGCACGGCAACCAGGGCGATGGCTTGATCGTTGTCGATCAGGCCGGCGCGGCGCGGGGTGATGCTCAAGCCGCTATTGGTCGCGTCGTTTTGCTGGCGCATCCAGGCGACGTCTTTCTCGGCGGTGCCGGCGTTCACGACCAGGCGGAACCAGTCTTCGCGGAAGAAGTAGACGATCAGGTCGTCGATCACGCCGCCCTCGGGGTTCAGCATGGCCGAGTACAGGGCCTTGCCCGGCACTTGCAGCTTGTCGACGTTGTTGGCCAGCAGGCCGCGCAGGAAGGACCGCGCATTGGCGCCCTCGAGGTCGACCACGCACATGTGCGAGACGTCGAACATGCCGGCGTCGGTACGCACGGCATGGTGCTCTTCGATCTGCGAACCGTAGTTGACCGGCATGTCCCAGCCGCCGAAGTCGACCATCTTGGCGCCGGCGGCGCGGTGTGCGGAATTGAGCGGGGTCGCTTGGAGCGTCATGGAATCCTCTGGGCAGATATATAAGGGAGCGGCCGCGCACGCCGTTCGAACGGCCGTACGCTGCTGCGCGCCCCTCTGTCCTTGGTACCTGAGAGATAGCGGAAATCCGCCTGCCCCTTCGGTGGGCCAGGGTTGCTGGCCGCTCTCCAGAGTTGGTCCGGTGCGCCGTGCGCGCCGTCCCCTGACCGGTCCTTTTGCCTGAGAGTTTTTGGGTGATGCCCCTTCGGCGGCAGCGTGGAATCTGCCCTCTCCCGATCAAGACTGTGGAGAATATGTTACTCGTGCAGCCGTGTCAATGAAAGGAGAGAGCGCGCACCGTTGGCGAGCATGCGCGCAGGCTTTTTCCTCCATTTGTTACACTGGGGTTGTCACTTTGCGGGTAGAAAAACGATGAGCGAAGATCAAACCAAACACGACAAGGAAGCCTGGTTCACGCTGTCCGGCGACGTCAACAGCGACATGGTGCACCGGGTATTCGAGGCGGTCGGCCACATGACCGAGGACGGGATCGAAACGGCCCACGTGCTGGTGCAGTCGAATGGCGGCTACGTCAGCGACGGCTTGTGCCTGTACAACTTCATGTCGAAGTCGCCGATCGAATTCGTGATGTACAACGGCGGGGCGGTGGCCTCGATCGCCGTCATCATGTACCTGGCCGGCTCGCGGCGCTACGCCAGCGACACGGCGCGCTTCATGGTGCATAAATCGCACGCCACGGCCTCGCCGGGTTCGCGCCCGGATGCGCTGAACATCATCGTCGAGGGCTTGCGCGCTGACGATGCGCGTACCGAATCGATCCTGCGCCGGCATATCGAACTGACGCCGGACCAGTGGGCGATCCACCAGTATTCGGACTTGCACCTGAATGCGCGCGACGCGAAAACGGCGCGCATGATCGACGACGTGGCCGATTTCGCACCGCCGAAAGGGGCGATCCTGCGCAATATTTGACGCAATATCTGACGCACTATCCGGCATAGGCGTCACGCGGGCCGGCAGGGAAATGCATTGCGATAGCGATGCGGGTTCCTGCCGGCTTTTTCATTTATTGCCGAGCAAACGCATGTCGGATTCGCCAGGAAAATAGATGAATCAATATCGTATTCATCAATCGGCCTGTCATTGCAAATAGTATTTGCATTCGGGTTAACGCGACAATGAAATATGTGCGTTGTTGCCCGGTTCTGCAAATAGCCGATTGTCCGATTCGACGGAATAATGAAAACCGATATTAAAAAAGCCTGGCCGCATGATGCGCCAGGCTTGTTGTTCATCGGCGTCCTGTCAAAGGACAGCGGATGCGCGCATCAGCGCTTGCTCTTGTTGCCTTGACGGCCGAGCTCGAGGTTCTGCTCGGATGCGTCGCTGCGCATGCTGTTGCCCGAGCTGGAGCCCGAACGCGAACCGGAACCCGAGCCCGACTGCTTGTTGCCGTCGTTCTTGTGGCTCTGGCGGCCGGCTTCGGCATGCTGTTCAGGCGTGCCGCCGCGGGTGCCCGCACCTGATCCCGACGCGGAACCCGAGCGCGAACCCGAGCCCGAACCGGACTGTTTGTTCGCGTCGTTCTTGTGGCTTTGACGGCCGGCTGCCGCGTGTTGCTCAGGGGTGCCGCCTTGCGTACCTTTGTTTTGATTCGAGGCCATGATTATTTCCTTTCAATGTAGAGAAATACGTCACTCGCCAAACTACTGCGTTGGGTTGAGCAGTCGGTTCGGTTGCGCCATCATGCGACCCACGCTGTGGAAGAGGTATCGGATGACCGCCTGAGCCTGTGTAGGGGGGAGTCCTACATATTAAAAATAATCGCTTCCTCAAATACGTCAATCTAAATCGCCAGCGAATTAAAACTCTTCCCAATCCGCTGCCGATTTCGGCGCCGGTTTGATCGCGGTGCGTTTTGCGGGTGCTGCCGATTTGACGGTTTTGGGTCCGGCTGCCGTTGCCGGACGCAGGGAAGCGGGGGCGGTGGCTGTCTTCCCGGGCAGGCGCGCGGCCGGGCGCGGCGCGGAGTTGTCCGACACCGTCGCGGCCTGGCCGGCAGCGGCCGCGCCAGGTTCCGCCAGCACGAAGGCGCCGGTAGCGCGCGTCAATGCCGCCGCCTGTTCGCGCACCGCCGTGGCCGCCGCCGCCGATTCCTCGACCAGGGCGGCGTTCTGCTGGGTGGCCTGGTCCATCGCGGCAATCGCGCCGTTCACCTGCTCGATGCCCGCGGTCTGCTCCATGCTGGCGTCGGCAATCTCGGCAATGATGTCGGTCACGCGCCTGACGCTGGCGACCACTTCCTCCATGGTCTTGCCGGCCTTGTCGACCAGCAGGGTGCCGGCATCGACCTTGGCCACCGAATCGTCGATCAGGGCCTTGATCTCCTTGGCCGCCGCCGCTGAGCGCTGGGCCAGGCTGCGCACCTCGGACGCCACCACCGCAAAGCCGCGCCCCTGTTCGCCGGCGCGCGCCGCTTCCACCGCCGCGTTCAGCGCCAGGATATTCGTCTGGAAGGCGATGCCGTCGATCACCCCGATGATCTCGCTGATCTGTTTCGAGGAATCGTTGATCGAGGCCATGGTGCCGACCACATCCGCCACCACCTGGCCGCCCTTGACCGCCACTTCCGAGGCCGACACCGCCAGCCGGCTGGCCGCGTGGGCGTGGTCCGCGTTCTGGCGCACCGTGGCCGTCAACTCTTCCATCGAGGACCCCGTTTCTTCGAGCGACGCCGCCTGCTGCTCGGTGCGTGCCGACAGATCCATATTGCCGGTGGCAATTTCTCCAGTGCCGGTGGCGATGCCTTCGGCGCCGCTGCGCACTTCCTTGATCACCGTTGCCAGCTTGGCGGCCAGGGCTGCCAGCGTTCCCATCAGCTTGCCGGCCTCGCCGGGCTGCTGGCTGTCCTGCCGTACCCGCAGGTCGCCGTCGGCCAGGCGCTGGGCCATCCGGCAGGCGTCGCGCAAGGCGCGCTGCGACTCGCGCCCCAGCCAGGCCGACAGCGCGGCGCTCAGCGCCAGGCCGGCCAGCAGCGGGCCGAGCACACTGCCGCGCAGCAGCGTGTCGCCATCGCCGGGAGCAGTCAGCAGGAGCGCGCCCGCAAAGAAAGCGTAGAGCAGGGCAAAGGCGGCATGGATCTTGAGCCTGCTGTCGAGCTGGCGAATGGTCTTCATGTGGCGCTCCTGAGGAGAAGGGGGAAGGATGACCTCCCAATGTTATGGAAAGGAAATGCGCCGAATTTGTTCAAGCTCAACAGAAAACCTGCCGTTACGCTATTCTGGGTGGCAAGCCTTGGGGCGAGGCCACAACACACCGGCAAAACGTCGCGAAATATGTAAATGGGCTATTGCCATGCGGCAATAATGTGCAACAATGGCAGGAGCGGCGCCCCCACGCCGAAGGAATTCACCATGGCTCAAGCTAACACCGAGACATCCAGCAACAGCAAGCCAGCACAGCCGCGCGAGGTGCTGGCGCAACTCGTCCGCGCCGCAGCACGCGGGGCGGGCGAGGGGCTGGGCGGCATGGTCACGCGCCTGGTGACCGTGCTGCTCGACCTGACCACGGCCGGCGACGACGCCCAGGCCGCCTACCGCCGCACCCGCGCCGGCAACCTCCTGAAAAGCAATTCCTACGCCTTTATCCACCTGGCGGGCGAAGCCCTGGCGCGCGCGCTCGACGCCGCCGCCGACGAGCTGGCGCCGGCCACCAGGCCCGGCGCCGACCTCGATTCGCTGAGCCTGGTGCCGATCGAAGTCATGGACAGCAAGGTGGCCTTCGGTGCGCTGTGCCGGCCTTTCGAGATCGCGCATTCGGAAGTGCTGGCCAGCTTGTGCGTGCGGCTCGGCCTGCTGCTCGGACGCGACATCCTGCGCCCAAGTCAAAACCCGCTGCGCCCAGAAGTCTTCCTGACCGCGATCCACGAAGCCTGGTGCGCGTTCGAGCCGGATGCCGGTTCGCATGATTTGCTGCTGCCGCTGCTGACGCCGGACCATTTCCTCGACCTGGGCACGCTGTTTGAAGCCGCCGACAAGGAACTGCGGGCCCGCAACAAACAGGCGCGCGAGCGCTTTCATATCAGCAAAACCACGGACACCACCCGGACCAAACGCGCGGGCATGGATGCGGCACTGGCCCAGCAATTGCGTCACCTGCTGGGTGGCGCCGACAGCGACCCGTCCGTGTGCCTGATTCCCGAGCTGCCGAACATGCCGCAGGGCGGTGGCTGGCGTCCGAGCTCGGCGCTGGGCTTCGGCGTGGCCGCGCCTGTCGTGGTGCAGGACAAGGCGACTACGCCGGCCCAGCCGACTGCTCTCGTCGCGCCTGCCGCGGCGTCTTCCCAGCCGGAGAACCCGCTGCCGGCGGGCGCGCCGCACTATGTTTCGAGCGGGCAGGGCGCGGGAGCTGTGGCGCAGCATGGCATCCCGGCGGGCGTGCAGCTCGTCCAGGCGGGTGGCGCCATTCCGGTGCAACCCGGCGCTGTCGCGGCGCCCGGCCTGGTGCTGCAGCTTGCCCCCGGCAGCGTGATGCCGGCGCCAGGCTTCGTGGCGGCGCCGGGCACCGGCCATCTTCAAGCGGCGCCAGGCATTGTTGCCGGCGCACTGCCGACAGCCGCCGCCGCGCCGGCGTCGCTGCTCGACCTGCTCGCCTCGCTGCAGCTTGCCCAGCCCGCCATGCCCGGCACGGATGCGCCCGATGCCGCCAACGCCGCGCAAGCCGGCGCGGCCCTGCAGGCGGGTGCACATTCGGACGCACAGCCGGGCGCGCAGCTGGACGCACAGGGCGGCGCGCACCAGGTCTTCTACCTGCCACGCCTGAAGCAAAGCCTGCCCCAGGGCAGCCTGTCGCGCGGCGAAGAACACACGCTCGATCTGCTGGCGCGCATTTTCGAAACCGTCTTGCTGGACGACAACATCCCGCAAGAGACACGCGAACTGATCCGCTTCCTGCAAGTGCCGGTGCTGAAAGCCGCCTTGCTCGACCAGAGTTTCTTCTTCGAAGAAATGCACCCGGCGCGGCGCATGATCGACCTGCTGTCGCGCATGGGCTGGGAGCAGCGCCAGGCGCCGGACGATCCGGTGCTGCAGGCGATGCGCCGCGGCGTCGACAGGATCGGCCGCGTGCCGGACGCCGAACCGCAAGCCTTTGCCGAGGCGGTGGCCGAGGTCGAGGCCCAGCTGGCCGCCGAGGAGCGCGCCGCCGAAGCGGCCATCGCCAGGCCGATCGCGCACGCCACCAAACTCGAAAAGCAAACCGTCGCCACCCGCTCGGCGCGCCAGGCCGTGCAGATGCGCCTGGGCGACGGCGAGCTGATCGCCACCGTTTCCGCCTTCCTCGAACAACGCTGGGTCGATGTGCTGACCTTTGCCTACATGATCGACGAGGAGCGCCCCGGCGCGGTCGACAACGCCACCCATACCATGGATGAGCTGATCTGGACCGTGAAGCCAAAGGCGACCCAGGAACAGCGCAAAGCCCTGATCGCCAAGCTGCCGCCGCTGCTCACCACACTCAACAAGTGGCTCGACGCCATCAAGTGGCAGGACGCCGACCGCCTGCAATTCTTTGCCGAGCTGGCCAAATGCCATTTGCAGATCGTGCGCGCGCCGATCGAACTGTCGCCGGAACGCCAGCTCGAACTCGCGGTGGAAGCGGCCCAGCAGGATGCCCTGCGCCGCATCGCCCAGGAACAGGCCGCGGCCGCCCAGGAGGCCCAGCTGCAGGAAGCGTCCACGCCGAAGGACGATGCCGTACTGACTGTCGATGAGTTGGAGCGCGGCATGCGCCTGGAGTTCAAGGAACGCGACGGCAGCGTGCGCAAGGTCAAGCTGGCCTGGGTCAGCCCGTTGCGCACGCTCTTCATCTTCTCGGGCGCGGCGCGCCAGGAATCGTTCTCGCTGCCGGCGGAAAAGCTGGTCGAGGCAGTGCGCAGCGGCAGTATCCGGGTGCTCACCGTCGAGGGTGTGGTCGGCCGCGTGCTCACCGAAGCCATGCAGGAGGCCGTCAACGATCCGGCGCCGCAGCGCGCCGTTGGCTGAACGCGCAAAGACGCGCCAGCAGTGCTGGACGGTGAGGCTGTACTGGCATCCAGCTGTCCGTGGCAGGGATGACTGGCGCGTGCGGGTAACGGGACCTATCTCCGCGCTCCGCTTTGGCGTGACACTTTCCACGATCTGCCCGATAACTTCTTCAGGCCGGATGGATTGTTACGTGAACGAAATGAGTCTGCGCGTTTCCATTCAGAGGCGCTCGGCAGCAAGATCCACGAGACTTTCCACGCATTGCGCCTGACCCCGCCTATTGCGTTCACGAAGCGGCTTGGCGACGTGGCTGCGCCGTCAAACAACAGGCGATCGCCCTCGACACGCGCGTGGAAGTTCTTGCCATGAAAGACAGTACGCAAGAGCGTGCCGTGGGGCAGGAAGACAGTCTTCCATTGATAGCCATTGGTCACGGCCATGGAAAAGGAATCCGGCTGGTTCCTGGCCAGCCAGTCACGGATGGCAGCGGCGCCGATTTCCCCATACTTCTTTCTCGAAACCAGATTGCAGCGATGCAAGGAGCAGTTGCTGATGCAGTTCCACCGGGATCGGCATGGTCATCCCGGGAGGTGGGGTAGGATTTTTCATGATTTGCACGCTTTCAAACGCAGTTGATCGAAACCGCACGATATTGTGATGAAAGCGCGCGATCGGCATGGGGATTCGCACGAAACCATGGCGAATCCGGTCGACGGAAACCCGCTTTCAGACGATAGGTGCGACAGCTGTACAGTCTGTTGGACATTCACAGTTCGTATCGTTCGTTTTCGATGACCCATCGCTGTTTTGCGTCAGATAATCGCGTGCTATCGCTACGCCATCGGGCAGCTTCGCGGGCATATCGGGCAAACTCGCGCAGCATCGTGCGGTATCGCGCAGGTGCGGATAAAACCTGGTCCGGGGGCTGCCTCTCCTATCCCGCGATGCCGCGTCCGGTACAGCCTGCAAACTTGGCCGAAAAGCAAGCAACAAATGGTATGATGCGGGCTTCATCGATTCCCGAGTAGCCGAAGCAAGGTGCGACTATCCTCCATTAAATTGTCGGGATTCAAGTCTTTCGTCGATCCCACCAATTTCCAGGTACCTGGGCAGCTGGTTGGCGTGGTTGGCCCGAATGGATGCGGCAAGTCGAACATCATCGATGCCGTACGCTGGGTGCTGGGCGAATCGAAAGCATCGGAACTGCGCGGCGAGTCGATGCAGGACGTGATCTTCAACGGCTCCACGCACCGCAAGCCCTCGGGCCGCGCCTCGGTCGAACTGGTGTTCGACAACAGCATGGGCAAGGCCGCCGGCCAGTGGGGCCAGTACGCGGAGATCGCGGTGAAACGCACGCTCACGCGCGATGGCACCTCCACCTACTACATCAACAGCCAGCCGGTACGCCGGCGCGACATCCAGGACATCTTCCTCGGCACCGGCCTCGGCCCGCGCGCCTACGCCATCATCGGCCAGGGCATGATCGCGCGCATCATCGAATCGCGCCCGGAAGAACTGCGCGTCTTCCTGGAAGAAGCGGCGGGCGTCTCGAAGTACAAGGAACGCCGGCGCGAGACCGAAAACCGTTTATCCGATACGCGCGAAAACCTGCTGCGCGTGGAAGACATTCTGCGCGAACTGAACGCCAACCTGGAAAAGCTCGAAGCCCAGGCGGCGGTGGCGAACCGCTTCCACCAGCTGCAAGCCGACCAGGAAGAAAAGCAGAAGCTGCTCTGGCTGCTGCGCAAGAACGAAGCCGAGGCCGAACAAAAACGCTGGTTCCGCGAGATGGAAGAGGCGCAAAACAGCCTGGAAGAACAGACGGCGAAACTGCGCAACGTCGAGCTGGAGCTCGAACACCTGCGCCAGCACCACTTCGCCGTCGGCGACCGCCTGCACACGGCGCAGGGCGCGCTGTACCAGACCAATTCCGAGATCGGCAGCCTGGAAGTCCAGATCAAGTTCGTGATCGAGTCGCGCACGCGCCTGCAGAACCAGCTCGGCACGCTCACCGCGCAACGCGACGGATGGCTGGCGCAAGCGCAAGAATACGAAGAGCAGATCGAAGAGACCAGCTTCCACGTCGAGGAACTCGCCGCGCGCGCGGAAGGCGCCCAGATCGCCGTGGAAGCGGCCGGCGAACGCCTGCCCGAGTTGGACGCCGCCTGGCGCGAAGCCCAGCGCAAGGCCGACGAATCGCGCGCCCGCATCATGCAGATCCAGCAGCGCATCGAGCTGGCCGCCGCGCACGGACGCAATGCCGCGAACATCCTGACCGGCCTGGCCACGCGCCGCGAACGCCTGCAAGGCGAAAAGAACGCGCTCAGCCCGCCCGACAGCACCCACCTGGCCAACCTGCGCATGCAGTTAGATGAAAAGCAGCTGACGCTCGAAGAGCAGACCATGCTGCAGGAAGAAGCGAGCGAGCAGCAGGAGCGCGTGGAAACCGAGCGGCGCGAAGCGCATGCCCAGGTCCAGGCCGAGTCCGCATCGAACGCCAAGCTCGAAGCCCGCCTGTCGGCGTTGAAGCAAATGCAGGAACGCGTGCAAAGCCAGGGCAAGGTCGCGCCCTGGCTGCAAAAGCACGAGCTGGGCGGCCTGCCGCGCCTGTGGCAGCAGGTGCAGGTGGAAGAGGGATGGGAAACCGCCCTGGAAGCCGTGCTGCGCGAGCGCACCGGCGCCCTGGAAGTGTCGAACATTGACTGGGCCAGGGCTTTCCTGAGCGATGCGCCGCCGGCGCGCCTGGCCCTGTACTCGCCGGCCCCAGGCGCGCCAGGCGCGGCCGAGGCGCCAGGCCTGAAGCCCTTCGCCAACCTGCTCAAGCTGAACGACCCCGGCCTGCGCGGCGTGCTGAACGACTGGCTGCACCTGGTCTTCGTGGCCGAGGACGCGGCCACCGCCTTTGCCGAGCGCGCGCGCTTGCCGCAGGGCGGCGCCTTCGTCACGCGCCAGGGCCACATGGTGTCCCAATCCAGCGTGCGCTTCTTTGCGCCCGATGCCGAGCAGGACGGCATGCTGGGCCGCCAGCACGACATCGACAACACGGCAAAACAGCTGCGCGCCCAGGCCCTGCTGCTGGACGAAGCACGCAGCCGCGCCACCCGCGCCGATGCCGCCGTCACAGACCTGCAGCGCCGCCTGCAGGATGCGCGCACCCGCGTCGGCACGCTGACGCGCGACGTGCACGCGCTGCAGATCGAGGTGGTGCGCCAGAGCGAAGTCGAGGCGCGCTTCAACCAGCGCAGCCACCAGATCGACCTCGATTTGAACGAGATCGGCGCCCAGGAAGCCGAGCAGCGGCAAGTCAAGGCCGAAGCCGAGGAGCAGTTCGAAGTCCTCGACATGGAGCTCGCCGAACTGCAGGGCAGCCATGAGGATGGCCAGACCCTGTTCCAGCAGCGCGAAGCGGCACTCGCCGAAGCGCGCGACAATCTGCGCGACCTGGAACGCGGCGCCCAGGAAGCCCTGTTCGCCGAAAAGACCGGACGCGCAAAGATCGAGGAACTGCGGCGCAGCATCGCCACCGCCCAGCAGCAGGCGGCGCAGGTGGCCGAGAGCCTGGCCTCCGGCCAGGCCGAATTAACGGCGCTGGAATCGGGCACCGCCCACGAAGGCTTGCAGGAACTGCTGGAACGCCGCACCACGCAGGAACGGCTGCTTTCCGACGCCCGCCACGAACTCGACCAAGTGGCCCAGCAACTGCGCCACGCGGAAGAATCGCGCATGGGCAACGAGCGCGGCCTGCAGCCGCAGCGCGACCGCATCACGGAAATGCAGCTGAAGGAACAGGCCGCGCGCCTGAACCAGGAGCAGTTTGCCGAAGCGCTGGCCGCCACCGGCGCCGACGAAGCGCAGCTGGCCGGGAAGCTGAACCCGGAGCTCAAGCCGCAATACCTGCAGGCCGAGGTCACGCGCCTGACGAATGCGATCGCGGCGCTGGGCGCGGTGAACCTGGCCGCCGTGGATGAACTGGCCACGGCCACCGAACGCAAGCGCTTCCTCGACTCGCAGAACGCGGACCTGAACGAAGCCATCGCCACGCTCGAAGACGCGATCCGCCGCATCGACAAGGAAACGCGCGACCTGCTGCAGGACACCTTCGACCGCGTGAACACCCATTTCTCGGAACTGTTCCCGATCCTGTTCGGCGGCGGCCAGGCGCGCCTGGTGATGACCGGCGACGAGATCCTCGACGCCGGCGTGCAGGTCATGGCCCAGCCGCCGGGCAAGAAGAACGCGACCATCCACTTGCTGTCGGGCGGCGAAAAGGCGCTGACCGCGACGGCGCTGGTGTTTTCCATGTTCCGCCTGAATCCGGCGCCGTTCTGCCTGCTGGACGAAGTGGACGCGCCGCTCGACGACGCGAATACCGAACGCTTCTGCCGCATGGTGAAGCGCATGTCGGACCATACCCAATTTCTTTTCATCTCCCATAACAAGATCGCCATGGAGATGGCCAATCAACTGATCGGTGTGACGATGCAGGAGCAGGGCGTATCGCGCATCGTGGCGGTGGACATGGAGTCCGCCGCCCACTTCGCACAAGAGGCACAAGCAGCATGACAGACTTCCAAATGAGCCTGATCGCGGCTGGCGGCGTATTCGTCGTCGGCGTCATCACCTACAATAAGTGGCAGGAGTACAAGGCGAGAAAAACCGTCGAACGCGCCTTTGCTTCCGACCACGACGACGTCCTGATGCGCAGCGGTTCGGTCGGCGTCGACCGCCAGGAACCGGTGCTCGACGTCGGCATGCCCGGCGCCGAAGCGATGGAGCCGAGCTTCGGCGCGCCATCGGCCGCCGCGCCCGACCTGGGCGCAGGTGGTGGCAACGTAGGCGGCAGTGCCGGCGCGGGTGCCGGCACGGTTGCCGCTGCTTCGGCCGCGCTGGAGCCGGCCGCGCCGCTGCCCGGCGTGACCGCGCCCGGCGCGACCGCCGGGCCCGCGCCGGCCGAAGTGGCCGAGAGCCTGGTCGATCCGCTGATCGACTGCATGATCCCGCTGGCGCTGGAAGGCGCGGCACGCGGCGACAAGATCCTGCCCTCGCTGCTGAAACTGCGCCGCGTCGGCAACAAGCCGATCCACTTCATTGGCCTGGCCGTGAGCGGCGACTGGGAGCCGATCGTGCACGGCGGCGTCTATACCGAGCTGCAGGCCGGCGTACAGCTGGCCACCCGCACCACGGCCCTGAACGAACTCGAATACTCGGAACTGGTCACGCGCCTGCGCGCCGTGGCCGACGAGATCGGCGCCGAGCCGGCCGTGCCCGACATGATCGAGGTGATGAGCGAAGCGCGCACCCTGCACAAGTTCGTCGCCGGCCACGATGCCCAGCTGGGCGTGAACCTGAAATCCAACGGCCCGCCCTGGCCGATGGCTACCCTGATCGGCGCGCTGGAAAAGGTCGGCTTCGACGTGCGTCCCGACGGCCGCTTCGCCATGCCCGACGGCCATGGCGGCGTGCTGTTCACGCTCTCGACCAACGTGAACATGGGTGCCGAGAATACCGACCGCCTGACCCTGCTGCTGGACGTGCCTTGCGTGGCCCCGAGCCGCGACGGTTTCGGCGCCATGGTGAAATGCGCGAAAGAGCTGGTGGGGCGCCTGGATGCGACCATCGTCGACGACTTCGAGCAGCCGCTGCTCGACGCCAGCCTGGAAGAGATCGCCGGCCAGGTGAAGGAGTTCTACGAGGAGATGGAAGCGTCGGACATCCCGGCCGGCTCCACCCGCGCGCTGCGCCTGTTCAGCTGAGGACCAGCATGAGCGAAGCGCAAGACTACCTCGAACGCATGGCCTGGCTGGTCGAGGAACTGAACCGCCACATCTATAACTACCACGTACTCGACGCGCCGACGATTCCCGACGCCGAGTACGACAAGCTGTTCCGCGAGCTGCAGGCGCTGGAAGCGGCGCACCCGGAAGCGGTGTCGAACGACACCCCGACCTCGCGCGTGGGCGGCGCCCCGATCCCCGAGTTCAAGCAGGTGACGCATGCGGTGCCGATGCTCTCGCTGAACAACGGCTTCCAGGACGAGGACGTCGACAACTTCGACCGCCGCGTGCGCGAAGGACTCGACCTGAGCGCGGCCGCCGGCGCGGTGGACTATGCGGCCGAGCTGAAGTTCGACGGCCTGGCCATGAGCCTGCGCTACGAGAACGGCGTGTTCGTGCAGGCCGCCACGCGCGGCGACGGTTACACCGGCGAAGACGTCACCGCCAACATCCGCACCGTGCGCGTGATCCCGCTGCGCTTGCATGGCGACGATATCCCGGCGGTGCTCGAAGTGCGCGGCGAAGTGCTGATGTTCAAGGCCGACTTCGACAAGCTGAACGAGCGCCAGCGCGAAGCCGGCCAGAAGGAATTCGCGAATCCGCGCAATGCCGCCGCGGGCAGCCTGCGTCAGCTCGACGCGCGCATCACCGCCCAACGCAAGCTGCGCTTCTTCGCCTATGGCATCGGCCTGGTGGAAGGCGCCGAGATCCCGGAATCGCACTCGAAGGTGCTGGACTGGTTCGACCGACTCGGCCTGCCGGTGTCGAAGGAACGCGCCGTGGTGCGCGGCAGCGCCGGCCTGCTCGACTACTACCGCGGCATTGGAGACAAGCGCCCGACGCTGCCCTACGAGATCGACGGCGTCGTGTACAAGGTCGACCGCATCGAGGACCAGCGCGCGCTCGGTTTTGTGTCGCGCGCGCCGCGCTTCGCACTCGCCCATAAGTTCCCGGCCGAGGAAGCGCTGACCGTGGTCTCGGCCATCGACGTGCAGGTGGGCCGCACCGGCGCCATCACCCCGGTGGCGCGCCTGGTGCCGGTATCGGTGGGCGGCGTGACCGTCACAAATGCCACCCTGCACAACGAAGACGAGGTAAGGCGCAAGGACGTGCGCATCGGCGACACCGTGATCGTGCGCCGCGCCGGCGATGTGATTCCGGAAGTGTTGTCGGTCGTGCTGGAACGGCGCTTGAGCCCGGAACCGCCCGTCTACACGCTGCCGACCAACTGCCCGGTATGCGGCTCGCACGTGGTGCGCGAAGAAGGCGAGGCCGTGGCGCGCTGCTCCGGCGGCCTGACCTGTGCGGCCCAGCGCAAGGAAGCGATCCGCCACTTCGCCGGCCGCCGCATGATGGACATCGAAGGCCTGGGCGACCGCTACATCGACAGCCTGGTCGAGTGCAATTTGATCCACGGCGTGGCCGACCTCTACACCCTCACGCTCGACGATCTGCTGCAGATGAAGCGCGCCGCCGACGAGCGCGACGGCACCACGCCCGAGACGGTAAAACAGGGCAAGGTTGCGACCAAGTGGGCCGACAACCTGCTCGCCGCGATTGCCGCCAGCAAGCACCCGGCGCTGGAGCGCCTGCTGTTCGCGCTCGGCATCCGCCACGTCGGCGAATCGACCGCGAAAACCCTGGCCGACTGGCTCGGTTCGCTGGCCCTGGTACGGCGTGCGCCGGCGGCCTTGCTGCGCGTGCTGCCCGACATCGGCGGCACCGTGGCCGAGTCGATCGCCGACTTCTTTGCCGAGGAAAAGAACCAGATCGCCTTGAACGCGCTGCTGGAAACGGGCGTGGCGCCGCAGGGCGAGCACGCGCCGAAGGCGGCGCTGCGCGACAAGCTCGACGAAGTCCAGCTGCTGGCCGCCCTCGGCATCCCGAAGCTGACCGAGCCGCGCGCGCGCCAGCTGCTCGACGGCCGCACGCTGGAAGACCTGGCCTTCCTGAAGGTGTTCGGTGTGTTCGGACTGCCGGAAGCGTTGGTCGCTTCGCTGGAGTCGTGGATGGCGGTCGAAGCCAACCGCGAGGCGCTGATGACGCTGTCGGCGCTGCGGCGCGAACTGCTGGACGCCTTGCCCGAAGAAGCCGAGGCGCCGCAAGGGGCGTTGGTGGGCAAGACCTTCGTCCTGACCGGGACGCTGCCGACCATGTCGCGCGATGCGGCCGGCGCGCTGATCGAAGCGGCCGGCGGCAAGGTCTCTGGTTCGGTGTCGAAGAAGACCTCGTATGTGGTGGCCGGCGCCGAAGCCGGCAGCAAGCTGGAAAAGGCCGAGGCGCTGGGCGTGACGGTGCTGGACGAAGCAGGCCTGCTGGCGCTGCTGGGTAACTAAACGAGACAGAGGAAGCACAGCATGACGCAGCGCATTTCGCAGATCCGCAAGGCAGTCTTCCCCGTGGCCGGCCTGGGCAGCCGCTTCCTGCCCGCCACCAAGGCCCAGCCGAAGGAGATGCTGCCGATCGTCGACAAGCCGCTGATCCAGTATGCGGTGGAAGAGGCGGTGGCGGCCGGCATCACCGAAATGGTGTTCATCACCGGCCGCAACAAGCGCGCCATCGAAGACCACTTCGACAAGGCCTACGAGCTGGAGTCGGAACTGGAAGCGCACAACAAGCACGAGCTGCTCGAGGTGCTGCGCAAGGTGATTCCGAAGAACGTCACCTGCATCTACATCCGGCAGTCGGCGCCGCTCGGCCTGGGCCACGCGGTGCTGTGCGCGCGTCCGGTGGTCGGCAACGAGCCGTTCGCCGTGCTGCTGGCCGACGACTTCATGGATGCCGGCGGCGGCAAGCCGGTGCTGGCCCAGATGACGGCGCTCTACGAATACGAGAAGTGCAGCCTGCTGGCGGTGCAGGACGTGCCGCGCGCGAACACGCGCCAGTACGGCATCGTCAGCGCCGCGCCGTACCGCACCGACCTGGAACTGGTGTCGGGCATCGTCGAGAAACCGAAGCCGGAAGAAGCGCCATCGACGCTGGCCGTGGTCGGGCGCTATGTGCTGAGCGGCGCGATCTTCGACCACCTGGAAAACCTGGGTGCCGGCAGCGGCGGCGAAATCCAGCTCACCGACGGCATCGCCGCGCTAATGAGCGCCGAGCGCGTGCTGGCCTACCGCTACGCCGGCCAGCGCTACGATTGCGGCTCCAAGCTCGGCTACCTGCAAGCCACCGCCGCCATCGGCCTGAAGCACCCGGAGACCGCCGCCGGCTTCGGGGAATTTTTGGCGCAGTTATCCAGGGAGAGCGGCCATGGCCGTCCATGAAATCCTGAAGATGGGCGACCCGCGCCTCTTGCGCGTGGCCGAACCCGTGCGTGAATTCGGCACGCCCGAACTCGACGCCCTGATCGCCGACATGTTCGACACCATGCATGCCGCGAACGGCGCCGGCCTGGCCGCGCCGCAGATCGGCGTCAACCTGCAACTGGTGATCTTCGGCTTCACCCACAATCCGCGCTATCCCGACGCGCCGCAGGTGCCCGAGACCGTGCTCCTGAATCCGGTGCTCACGCCCCTGTCGGACGAGATGGAAGAGGGCTTCGAGGGCTGCCTGTCGGTGCCAGGTTTGCGCGGCAGCGTGCCGCGCTACACGCGCCTGCGCTACGAGGGCGTCGACCAGTACGGCAATGCCATCCGGCGCGAGGTCGACGGCTTCCATGCGCGCGTGGTGCAGCACGAAGTCGACCACCTGCTCGGCATCCTGTATCCGATGCGGATCCGTGATTTTTCGCGCTTCGGCTTCACCGAAGTGATGTTCCCCGACCTCGATCCTGGAGCGGACGATTGATTTCCAAGGTTTTCAAGACACTCCCCCTGTTGCTGGCGCTGGCCACACCCCTGGCCCAGGCCGACGACTTCTTCACGAAGATCGAGGCCGAGCCGAAAAGCGAAGTCTGGATCGACTCCGGCTTCTGGACCGCCCACTTCGACAGCGGCAAGGGCCTGAACGGCAACAACAAGGGCCTGGGCGCCGAATACCGCTTCTCGGGCACGATGGCGGCCGTCGGCGGGCGCTTCTACAACAGCGACCGCGAGTGGTCGAACTATGCCGGCGTGATCTGGCAGCCGTATGCAATCGGCCCGGTGCGCGTGGGCGCGGCGCTGGCCGCCTTCGACGGCTACCCGAAGATGCGCAACGGCGGCTGGTTCCCGGCCATCATTCCGACCCTGACCTACGACTACCAGCGCGTGGGTGTCAACATCGGCATCATCCCGAGCTACAAGGACCGCCTGTACGGCGGGATTTCGCTGCAGCTGAAGCTGAAGGTCTTCGAATGACCTTGTAGGGTGGGTACGCGTACCCACCGTATGGAGCGGAAGACCCACGAGCAGATGTTCGTAGGGTGGACACCTGTGTCCACGCTGTACGGAGCTTGACATATCGTGCCGCTGCAACGGGGCGATGTGCAAACAGGGCGGCTTGCGCCTCGTGGCGCAGCCCATCCACCGATGAAACCGCGTGGACACAGGTGTCCACCCTATCGAAGCTGACGATCCTGGTAGGGTGGGTACGCGTACCCACCATCGGTACGATCGACCACCAGCGGCGTCACCAGGCCGCGATTCAGCAGTGGTAGTGGTGGGTACGAGTACCCACCCTACGCGCTGAAGGTGTTCGAATGACGTGGTAGGGTGGGTACTCGTACCCACCGTCGTACGATCGCGCATCGGCGCCTCCAATCGAGGCCGCGATTCGGCAGGGTGGCAGTGGTGGGTACGAGTACCCACCCTACGCGCCCTTACCCTGCCGGGTAAGGGCTCTTCCCACCCTCGGCAATGAAGCGGTCGATCCGCTCCTTCAGCACCGGCAGCGGCACCGATCCCAGCTGCAGCACGGTATCGTGGAAGTTCCGGATATCGAACTTCTCGCCCAGTGCCTTTTCCGCCCTGGCGCGCGCCTCCATGATCGCCATCTGCCCCAGGTAGTAGGACAGCGCCTGGCCCGGCCACGAGATGTAGCGGTCGACTTCCGTGGTGATCTCGTGCTCCGACAGCGCCGTGTTCTCGCGCAGGTAGGCCTGCGCCTGTTCGCGCGTCCAGCCCTTGGCGTGGATGCCGGTGTCGACCACCAGGCGCGAGGCGCGCCAGGCCTGGTAGCTCAGCATGCCGAAGACTTCATACGGCGTCTCGTAGATGCCCATCTCGCTGCCGAGGCGCTCGGTGTACAGCGCCCAGCCCTCGCCAAAGGCCGAGATGTAGGCGCGGCGGAAGCGCGGCAGGCCTTTCTGTTCCAGCGCCACCGGCATCTGGAAGGCGTGGCCCGGCGCCGATTCGTGCAGGGTCAGGGCCGGCAGGCTGTACAGCGAACGGGCCGGCAGGTTGTAGGTGTTCACCAGGTAAACGCCGGGGCCGCCGCGGCCGGCCGTGTAGTAGGGCGCCTGGTCGTCCGGCACCGGCAGGATGGCGAAGCGCTGGCGCGGCAGGTAGCCGAAGTACTGGCCGGCCTTGGCGTCGAACTTCTTCGCCACCCAGGCCGCGCGCATCAGCAGTTCTTCCGGGGTCTTGGCGTAGAAGCGCGGGTCGGTGCGCAGGAATTGCAAGAAGGCCGGGAAGTCGCCCGTGAAACCGGTCTGGCGGATGGTGTCCGCCATCTCGGCGCGGATCTTCGCCATCTCGGCCAGGCCGATGCGGTGGATCTCGTCGGCGCTGAGGCTGGTGGTGGTGAACTCGACGATCTTCGACTGGTAGTAGGCCTTGCCGTCGGGCAGGCGCTCGGCCGCCAGCACGTCGCGCGCGCCCGGCATGTATTCCGCGCGCATGAAGGTCAGCACCCGCGCGTACGCGGACTGGACCTGGCTGCGGATCGCCGCCACGGCCTGGGCCCGCAAGGCGGCCTGCTCGGCGGCGGGAATCGCGGCCGGCATGGTCTTGAACGGAGTATAGAACACCGTGTCCTCGGGCTTGGCGTCGACCACCGAGGCCAGCGAGGCGTCGCGCCCGGCCAGCGTGACCTTGGCCGGCGTGAAGCCGCGCGCCAGGCCGGCGCGCATGTTGTCGAGCTGCTCGCCGAAGTAGCGCGGGAAGCTGGCCAGCTGCTGCAGGTAGTTCGCGTATTCCTCGCGGCTGGCGAAGCCCTGGCGCGCGCCGTAGGCGACGTCGGTCCAGAAGGCGCTGTCGGCGTTCAGCGGCTGCTCGTATTCGCGGAAGCGCAGCTCCTCGACAAAGGCCGCGATCTGGGCCCGATACACCTGGTAGTCGAGCCGCGCGGCGGCGCCCAGGCCAGCCTGGGGCAGGGCGTCGAGCTGGCGCAGCACGCCCTGCCAATGGGCCAGGCGGGCCTGCTGGGTGCGCGCATCGACGTGCGGCAGTTCCTCGCGCACACGGCCGCGGGTGTTGTCCTCGCTGGCCAGGCGCTCCTTGACGCGCCATTGCCATTCGGCCTTGTAGATGCTTTCGAAGCGGGCATCCGCGGCGGACGGGGCCGCGTGGACATTCGTTGCCATCAGGATTCCTGCGGCGGCCAGGGCCGCGACCAGCGTGTGCTTCATGTTGCTCCTCTTTATGAACCGGATACAGCGTGCGGACTACAGCGTGTCGAAAACTCAAGAATTGCTAACTAGCATTATGTCGTACCTGTGCAGTGGCTGCATTTTTTTCGTACCGCAGCAACGCGCGCAAAAGATTTTGCCGGCTGGGCTGACGTTTTATAAAAATTGTCGGTATTACCTCTATAATTGAGGATCAGCCAGTCAGTCGGCAGGCCGTGCACATACACAATGACAGCTGATCAGCAAGCATGGACCAATGAGGACGCGGACCCTCCGCCATCCGACAATGCCGACATGACGAACAGGAACGATGCGACGATGCCCAAAGCGGGTGCGGAAACAGGAGCAGGGCCGGCGCACGACGCGCGCGTCCAACCCTGGCTGCGCCTGGGCGCGCAGCTGACGCCGCTCATCGGCGACAGCGGCTTTTGCGTGTTGTTCGGGCGCGCCGTCCGGCTGGCGTCGGCGCGCTTTGGCGGCCTCGAAGGGTGCGACCCGTCGAAACCCACCGCCCACCTGTTCGCGTCCCTGACCAGAACCCTGAACGAGCTTGGACCGGAGCAGGCAGCCTTGGCGAATGCCGAGCTGCTCGAGACTTTCACGACACTGCTGGGCACCTTGATCGGCGAAGCGCTAACCAAGCAGCTGTTACACGACGCAATGGGCGGAGACGGGCAGAAGCATGAACAGGAGCAGAAGTAAATGAGCGACAAAGTAGCCTTGGGACTGCTGAAAACGGGCGTGCCGGGTCTGGATACGCTGCTGGGCGGCGGACTTCCCGAATTTTCGTTCAACCTGGTCGCCGGCCCGCCCGGCAGCGGCAAGACCACGCTCGCGCACCAGATCATGTTTGCGCTGGCCAGCAGCGAGCGCCGCGCCCTGTTCTTCACCGTGCTCGGCGAGCCGCCCCTGAAGATGCTGCGCTACCAGCAGCAATTCTCCTTCTTCGACGTGGCCAAGGTCGGTCCGGCGATCCGCTACGTGAACCTGGGCGAGAACCTGCGCACCGGCGACTTCAGCGGCGTGCTCGACCGCATCATGGCCGAGGTCGAGGCTTTTTCGCCCTCGCTGGTGTTCGTCGATTCCTTCCGCTCGGTGGTCCAGACCGCCAAGGGCGGCAACGAAGGCGCGGCCGATCTGCAGTACTTCATCCAGGAACTCGGCACGCGCATGACGACCTGGCAGGCCACGACCTTCCTGATCGGCGAGTACATGCACACCGACCCGGAAGCCAACCCGATCATGACGGTGGCCGACGGCATGCTGTCGCTGACCCAGGCCCACGAGCACAGCACCGTGGTGCGCAAGATGCGCGTGGTGAAGATGCGCGGGCGCGCCCACCTGGCCGGCTCGCACAATTTCCGCATCACCGACGACGGCCTGCGCGTCTATCCGCGCGTGCTGCCGCCGCTGGCCGACGACCGCCAGCCCGGCGCTGGCGTCGAGACCGAGCCGCGCCGCATCCCGACCGGCACGCCGGGACTCGACCGCATGCTGAACGGCGGCCTGCCCGACGGGCACAGCATGCTGGTAGTGGGCCCCACCGGCTCGGGCAAGACCATCCTCGGCACCCGCTTCCTGCAAGAGGGCGTGCGCCGTGGCGAGAAGGGCGTGGCCATGTTCTTCGAGAAGGGCACGCCGCGCCTGCGCAACGCCGAGCTGGCCGGAATGGTGCAGGCCGGCCACGTGGCGGTGGTGGAAAGCCGCCTGCTCGACCTCACCGTGGACGAACTGATCGACGAACTGGTGCTGACCCTGCAGCGCACCGGCGCCCGGCGCCTGGTGATCGATTCGCTGTCGGAATTCGGCCTTTACATGGCGCCGGAATTCCACGCCGACCTGCGCCTGTCGGTGTTTCGCATGCTGTCGATGGTGGCCAAGCTGGGCGTCACGGCGCTGGTTACCATCGGCCTGGACGACAACTTCACCGAGCTGCGCTTCAGCCAGGCGAACATCGCTTACCTGACCGACGCCGTGGTGGCGCTGCGCTACGCGGAAGTCGAAGGCCAGCTGCGCAAGTTCATGTCGGTGGTAAAGGTGCGCGGCAGCGGTCATAGCACCGATGTGCGCGGCTACCACATCACCGACGCCGGCATCGAGCTTGAAGAGTTGCCGACCCAGGTCGAGGGGACGCTGACCGGCGGCACGGTGCTGCGCCCGCCCGCGCACTGAGAACAACATGGGAGAACGAGGAATGTTTCACGAAGACGAAAACAGTTCGGTGCAGCGTTCCTTGCAATCCGGTTCGGAGCAGCTGACGCCCGACCCGCTCAGCGCCACGCTGCTGCGCCACATCGGCACCCTCGAGGACGAACTGGTGCGCCTGCGCGAGTCGCTGCGCGAGAAGGAAGCGCTGGAAGCGACCGTCACGCGCCTGCGCGAAGCCAACGAACACCTGGTGGTCGCCGCCATCAACGCCCAGGGCTCGCGAGACGACGCCGAAGCAACCAACCGGCGCCAGAACGAATTCCTGGCCATGCTGGCCCACGAGCTGCGCAATCCGCTGGTCCCGATCAGCATGTCGGCGGCGCTGCTGGAACGCTCGGCCGACGCCTCGCCCCAGCTGCTCAACTTTTCGAAAGTGATCCGGCGCCAGGTCGACCACATGGCGCGCCTCCTCGACGACCTGCTCGACGCCGCACGCATCAGCAGCGGCAAGATCACCCTCAGCCTGGAGCCGATGCCGGTCTCGAACGCCATCGACCAGGCCCTGGAAACCGTGCTGCCGCGCATCCGCGAGCGCGGCCAGCACTTATATTTGAACCTGCCGCCCGAGCCGGTCGGCACCCGCGGCGACCGCGTGCGCCTGACCCAGGTGTTCACCAACCTGATCGGCAACGCCTCGAAGTACACCGGCGACGGCGGCAATGTCCACGTCGACGTCACGGCGGAGGCGGGCGAAGTGGTGGTGGCGGTGCGCGACAACGGCACCGGCATCGCGCCCGAGGTGCTGCCGCATATCTTCGACCTGTTTACCCAGGGGCCGCGCTCGCTGGCGCGCTCTGAGGGCGGCCTGGGCGTGGGCCTGAACGTGGTGCGCAACCTGGTGTCGATGCATGGCGGAACCGTGAAAGCCGAGAGCGACGGCGCCGGCAAGGGCAGCCGCTTCGTGGTGCGCCTGCCCCTGGCGGCGCTGGCGGTCGGCGAGCCGCCGCGCGCGGCCAGTTCGGCGGCGCCGAAGGGCCGCTGCAGCGTGCTGCTGGTCGAAGACAACGTCGATGCCTGCGAGACCCTGAAGGCCTTCCTCGAGCTCGAAGCACACGAGGTGGCGACGGCGCACGACGGCAAGGCCGGACTCGAGGCCATGCTGGCGCAGGACTTCGACGTGGTGGTCTGCGACATCGGCCTGCCCGGCATGGATGGCCTCGAGGTGGTGGCCCGCCTGCGCGCATCAACCCAGGGCGCGCAGCCGGTGGCGATCGGGCTGTCGGGCTACGGCCAGGCCGAAGACCGCTCGCGCGCACTGGCCGCCGGCTTCGACCACTACCTGGTGAAGCCGGTCAGTCCCGACGCGCTGCTGGCGCTGGTGGCGGCGCGTTCCTAGCGCTTCCCGTCCGACGACCGGCGCGCCAGCCAATCGGCGCGCGCGATCTCCCAGGCCGCATGCGGGCCGTCGTACCAGTTTTCCTCGCCGCGGTAGCGCATGCCGAGGCGCGCCATGACCTTCGCGGAGTCGCGGTTGTCCGGTTTGCAGACCGCCACCAGCAGCGGCGCCGCGAGGCTGTCGAAGGCCCAGGCGGCCATCGCGTGCGCCGCTTCCGAGGCCAGGCCCTGGCCCCATTTGTCCGGCACCAGGCGCCAGCCGATCTCGTGCGGGTTGGCCGGATCGCGCCCCAGGTACTGGATGCAGCCGGCGCCGACCAGGCGTCCGGTTTCGCGCTCGATGAAGGCCCACCAGGAAAAGCCGTATTGCATCCAGCGTTCCTTGACCAGTGCGATGCCGGCGCGGGTCTGTTCCGGCGTCTCGGGCTGGCGGGACAGGTAGCGCATCACTTCCGGCAGGCGGTTCATCGCCTGCAAGCCGTCGAAGTGATGGTCGTCGAAAGGTTCCAGGCGCAGGCGCCCGGTGTTCAGTACGGTCATGTCCGCGTCGGGATAAAAAAAGGCCGGTCGATCGACCGGCCTCGTTACCGCATGCTTACTGGTGCGCGTGGTGCGTCGCGGTCAGGCGCCGCATCAGCGGCAGCACGGCCAGCGCGATCAGGGTGCACAGCACGGCGGCGATGCCCAGCTTGTTGAACAGGCTGGTGTAGATCGGCAGGGTCTGCAGCGGATCGGTCATGCCCGACGGGACGCTGGCCAGGTTGGCGACCACGCCGCCCAGGTATTGCGAGATCCCGGTGGCGACGAAGTAGGCGCCCATCATGAAGCCGCCCATGCGCGCCGGCACGTAGCGCGCCACCATCGCCAGGCCCAGGCCCGACACCAGCAGCTCGCCCAGCGAATACAGGCCATAGCCGGCGATCATGATCCACGACGAGGTCAGGCCGTTCACGGCAAAGGCGCCGGCGAAGCCGTAGGTGAAGAAGCCGAGTGCCACCACCGAGAAGCCGAGCGCGAACTTGCCGGCGATCGAGAGGTCCGAGCCGGTACGGCCGGCGCGGGTGTACCAGAAGGCCAGGACCGGGCTCAGGACCATGATCCAGATCGCGTTCAGGGCCTGGAACTGGGCCGGCGACCAGGTCCACAGGTGGGCGCCCAGCACGTTGAACTCGAGGTCGACGTTACGCAGCGCGAACAGCGACAGCGAGGTCGACATCTGCTGGTAGAAGATGAAGAAGAACACGGTCTGCAAGGTGAGGATCAGGGCCGCGATCAGGCCGGCGCGTTCGCTGGCTTCGCTCTTGCGGATCAGGTGCACGAAGATGCCGAGCACCACGATGCCGGCCAGGTAGACGAACACGCGGGCCAGGCTCTGGTATTGCAGGATGACGGCCGAGACGCCGACGGCGACCACGCCGCCCGCCAGCACCATCGCCAGCTTGGCTTTGTCCAGCGGCAGTTCGTCCGGCAGCGAGCCGACGTGGCGGATGGTGGCGCGCATCATCATCACGGTCAGCAGGCCGACCACCAGGCCGACCGAGCAGACGGCAAAGGCGACGTGCCAGCCGAGTTCGTTGCCATAGGTGGCATTCACGTAGTCCTTGATGGCGGGCGTGGCCAGCATCGAGATGGTCGAGCCGACGTTCACGGCCATGTAATAGATGGTAAAGGCCGAGTCGATCTTCGAATCGTCGCCTTCGTAGATCTTGCGCACCAGGTTGGCGGTGTTCGGCTTGAACAGGCCGTTGCCGACCACGATCACGCCGAGTGCCGAGAACAGGAACCAGGTGTTTTCGGTCGGGACCGCCATCAGGGCGTAGCCCAGGGTCAGGATGATGCCGCCGAGGACCATGCAGCGGCGGGTGCCGAGCACCTTGTCGCCGATCCAGCCGCCGATGGCCGGCGCGACATAGATCAGGGCGGCAGCTGCGCCCCAGACCAGGTTGGCGCGGCTGTCTTCGAAGCCGATGCGCTGCACCATGAAGTAGACGATCAGCGCCTGCATGCCGTAATAGCCGAAGCGTTCCCATAACTCGATCAGCGCCACGGTCATGAACGAGCGGGTCTGGCTGTACGGCAGGATTTCCGTTTTCATTTAATTCCCTTCTTGGATGGACTTTCACCAATGGCTCGTGACCAGAGGCAAGCGTTGCATGCTACGCCAGGGAATCGGAAGTTGCAATGGTGGCAGGTGTGCTTACAGGCGGTGTGCAGCAGGTAGTGGGGCTGTTGCCTGGTGCGGCATCGGTGTGCATGCTCCGCGTGGGCACGGGGTGCCTAGCGCGGCCCGGCCCACCCTACGGATGAAGCCGGTGGTTCGGCGCTGCGCGCCTCGACGGCAAAGGCTTCGTAGGGTGGGTTCTCGAACCCACCGGCGTTACCGCATGCACACCGATGCCCGTAGGGTGGACACCTGTGTCCACCCGGTCTCGCCGTGCGATCAGAGGCGACAGCGCGAACGGTGGGCTCTCGATCCCACGCGGTATCACCCGCCGATCAGCGGCAAACGATACCAATGAACCGGACGCGAACGCATCACGCCACCACCACCGCCCGCTCCCCCAACAAGGCCGCGGCAGCCCCCGCCGGCAGCGGCCTGCTCACGTAATACCCCTGGATCTCATCGCACTGGTAGGCCTCCAGCACCCGCACCTGCCCGATGGTCTCGACCCCTTCCGCCACCACCTTCAGATTCAGGCTGTGCGCCAGGCTGATCACCGCCTTGGTAATGGCCGCATCGTCGCCATCGGTCGGCAGGTCGCGCACGAAGGTGCGGTCGATCTTCAGCGCATCCAGCGGGAAGCGCTTCAAATACGCCAGGCTCGAATACCCGGTCCCGAAATCGTCCACCGACAGCCGCATTCCCTGCGCCTTCAGATTCGAGAGAATCGCCACCGCCGCTTCCGGGTCGGCCATCAGCATCGACTCGGTCAATTCGAATTCCAGCAGGCGCGGGTCGATCCCGGCCGCGGCGACGATCGCGCGCACGGTGTCGGGCAGGCCGGCGTGCGCCAGCTGGCGCGCCGACAGGTTGATCGCTACCGGCGGCACGTTCTCCAGCGCCTCGCTCCACACGCCGAGCTGGCGGCAGACCTCGGCGATCACCCATTCGCCCACCGGCAGGATCAGGCCGGTGTCTTCGAGGATGGCGATGAAGTCGAGCGGCGAGACCAGGCCGCGCTCGGGATGGCGCCAGCGCAGCAGGGCTTCGAAGCCGCTCACCGCGCCGCTGTCCAGGCGCAGCTTGGGCTGGTAGTGCAGCTCGAATTCGCCGCGTTCCAGCGCGAGGTGCAGGTCGGTCTCGAGCTGCAGGCGCCGGGCCGCGTTGGCGTGCATCGCGGCCTCGAAGAAGCGGAAGTTGTTGCGGCCGCTGTTCTTGGCGCTGTACATCGCCGTGTCGGCGCTTTTCAGGAGCGTGGCCGCATCCTGTCCGTCGTGCGGATAGCCGGCGATGCCGACGCTGGCCGACACGAAGATCTGCTGGCCCTGCAGCAGGAAGGGCCGCGCCAGCGCATCGACGATGCAGCGCGCGATGGTTTCCGCCTCGATCGCCGAGGCCAGCCGCGGCAGCACCACCGCGAACTCGTCGCCGCCGAGGCGCGCCACCACGTCGTCGGGACGCGCGCAATCCTGCAGGCGGCGGCTGGCCTGGGCCAGCAGCTCGTCGCCGACGCTGTGGCCCATCATGTCGTTGACGCTCTTGAAGCGGTCGAGGTCGATGAACATGACGCCGGCGCAGTGCCCACCATTGGCCGCGTCGGCGATGGCGCCTTCCAGGCAGGTCGAGAGGCGGTGCCGGTTCGGCAGGCCGGTGAGGGCGTCGTACTGGGCCAGGTAGGTCAGGCGGTTCTTCGCATCCTCGCGCTCGATGGCGGTGGCCAGGATGTTGGCCAGGCCGTTCAGGAAGCCGTCCTCGTCTTCCTGGAAGGTGCGCGCCAGCGGCGCGTACACGCTCAGGGCCCCGTACAGGCGGTCGTGGCAGACGATGAAGACTTCGATGCTGCTGCCGGCCGCGCCGGGACCGAGCAGGGTGCGGCCCCAGCGCGCCAGGTACTCCGACGAATCGGGGCCGGGAATATGGGGGAAGGGCGCGCCCGCCGCGCCCGGCGGGAAGCCGGCGCCAGCCTGCAGCGCGGCGGTGCCGAGGTCGGCGTCGAAGCCGAACACCGCGGCGTGCCGCACGCCGATGCCTTCGCAGGCCAGCTGGGTCGCCATCTCGAACAGTTCCTGCAGCGGGCCGGCTTCGAGCGCCTTGCGTCCGAGGCGGGCGAGCAGGCCCTGGCGCTTGGCGTTGTGGACGATGGCGTCCTCGAATTCCTTGCGTTCGGTGATGTCGAAATCGATGCAGATGTACTTCTCGACCTGGCCAGCGCCGTCGAAGATCGGCACCACGGTGCGGTGCCACTGGCGCTCGCCGTCGCGCGAGGGCACGGCCACTTCGCCGTTCCAGACGCTGTGCGACGGGCTCCAGGCGCGGCTGGCGTGCACCAGCGGCGCGCCCACGCGCGCCAGTTCGGCGCCGATCAGATCCTCGCGCGTATAACCCGTATGGCGCACGAACTGCTCGTTGACGGCGGTGATGCGGCCCTCGCGGTCGACTTCGCAGACGATCGCCGCCTGGTCGAGCGCGCTCTTGTGCTGGACCAGGGAATTCATCAGCGTGGCGATGCGCTGGCCATACTGGTCGCGCATGCTGGCCGCGCTGCGGTTGACGGCCTGGATCGCCTCGCGGATCTCCAGCGGCGCGTCGGCGCTGAGGGCGGCGTCGAGCCCGGCGCCGGCGGCGCCTTCGTCGCCATAGAAGCGCAGGCGGCCGAGGTTTTCCAGCCAGCGCGCCAGCAGGTAGCGCGCCAGCGCCAGGCTGACCAGCAGGGCGACCGCGGCCAGGCCGGCCGACTGCAGCAGCAGGGTCCACATCTGGGCGGCCAGCTTGCGCTCGTCGAAGGTCAGGCGCAGCACGCCATAGTCCTTGCCGCCGACCGAGACCACGCGGTTGACGTCGAACAGCGCGCCTGCCACGCGGTGGGTCATCCAGGCCGGGGCGGGCGTCAGCGAGCCCTCGAACTGCGCCTCGACGCGGATCACGCCGCCGTCGAGGTCGATGAAGGTGGCGCTGTGGAAGGGCGACTGCACGATCATGGTCGACAGGGTGCGCTTGACGGTGTCGTAGTCGCCGATCACGGCGCTGTCCTCGACCGCCTGCGAGGCCACCTCGACCAGCGTGGCCGCGGCATCCTGGGTTTCCTCGATGTGCTGGAGGAACTGGTGGCGGTAGAACATGCCCAGGCCCGTGCCCACGAACAGCAGCATGCTCAGGGCGAACAGCGTGAACACACGTCCGACCAGGGAGCGCGGCAGCAGGAACTGGTGCAGGCGGGCGAGCAGTGTCAGCAGCTTCGGCACGGTGTGCATGGTCCTAGCGCAGTTCGGCCGGCGCGGCCTGGTAGAAGCTGCGGTAGGCGGCATAGTCGGCGTCGCTGGCCGCGACAAAGGAAAGCAGCTCCGGCGCGTGGATCAGCTCCGACGCGGTTTCCAGGATGCGGCGGCCTTCGGGATCCTTGTGCATGTTCAGGAAAGCGTCGGCCACGGCGCGCACCTGGGCGGCCGGTACGCGCGGCGAGGCCATCAGGGCCAGGTCGTTGAAGGGGGCCGAGCTCCACAGCACGCGGAAGCGCTTGTCCTCGCGCCCGGCGTAGTTGGCCACCAGCTGCGAATTCGCGCCGGCCGCCCTGGCGCGGCCGCTGAACATCTGGGTAAAGGCGGCGTCCATGTTGCCGCCAAAGGCGACCGAGACCGGCACCCCCTGGCGCAGCAGCTGGGCATAGGTCACCTTGTAGGCGATCAGCGCTTCCGGGCCCGGAAAGACCACGGTGCTGTTGGCCAGTTCGGCCAGGCGCCGGATCGGCGAATCGGCCGGCACCACGATCTGGGCGCGCACCGGTTCGGCATTGCGGCGTCCGAACACGGTCCAGCCCATCTTGCTGCGCTCGGGGCTGAACAGGTGGTTGGTAAAGGCGAAGTCGACTTCCTTGGCCAGCACGTAGCTGGTGGTGTCGGCCGAGGTGCGGCCCAGCTTCAGGTTCAGGCGCACGCCGCTCTTTTGCGACACATAGCGCACGATCGGGTTCCAGAAGCTGGCCGAGACCTGCAGGTTGTACTGGTTGACCGGCGAGAAGTTATAAACGGGCGCTGTCGGGGCCGGGCCCGCGGTCGCGGCGCGCGCGGCCAGCAGCGAACAGAGGAGCAGCGCGAAGCCTGCCCGGAAAGGGGTACGCATGGTGTCGAAGGGGGAGCTGTAGAGTCGGAGGGGCGCAGTAAGTACGCCATCCGGAAACTATAGCATATATTTCGCCACGGCAATGCGGGTGGCAATTGTTGTAATGAAAGCTGGACGAGATGCTAAAACCCGGGGTGGACGGCGGCCCGGTCGCAGGCATGCCGGCGCCGGGGCTGAGCCGTCCACCCTACGAATCAGAACGCCTCGTCCGCGCCCAGGTAGCGCCACTGGCCGACGGGCAAATCGCCGAGCTTGACGCGGCCGATGCGCACCCGCTTCAGGCCCACGACCTTCAGGCCGACCATGTCGCACATGCGGCGGATCTGGCGCTTCTTGCCTTCCTTCAGGGTAAAGCTGAGCTGGTCGTCGTTCTGCCAGCGCACCTTGGCCGGCAGCAGCGGTTTCCCATCCATCCACAGGCCGTGGTTCAGCTTCTTCAGGTCGGCGTCGGGCAGCTTGCCGGGTTTGGTGTACTGCACCCGCACCAGGTATTCCTTGTCGATGCTGGTGTCCTGGCCGATCAGCTGCTTGGCGATGCGCCCGTCCTGGGTCAGCACCAGCAGGCCCACCGAATCGATGTCGAGGCGCCCGGCGGGCACCAGCGAACGCAGCTGGGTCGGGTGGAAGTTCTCGGGCGAAGGATCCTCGGCCCAGCGGTTCTCCGCCTTGATCAGTGCCACCGCCGGCGTATAGCCGTCCTCGGCCTGGCCGCTGACATAGCCGACCGGCTTGTTGATCAATACGGTCACGCGTTTCGACTGCTCGGCCGCGGCCTGGCGTTCGACCGTGATGCGTTGCGAAGGCAGCACCTTGCTGCCCAGTTCGGACACCACCTTGCCGTCGACCCGCACCCAGCCGCGGGCGATCCATTCATCGGCTT
>Ga0209023_10001592_pt1 | contig 30114 bp, 26 predicted proteins | sample LakOneMetagenome_FD_187468 | JGI IMG/M metagenome (GOLD analysis project Ga0209023, IMG submission 187468) | Freshwater and sediment microbial communities from Lake Erie, Canada (SPAdes) (version 2) | ecosystem: Environmental > Aquatic > Freshwater > Lentic | place: Lake Erie, Canada...
GCCTCGTACAGCAGGTCGTCGGCGCGACTGACCAGTTTTTCGTAATACGCGAGACCGGTGCGTTCGACCACGCCGCCGCTGATCGTCATCTTCCAGCCCGGCGCGAACGCGCTGCAATCCAGCCGCTCCACCGCCTCGCGCACGCGTTCGCAACAATGGCGGGCATCGTCGAGGCTCAGGCCCTCGAACAGCAACGCGAATTCCTCGCCACCCCAGCGCGCGACCGTGCCCAGCGCGCCCGCCTCCGCGGCCAGCACGCCGGCGACCACGACCAGCGCATGGTCCCCGGCCAGGTGCGAGTAGGTGTCGTTGATGCGCTTGAAATGATCCAGGTCGAGCAAGGCGAAACTCAACGGCTTCCCGTTGCGCGTCGCCCGGTCGAAGGCGCGGGCGAGTTCTTCGTTGATGCCGCGGCGATTGGCGAGCCCGGTGAGCGCGTCCTCCAGTGCCTGCCGTTCGAAGGCCTCGGATTGCTCCTGCAGCTTCGCCAGCAGCACGGATTTCTCGTGGTCCGCCTGCAACAGCCGATCGGCCTGGTCGCGCAGATCGCGCGTGCGCTGGTCGACGACCGCTTCGAGCGCATCCGCGCGACGATGCACCGATCCGACGCGCCAGCGAATGAACCCGGCGAGCGCCAGCAGCGCCGCCAGCACCGCGAGCAGGCGGAACCATGCCTCTTGCCAGAAGCGGGGCTGGATATCGATGTCCAGGGTAGTGACGTCGCGGCTCCAACCCTGTCCGATCGAAGGCGCCGAGGCATTGACCTGGAAGCGGTAGTGGCCGGGACTGAGGTTGGTGTACTGCGCGACCCGCTGGTTGCCGCGTTCGACCCAACCGGGATCCACGCCATCCAGCCTCAGCCGGTAACGCACGAAGCGCGGGATGAGGAAACTCAGGCTGGCATAGCGGATTTCGAGTTTTCCGCTGCCCGGCGGCAAGCGCAGCGGCGATTGCAACGGCACCGGGCGATCGTTGACCAGTATCTGTTCGATCACCACCGGTGGCAGGGCGCGATGGAAGGCGTGCAACGCACCGGGATCGACCACCGATGCGCCACGCGCAGTCGCCACCCAGATGCGGCCCCGTGCATCGCGGATCGCCGCCGGGCCGGAACCGCCGTTGCATTGGCTGCTGGCCAGTCCATCGGCCTCGCCGAAGCGATCGAGGGCGAGGATCGGCTTGCGTCCATCGAGCACCGCCTCGGCATCGCTGCGACGCAGGCGGATCACGCCCCGGTTCGAGGTGAGCCAGAGCGATCCCAAGCCATCATCGACGACCTGGAACAAGGTATCGATGGGCAGCCCCTGCGCCAGCCCCAGCGCCTGCAGTTGTCCTTTTCGATAACGCAACAATCCGCGGTCGGTCGCCATCCATAGCGTGCCGTCCCCGTCTTCGAGGAAGTCGAAAACGTCCTGCGCACCGTTCATGCCGCGCAGATCGAGGGCCGATACGCGCCCATCGACGATGTGGGCCGCGCCGTTGGAGGTTCCGACCCACACGCTGCCGTCGCGCGCCACGTGCAGGGAAATAATGAATTCGCGCGGCAGGCCCTGCGCCGTGCCGAAGCGTTCGAACTTGCCGCGTCGCATCCTGGCCAGGCCACGGCTGGTGCCGATCCAGACCGTGCCGTCGGGCTCCTGCGCCAACGCGCGCACCTGGTTGCTGCCCGGCATCCCGTGCGCGCTGTCGTACTGGGCGAGCAATTTTCCATCGCGCCAACGCAACACGCCGGCCGTATAACTGCCGATCAGCAAGCTGCCGTCGCGATCCTCGAGCAGGCTCAGCACGGAATCGCTCGGCAGGCCATTCTCGCTCGTGTAGCTGGCGGCCAGCTTGTCGCCGCGCCACAGGTTGAGGCCGCGGCTGGTGCCGATCCAGATCGAACCATCGCGGGCCAGCGTGAGCGCGCGCACGTAATCGTCGCTGAGGCCTTGGTCGCCGTTGTAGGTGCTGAAGGGCGCATCGCCAAGCCTGAGCAGGCCGGCATTGGTTCCTGCCCAGATGCTGCCTTCGCGATCCACGAGCAACGACGCGACGCGGTTGTTCGGGAGGCCGCGGAGGCTGGTGAAGCGCTCGACCCCGGATTTCGCGAGGCGCATGAGGCCGTTGTTCACGGTCCCCACCCAGAGGTTGCCGGCGGCATCCTCGGCCATGCTGGGAACGCCGTCGGAAGGCAGTTCCGGCGATACCGCGGCGAAACGCTCGCCATCGCGCCGGTAGACGCCCTTTTCGGTTCCCACGAACAGGCGTCCGCTCGGATCCTGGTAGACCTTGAACACGGGAGCGTCCGGCAGGCCGGCATCGGTGCCGTAGACCGTGCCGCGGTCGCCGACGAAATGCACGAGGCCCGCGGCCGTCGCCACCCACACGCTGTCGTCGCGGTCCAGCGTCAGGCCATAGATGACATCGGAGGGAACACCATCGTGTTTGTCGAAGTGCCGGACCTTGCCGCCGTCGACGCGATCGACGCCGGCGTTCTCGGTGCCTACCCACAGGCGCCCGCGCCGATCCAGCAGCGCATCCATGATCTCGTCCTGGGCAAGGCCGTCGGCCATGGTCCAGGTGCGCCATTGGTCGCCACGCTTGACGCTGACCCCGCCGCGCGAAGTACCGACCACCACGGCACCATCGGCCGATGCGTGCACCGAACGCACGCCGTTGTCCTTCATCGCCTCGGTGTTGCCCCGGTCGTAGACGTGGAATTCCAGGCCGTCGTAGCGAACCAGCCCCTCCCAGGTGCCGAACCAGAGGTAGCCGTCCGGCGTCTGCGCGATTGCGTTCACCTGGTTGTGAGGCAAGCCTTCGCGCGTGGTCCAGGTTTCGCGGTAGAAGGCGGTAAGCGGCTTGTCCCCCGACCCGGTCGGGGGCAGGCCTTGGGCGAAAGCCGGGAAGAAGGCGGCCACGACAAGCAACAGCCAACACCATGCCGCCCGCACGTGGATTGCCTGCCCTTTCGCAACAGATGCCCCCCGCATCCGCCCTCCCGTCCTCAGCTGCCGGGCATGCCGGCAAGTGCACCCATGTGGCGGCGATAGTGCCGCAATTCCTCGATGGAATCGCGCACGTCGCTGAGCGCGGTATGCGCGGCGACCTTGCTGAAGCCCGCGTGCACCTGCGGTGCCCAGCGCCGGGCCAGCTCCTTGATCGTGCTGACGTCCAGGTTGCGGTAGTGGAAGTGGTATTCCAGCGCCGGCATCCGCCGATGCAGGAAGCGCCGGTCCTGGCAGATCGAATTGCCGCACATCGGCGAGGTATTGGCCGCCACCCAGTGCGACAGGAATTCCAGCGTCCGCGACTCCGCCTCGGCGATCGGCACGCCTTCTTCCAGCACCCGGCGCCACAGCCCGGAACGCGCGTGGTGGGTGCGGTTCCAATCGTCCATCGCCTCGAGCACCAGCAACGGCTGGGCCACGGCCAGTTCGGGGCCTTCGGCGAGTACGTTGAGCTGGGCGTCGGTGATGACCGTCGCGATCTCGAGGATGGTGTCGCGATCGGGGTCGAGCCCGGTCATCTCGAGGTCGATCCAGATCAGGCGATCGCTGGCGGCGTCGGGCATGGGAACCAAGCGTGGGATGGTGCGGGCATCATAGCGGGCGATCCCGATTCCACCTTCACCGCGCATCGCGCGGGATGTGCCGTTCAGGCCGCCGGTTTGGCGCGCTTCGCGCGGAAATAGGCGCTGAGCATCGTCCCGGCTTCGTCGCCAAGCACGCCGGCGACGACCTCGACCCGGTGGTTGTGGCGCGGATCGGCGAGCAGGTCGAACACGCTGCCGGCCGCGCCGGTCTTTGGATCGGCCGCGCCGTAAACGACACGGGCCAGGCGCGCATGCACCGCCGCCATCGCGCACATCGCGCAGGGCTCCAGGGTCACGTACAGCGTGCAGCCGACCAGGCGATGGTTTGCCCGCGCCTTGCCCGCATTGCGCATCGCGACGATCTCGGCATGCGCGCTCGGGTCGGATTCGGCGATGTTGCGGTTCCAGCCTTCGCCGACGAGGTTGCCCTCGGCGTCCACCACCAGCGCCCCGACCGGGATCTCGTCGTCCTCGCGCCGCGCGCGTTCGGCGAGCGCCAGTGCGCGGCGCATCCAGTGTTCATCGGCGCTCATTCGGCGACAAGGTCCAGTTGCATGAAGTGCGTACCCGCGGGCGCGCCTCCGTAATACGGAGGGATGGGGACGAAGCCGAGGCGGCGATACAAGGCGATGGCGGTGGCCATCGATGGCAATGTATCCAGACGCAGGCATGTGTAGCCGCATTGCCGGGCGGCCTCGATCACCGCGCCGGAGAGCGCGGAACCGAGCCTCATGCCCCGCGCGGCCGGCGCGACGAACAGGCGCTTCATTTCGCAGGTTTCCGGCTCGTCGAGCGGACGCAGGCCGACGCAGCCGAGTGGAACGCCGTCGAGCCCGCGCGCCAACAAGAGCGCACCGCGCGGCGGGGCATACTTCCCAGGCAGTGATGCCAGTTCCACATCGAATCCCTGGTAGGCGAGATCCACCGGCAACGATGCCGCGTACGCTTCGAACAGGGACGCCGCATCGCGCAGGTCTTCGTCCGACGCGATTTGTTCGATGCTGAAACCCGCGTGTGCGCCGGGGGTCATTCCCACTCGATCGTCGCCGGCGGCTTGCCGGAAATGTCGTAGACCACGCGCGAGACGCCGCGCAGTTCGTTGATGATGCGGTTGCTCACCGTGCCGAGGAACTCGTACGGCAAGTGCGCCCAGTGCGCGGTCATGAAGTCGATGGTCTCGACCGCGCGCAGCGCGATCACCCATTCGTAGGCGCGCGCGTCGCCGACCACGCCCACCGACTTCACCGGCAGGAACACCGCGAATGCCTGCGAGGTCTTGTCGTACAGGCCGGCCTTGCGCAGTTCGTCGATGAAGATCGCATCGGCCTTGGCCAGCAGCTCCGCGTATTCCGGCTTCACTTCGCCGAGGATGCGCACGCCCAGGCCCGGGCCTGGGAACGGATGGCGATGGACCATCTCGCGCGGCAGGCCGAGTTCCAAGCCGAGGCGGCGCACCTCGTCCTTGAACAGCTCGCGCAGCGGTTCGACCAGGCCCAGTTTCATGTCCTCGGGCAAGCCGCCGACGTTGTGGTGGCTCTTGATGACGTGCGCCTTGCCGGTCTTGCTGCCGGCGGATTCGATCACGTCGGGATAGATCGTGCCCTGCGCCAGCCACTTCGCGTTCTTCAGCTTGTTCGATTCCTCGTCGAAGATCTCGACGAAGAGGTTGCCGATGATCTTGCGCTTGGCTTCGGGATCGCCGACCCCCTTCAATTTCGCGAAGTAGCGATCCGCGGCGTTCACCCGCACGATCTTCACGCCCATGTGTTCGGCGAACATCGCCATCACCTGGTCGCCTTCCTGCCAGCGCAGCAGGCCGGTATCGACGAACACGCAGGTCAGCTGTTCGCCGATGGCCTTGTGCAGCAGCGCCGCGACCACCGAGGAATCGACGCCGCCGGACAGGCCGAGGATGACCTCGTCGGCACCGACCTGTTCGCGCACGCGCGCGATCTGGTCTTCGATGATGTTGGCCGGGGTCCACAATGTCTTGCAACCGCAGACGTCGACGACGAAGCGACGCAGCAGTTCAAGGCCCTGCTTGGTGTGCGTGACTTCCGGATGGAACTGCACGCCGTACCACTTCTTGGATTCGTTGCTCATCGCCGCGACCGGGATGCGATCGGTGGTGGCGGTGACGGCGAAGCCCGGCGGCGCCTTGGCCACGTGGTCGCCGTGGCTCATCCACACGTCGATGCGCGGCTTGCCGCCGTGGTCGCTGAGGCCGGAGAACAGCGTGTCCGCGGCGACGATGTCCACTTCCGCGTGCCCGAACTCGCGCTGGTCCGCGGCTTCGGTCGCGCCGCCGAGCTGCGCGGCCATCGTCTGCATGCCGTAGCAGATGCCGAGCAGTGGCAAACCGGAATCCCATACCTGCCGTGGCGCGGCCGGCGCGCCCTGCTCCGTGGTCGATTCCGGACCGCCCGAGAGGATGATTCCCTTCGCGCCGAACCTGGCGATCTCGGCCGGGTCGTGGTCCCAGGCCCAGATTTCGCAATACACCCCGATCTCGCGGATGCGACGCGCGATCAGCTGCGTGTACTGCGCGCCGAAATCGAGGATGAGGATCTTGTCGCTATGGAGATTGGGCGTCATCGACTCGTCGCTTGTATTGGGTTTTTCCCTGCCGTCCATGGCGAAACGATCGTTGTTGCGGAACGCCCGGCCCGGCCATCCATGGCCGGGCGTTCGGTGACGCGCGAACCAGTGGTTCGCAAGCGCGTCACCTCACCCCGCCCGGTAATTCGGCGGTTCCTTGGTGATCTGCACGTCGTGCACATGGCTCTCGCGCTGGCCGGCGCCGGTCACCTTCACGAATTGCGGCTTCCTGCGCATCTCCTCGATGGTCGCGCAGCCGACGTACCCCATGGTCGCGCGCAGGCCGCCGACCAACTGGTGGACGACGCCACCGAGCGGACCGCGCACCGGTACCCGCCCCTCGATGCCTTCGGGCACCAGCTTGTCGGCATCGGCCGAATCCTGGAAATAGCGGTCCTTCGAACCCTTTTCCATCGCGCCGAGCGAGCCCATGCCGCGGTAGCTCTTGTAGCTGCGGCCCTGGAACAGCTCGATCTCGCCGGGGGACTCCTCGGTGCCGGCGAACAGTCCGCCGATCATCACGCTCGATGCACCGGCGACGATCGCCTTGCCGATGTCGCCCGAATAGCGGATGCCGCCGTCTGCGATCAGCGGGATGCGATCCTGCAGCGCTTCGGCGACCATCGACACCGCCGTCACCTGCGGCACGCCGACGCCGGCGACCACGCGCGTGGTGCAGATCGAACCCGGGCCGACGCCGACCTTCACCGCGTCCGCGCCAGCATCCATCAGGGCCAGCGCGGCATCGCCGGTGACGATGTTGCCGCCCACCACCTGCAGCTTCGGGAAATGCTTCTTCGTCCACGCGACGCGATCGATCACGCCCTGCGAATGGCCGTGCGCGGTATCGACGATGACCACGTCCACGCCCGCGGCGACCAGCGCCTCGATGCGTTGCTCGGTATCGCCGCCGACGCCGACCGCGGCGCCGACCAGCAGGCGTTCGTGCGAGTCGTAGGCCGCGTTCGGGTTGTCCGACTTCTTCTGGATGTCCTTGACCGTGATCAGGCCGCGCAGCGCGAACTCGTCGTTCACCACCAGCACCTTCTCGATGCGGTGCTTGTGCAGCAGGCCGATCACCTCGTCGTCGCTGGCGCCCTCCTTCACCGTGACCAGTCGGTCCTTCTTGGTCATGATGTGGCGCACGGGATCGTCGAGCTTCTTCTCGAAGCGCATGTCGCGGCCGGTGACGATGCCGACCAGCTGGCCGCCGTCGACGACCGGCACGCCGGAAATGTTGCGCGCGCGGGTCAGGCGCAGCACTTCGCCGATGGTGGTGTCCGGGCCGACGGTGAACGGCTCGCGGATCACCCCGGCCTCGAAATTCTTTACCCGGGCGACTTCCGCCGCCTGGCGTTCGACGCCCATGTTCTTGTGCAGGATCGAGATGCCGCCGAGCTGCGCGAGGGCGATGGCGAGGCGCGCTTCGCTGACCGTGTCCATCGCCGCGGAGACGATCGGCAGGCGGATGCGCAGGTCGCGGGTCAGGCGGGTTTCGAGGGAGACGTCCTTGGGCAGGACGGTCGAATGCGCGGGGACGAGGGACACATCGTCGTACGTCAGTGCTTCAGCCTGGATGCGGAGCATCGGCAGTCCCGGGAAAGGTGGGGAAGCGCGTCATTGTATCGCGATAGGCCGCTCGTGGTGAGCCTGTCGCACCACGACGGCCGCGAGGGGCATCAACGACCCAGCGGCTGGGCTTCCTGCGGCTCCGGTTGTGGCGGCTCCTCGGCCAGTTCGAGCGCTTCCAGCGTGTTCTGCATCAGCGTGGCCACGGTCATCGGCCCGACCCCGCCCGGGACCGGGGTGATCCAGCTGGCGCGTTCGGCCGCCGCGGCGAATTGCACGTCGCCCACGAGGCGACCGTCCTCGAGGCGGTTGATGCCGACATCGATCACCACCGCACCCGGCTTCACCCAGTCGCCCGGGATCAGGTCCGGCTTGCCCACCGCCACCACCAGGATGTCGGCGCCGCGCACCGCCGCCTCCAGCACCTCGCGCGGGGTGAACTTGTGGCAGCTGGTGACGGTGCAGCCGGCGATCCACAGTTCCATCGCCATCGGCCGGCCGACATGGTTGGAAACGCCCACGATGGTCGCGCTCTGCCCACGCACCGGGCGGTCCGTGTACGCCAGCAGCGTGGTGATGCCGCGTGGCGTGCACGGGCGCAGGCCGAACTGGCGCAGCGCGAGGTGGCCGACGTTCTGCGGATGGAAGCCGTCCACGTCCTTGCGCGGGTCGATGCGTTCGATCAGCGCGGTGGCGTCGGGAATGCCCGGCAGCGGCAACTGCACGAGGATGCCGTGGACTGCGGGATCGGCATTGAGCCGGTCGATCAATGCCAGCAGTTCGGCCTCGCTCGTGCCTTCGGGGAGATCATGGTCGAAGGCGCGGATCCCGACCTTGTCCGCGGCGCGGCGCTTGTTGCGGACGTAGCTTTGCGAGGCCGGGTCCCCGCCCACCAGCACCACGGCGAGGCCCGGGCGCGAACCACCCGCCGCCACGCGCGCGTCGATGCGGCGCTTCAGGCCATCCAGCAATTCATCGGCGATGCGCTTGCCGTCGAGGATGCGTGCGGGCATTGCGGGCTTCGTGGCGGAAAGCGCGCATTATCGTTGATTCCGCCTTCACCGCGCCCCCTGCGGCAGCAGCGATGGCGCGTTCGGGTTCGGGCAACGCGGAATGCCCGAACCGACCACGCAATTCACGCAGCATTGCTGGCTCGGCTGCGGCACGACCATCGGCGAGGACGGCGGCAAGGCCGCGCCCGGCAAGGTCGCCAGTTCCGCATCGGGGCGCAGTTTCAACAGCACCGACCAGTCGTGGCGGTTGAAGCTGCATCCGTCCGGGTTCGATGGCCAGCACGTGGTGTTCGCGCCGGTGCCGCGCGGCAGGTTCCATGGAAGGCCCTGGCGATTGATGGGGACCAGGCGCATGGTCACGCCCTGCAGCACGTTGCCGCCGATCGCACTCAGCATGCCCGGTTGCACCGACACCACGATGTCGCAATGCATGTTCAAGGCACCGCCGCCGCCGCGCGCGAGGAATGCCGACAGGCCCGCGAAGCCGAGTTGCGTCGCGTTCGAACGCACGTAGCAAAGCAGGTCGCCGACCGCGGCCGGGGTCCGGTCCGGGTCCATGAACCGGAATGGACTGGTGCCGCCGCGGAATGCGTCGCTGGCATAGCCGAAATGGCTCGCCGATGGATTGAAGCCGGGCAAACCTGCCTGGACCATCACCCAGGACACGAATGCCGCCGACCACGGCTGGTCGATGACGAAGGCGCGGCATTGGGGCGAGGAATAGCCGCCGCCACCGACGTAGCTGCAATCCGATGCGCCCGCGAATTGCTGCATGCGCGACAGCAGGCCGCTGCCCCGCCAGTATTCGACCACGCGCATCCACGCCGGCGTTGCGCCATCGCCCAGGCGCGCGCCTTCCGCTTCCGACACGGTGTTGCTGGCGAGACGGCCGTTCGCATCGATGAAGGGGCTGTACCAGAGCGTGTTCTCGCGGCACGCGATCGCGGCGATCTTCGCCGCTTCCATGCCGGTTCCGGCCGGTTGCGCCGACACGCATCCGCTCGCACGCGCGATCCATGGCGCCGCGGACAGCGCGAACAGCAGCACGAAACGCAACAGCAGGGGTTGGCGATGCATGTGGCCTCCGTGCGCGAGCATTGCAGGCATCCTAACCCGATGCGCCCAGGCCACGCCTGCTCAGGTCGAGCCCGCGCAGAACGCGGTGTAATCGATGTAGCCGGGGAATACGACGCCCGGCGCGCAAACCGGACATTGCGGGTCCGGCGTGAGCCGCGTTTCGCGGAAACGCATCGCGAGCGCATCGAATTGCAGCAGGCGTCCCGTCAATGGCGTGCCGATCCCGAGGATCAACTTGATCGCCTCGGTGGCCTGCAGCAGGCCGATCACGCCCGGCAGCACGCCGAGCACGCCGGCCTCGGCGCAATTGGGCGCGGCATCCGGCGGCGGCGGTTCCGGGAACAGGCAGCGATAGCAAGGCGCCTCGCCGCGATGGCGGCCCGCATCGAACACGCTCGCCTGGCCTTCGAAACGCTGCACCGCGCCGTACACCAGCGGTTTGCCCAGCTTCACGCAGGCATCGTTGAGCAGGTAGCGCACCGGGAAATTGTCGGCGCCGTCGACCACGACATCGACGCCATCGAGCATGCGCTCGACGTTCGCGGAAGTGATGCGTTCCTGCAGTGCTTCGATCTTCGTGCGCGGGTTCAGCGCCGACAGCGCAGCGGTCGCGGATTCCACCTTGGCCACGCCGATGCGCGCATCGGTATGCAGGATCTGCCGCTGCAGGTTGCTGCGGTCGACCACGTCGTCGTCGGCGATCCGCAGCGTGCCCACGCCCGCCGCGGAGAGGTAGAACGCGGCCGGCGACCCGAGCCCGCCCGCGCCGACCACCAGCATTCGCGCGGCTTCGAGTTTCCTCTGCCCTTCGAGGCCGACGTCGGGCAAGCGCAGGTGGCGCGAATAGCGTTCGCTGAAATCCCTCGCATCGGCATCTGTCTCTGGAGTTTCGATCGGGAGGCCATCAGCGATCCATTGCGTCGTTCCGCCTTCGACCGAAATCACTTTTTCGTAGCCGAGCGCTTTCAGTTTTCCCGCACAATCGACCGAACGCTTCCCGCTTTGGCAAATCAGCAGGACTCCAACGCTTTTGTCAGGCAGGAAATGCGCCGACGCGGCTTCCAAATCAGTCTTCGCAACCCCCCGCGCACCTTCGGCCATGCCGAGCGCACGTTCGTGCGCTTCTCGCACATCGATGAAAACCCAGCCGTGGCGGAGATACCGGGCAACTTCGAACGGGGCGATTTCTTGGATCGACATAAGCGCATTATCGCGCCGATGGCGATTCGATGCCGGCCGCGGCGAGATCCGCGGGCGTGTTGAGGTTGCCGAAGCGGAATCCCGTGAAGCGCACGCCGGCCATGCCCATGCGCGCCTGCAGCGCATGCACCGCGATTTCGTTGGCCTCAAGCGCCTGCGACAGCGCAGCGCGCAGCGCTTCGACCCGCCACAACGCGACCAGCGGCTGCGCGCCATCGTCGTCGATGGCGAACGCGCCTTCGCCGCCCGCCGCCGCGAGGCTGCGCAACAGGCAATCGTTCACGTCGACCAGATCGACCGGCACCGTCAGCAGCCAAGGCGTCGAGCATGCGACCGCGAGCGCATCAAGGCCGGCGATCGGGCCGATGTCCACATGGCGATCGGGAATCGCAGCCAGATCGACCTCGGCGTAGCGCGCAAGATCGCGATTCGCGCTGACCAGCACCGATGCGGCTTCCCCCGAAAGACGCCGCGCCAGACGCAGCACCTGCGGCATGCCGCCGCGCTGCAGCCAGGCCTTGTCCGCGCCGCCGAGGCGGGAACCCGCGCCGCCGGCGAGGAGGCCGAGGGTGGTGTCGTGCGGTGGGTAAAAGTCTTTTGACACGGTGATTTCGAATGCTGTCATCCCGAGCGCAGCGCGGGATCCATCGTTGCTTTCGTCGACGGATGAAAACAGATTCCTTGCATGGCTGGAATGAGGGCTATTTGCCGCGCTTCACGTGCTTCATCAACCGGCGCTTCTTCGCCACCTGGCGCTCGGTCAACGGATTCCTGGGCTTGTCCTTGTACGGATTGTCGGTTTCCCTGAACACGAACCGGATCGGCGTGCCGACCAGCTTGAAGCGCTTGCGGAAGAAATTCTCGAGATAGCGCTGGTAGCTCGCGCCCAGCGACTTCAGGCGCGTTCCGTGCACCACGAAGGTCGGCGGGTTCTCGCCGCCCGGGTGCGCGAAACGCAGCTTCGGCACGTGCCCGCGCACCACCGGCGGCGGGTTGGCCTCGTAGGCCGCTTCCACCGCACGGGTCACTTCGCTGGTGGAAAACACCTTCGTCGCGGAGGCGTGCGCGCGATGGATGGCGCGGAACAGTTCGCGCAAACCCGAACCATGCTTCGCCGAGATCCGCACCTTTTCCGCCCATTCGACGAAGGCGAGCTTGCGGCTGAGCAAGGCCTCGACCTGCCCGCGCTGGTAATCGCTCTGCCCGTCCCATTTGTTGACCGCGACCACCAGCGCGCGCCCGGCGTCGAGCACGGCGCCGAGCACGCTTGCGTCCTGTTCGGTCACGCCTTCGCTGGCGTCGAGCATGATCACCGCGACCTGGCATTGCTCGATCGCCTGCAACGTCTTGATGATGGAAAAGGTTTCCACCGCCTCCTCGACCTTGGACTTGCGGCGGATGCCGGCGGTGTCCACCAGCCGGTACTTGCGGCCGTCGCGCTCGAGGTCGGCGGCGATGGAATCGCGCGTGGTGCCCGGCACGTCCGAGGCGATCATGCGTTCCTCGCCAAGCAATCGGTTCACCAGCGTCGATTTGCCCACGTTCGGGCGGCCGATGAAGGCCACGCGCATGCGCCGCGGATCGTCGTCGAGCACCTGCGCGTCGCCGCCCTGCGGCAGGCGCGACAACACGTCGGCGAGCAGCGCGTCGAGCCCGGTGCGGTGCGCCGAGGACACGCCGATGCGGTCGCGGAAACCATAGCGCGCGAATTCGTTGAGCGCGGCCTGCACGTCGAGGCCGTCGATCTTGTTGACCACCAGCAGCACCGGACGATCGCGCTTGCGCAACCAGGCGAGGATGGCGTCGTCGAGCGCGGATGGACCTTCGCGGCCGTCGACCACGAACAGCACGAGGTCGGCTTCCTCCGCCGCGGCGCGCGACTGGCGCGCGGTGGCGCCGGCGAGCCCTTCCTCCTGCCCGGCGATGCCGCCGGTATCGACCAGCACGAACGGACGGTCGGGATCGAGCCGGCACACGCCATAGTTGCGGTCGCGCGTCACGCCGGGCTCATCGTGCACCAGCGCATCGCGGCTGCGGGTCAACGCATTGAACAGCGTCGATTTGCCGACATTGGGGCGACCGACCAGGGCAACGAGCGGGAGCATGTGGGGTCCGGAATGGCGGGGCGAAAACGCGACGGCCCCGGGCAGGTTACCCGGGGCCGCGGCAGGAATGCACGGAAAGGCTTACTGGGCGAGGCGCCAGGCGCTGACCTCGCCGCCGGCGGTCTGGACCACGAGCACGCCATCGACCACGACGGGCGCGGCCTTGATGGGATCGCCACCGACCTTCTGGCGGGCGGCAAAACTGCCGTCGGAGAGCTTCAGCCAGTGCAGGTAGCCGTCGAAATCGCCGACCACGGCGTAGTCTCCCTGCACTGCCGTGCCGGCGACATTACGGTGCGCGAGCCCCGGCTGCTGCCACATCACGCCGCCGGTGGATTTGTCGAGCGCCCACACGGTGCCGTTCACATCGGTCACCACGACCCGATCGCTGCCGATGCCAACACGACCCGGGCCGCCGCTCTGCGCGGACCATTGCACGCGCCCGCTGGGGCCCTCGATGCTGACGGTCGCGCCCTTGTAGCTGCTGGCGTACAGGGTGATGCCGTCAAGCGCCGGCGTCCCGTCCACGTCGGCCATGCGTTCGAGGTCGTTGCGGCCACTGGCCTCCGCGACGGTCTGGTCCCACAGCGGGCGACCGTCGATCAGCGACAGTGCGCTCAGCGTACCGTCGTCGTTGCCGACGAAGGCCAGTCCGGGCACCAGCAACGGGCTGTCGTTGCCACGCACCGACAGCAACGGCGCATCGCGGTTCCAGAACCAGCGGCGCTCCCCGGTGTTCTCGTCGAAAGCGGTGACGCGGCCGTCGTTGCTGTGCACCAGCACCAGTCCCTGGCCGATGGCCGGGGCGGCGATGACTTCGTTGTCGACCTTGGCCTTCCACTTCTCTGCGCCGGTGGACGCATCCAGCGCGACCACGTCGCCCTCGAGGCTGCCGACCGCAACGATGCCGTCGCCAGCGCCTGGGCCACCGGACAGCGGCAGCTTGGAGGCATAGGTCCATGCCGTGGCACCGGTCTGCAGGTCGAACGCGCGAACCCCGCCTTCGACGGCCGCGGCGTAGACACGGCCATCGGCCACGGCGGGACCCTGGCGGACGCCGAGGCGGCCTTCGCCACCGCCGGCCTTGGCCGACCATAGCCGGGACACGGTGGCGCTCGGCGCGAATTGCACCAGTTCCGCGGGCTTGCTGGCGGATTCGGCGGGCTTGTCCTTGCCGCCGAACCAGCCCTTGATCGTTGAACAGCCGCCCAGCATCGCGAACGATGCCACGGCCACGGACAGCAATGCGGTGCGCGAACCCGCGCGCGCGAAAGACTTCAGGTTCATCAGGATCCTGCCTTTGCCTGGGCGGACGGGCCGCCGACCTCGGAGAGTTTGAGTTCGAGGACCCGACGCATCGGTGAACCGACGGTGGTGAGGGCGAGTGCCTTGTCGTAATCGCTGCGGGCCTGTTCACGCTGGCCGAGCGCGAGGCGCGCGTCGCCGCGGGCACCGAGCCCGGCCGGATCCTGGGCATCGGCGAGGATGCGCAGGGCCTCGTCGGCCTTGCCTGCGTCCAACAACAACCTCGCGAGACGTTCGCGGACTACGCCGGCGAGCAGTGCATCGCCCGGCTTCACCGCGCGCAGCGTGGCGATCGCATCGTCGCGCTTGCCGCCCATCGCCTGCGCCTTGGCCAGGTCGAGCGCGACCAGTGTTCCGTAGGAACCATTACGCAGGCTTGCCGCAGTCGCGGCGGCCTTGGCCAGGTCCTGCGCCTTCAACTGGCCCTGCAAGGTTTCGTAGCGGGCCGCCTCGGCTTCGCGCTGGCCCTGCTGGTGGCCCTGCCACCATTTCCAGCCGCCGACGAGGGAGAGTCCGAGGACCACCCCACCCACCAGGCCCAGTGCATTTTCGCGTACCCAGCGGCGTACGCGTTCGCTTTGTTCGTGTTCGTCGAGCAGCTCGTCGATGGCCATGCGGCTACGGTCTTCCGTGGGGGTGGCGGTGCCGCCTTGGCGCCGGCGCGAAAGCCCGGCGAATGCCGCCGCGGTCAGTCGGCCGCAGGCTGGAGACGACCCTCAGAGGATACCGTAAAGCGCGCCACGTTCGCGCGCTGGAACGCGGCGAGATCCTGCAATTCCCCACCGACGCGCAAATGCGCCGCGGAGGCATTGCCGATCACCATGCGCGCCACCGTACCCGCCGGGTAGTCGCGCTGCTGGCCGGCGGCAATCGTGCCCGCTTCGATCACGCGGCCGTCGAGGCCGATCACCTGCACCCAGCTCTGCGCGTCCAGCGCCAGCGACAACGCGGCCGGGGCCGGGGCCGGTTGCGGGGCCGACATCGGCGTCAAGGATGCCACCATCGTCTGCGTCTGCTCGGCGGGGTGCGTGGATTGCGACGGGGAAACATCGAGCGGCGCGGTCTGCGCCGTGACCTGCGCCAGGTGCGGACGCGTGGCCAGCCACACCGGCACCACGATCGCCGCGGTCAGCACGACATAGACGAGACGGCGCGACGCCTGTTCGACGAAGCGCTGCATCGGCGGCGTATAGGTGCGCGGTTGCAATTCCGCGGGCGCGACCGGTGCCACGCCGGACGCGGTCATGATCGGTTCGGTAGTGAGTCCGAGCAGACGCGAGTAACTGCGCAACTGGCCACGCACGAATACCGGTGCGCCGAGCCGCGACCAGTCTTCCTGTTCCAGCGATTCGACCACGCGCACCGGCATTTTCAGCCTCGCGCCGACTTCGGCGATGCTCAGGCCAGCCGCTTCGCGCGCCTCGCGCAGGCGGCGACCACAGCCCGCCACGCCTTCCGGAATCCCGATGTCCCCGTGCTCGTTCACTGACCGCGTGCTCCGTTCGGGTCGCCGTTCCCCGATGGCGACTGGGTGCCTGGAATCAATTGCCGGTAACGTGCGGCTGCCGCCGCATCGCCCATCCGGTCCTCGATCTGCGCGGCAAGCAGCAACGAATCCCGGTCGGCCGGGGCTGCGACCAGGCGCCGCTGCATGAACGCGCGAGCATCGAGGAATTGCGCCTGATTGAAACGCAGTTGCGCCATCGCGCCAAGCGCGGCGACGTTATTCGGGTCGAACTGCAACGCACGTCGCAGATTTTCCTCGGCAAGGCTGGCTTGGCCGGCACGCAATGCGCAGGCACCGGCATTGCCGAGCGCAGCCGCGGGCGTGGTGTAACCCGGATCCTGCAGGGCGGCACTGAACTGCGCCAGCGATTCTGCAGCCCGGCCGTTGGCGCACAGCCACGCGCCGTAATTGTTCAGCGCATCGCCATCGCCCGGGGCCAGTTGCACCGCCTTCGCGTAATTCTTGCCCGCGAGGTCGCGCTGCCCGCGCTGCCCGGCGATCACCGCCAGCACGGTGTAGGCGTCCGCGGACTTCGGCTCGATCTTGAGCGCGGCCCGCGCCTGCGTTTCCGCCGAAGCGAGGTCGCCGCGCTGCAGCGCCACCCCGGCCAGGCCCAGCGCATCGAACATCGCGACCCGGCGCTTCTCGTCGGGGTTCTCGCGCACGTTGTAGTCCGGCGCGACCTGGGTGTAGCTGCCGCGGTCCGTGTCCGGCTTGATGAAGCTCAGGCGCGAGCAGCCAACGGCGAGCATGCAGGCGATTGCGGCAAGGGCGACGTCACGCAGCCGCATTGCGCGCTCCCGGGGCCTGCAGGCTTTTGCGGAATTCCGCCGAACGCCGGGTGCGGTCCATCACCTGCCCCTTCAACTGGCCGCAGGCGGCATCGATGTCGTCGCCGCGGGTGCGGCGCACCGGCGCGATCATGCCGGCATTGTTGAGCTGCTTCTGGAATGCGCGGATCGCTTCGTCCGTCGGCCGTTCGAAGCGCGTGCCCGGGAACGGGTTGAACGGGATCAGGTTGACCTTGGCTGCATCCTTCATCTGCACCCGGCGATCGAATTCGCGCATCAGTTGCACCAGTCCGCGCGCATGCGCCGGCTGGTCGTTCATCCCGCGCATCAGCGTGTATTCGAAGGTCACCGACGTGCCCTTCCTGCGCAGCGCGTAGCGCACGCAGGCGTCCATCAACTCGGCGATCGGGTATTTCCTGTTCAACGGGACGAGTTCGCTGCGCAGGTCGTCGCTGGGCGCGTGCAACGAGACCGCGAGGGAGACGTCGGAAACCTCGCCCAGCCTGTCGATCATCGGCACCATGCCGGCCGTCGACAGGGTGACGCGCTTGTTGGCGAGGCCATAACCGAGGTCGTCGCGCATGATGCTCATCGCACGCACGACGTTGTCGAAGTTCGCCAGCGGCTCGCCCATGCCCATCATCACCACGTTGGTGAGCCTGCGTTGCTGGTGCGGGACGTTGCCGAGGTGGCGCGCCGCCACCCAGACCTGGCCGATGATCTCGGCGGTCGAAAGGTTGCGGTTGAAGCCCTGGGTCGCGGTGGAACAGAACGTGCAGTTGAGCGCGCAACCCACCTGCGACGACACGCACAGCGTGCCGCGCCCCTTGTCGGGGATGTACACGGTTTCGATCGCGTTCTTCGGGTCCATGCCGAGCAGCCACTTGTGGGTGCCGTCGGTGGAAGCCTTGTCGAACACCACTTGCGGCGCCTGCACCACCGCGCGTTCCTCGAGCTTGGCGCGCAATGCCTTGCCGAGGTCGGTCATCTCCGCGAAATCGGTGGCGTGGCGATGGTGGATCCACTTCATCACCTGGTGCGCGCGGAACTTCTTCTCGCCCAGTTCCTGCTCGAAGAAGGTTTCGAGCGACGCGCGGTCGAAATCGAACACGTTCGTTTTTTCGACGCCGGCCAAGGCCGGCGCCGGGTTGGTCTTCGCCGAAGCGATGGAATCGCGCGCACCGGCCCCGCCCACGAGGGCGATGTCGATTGCCGGGGCGCGCGTTTCGTTCATCGCATCAAGACTCTAGCGGCCGGCGTAGACGTCGGTGGCCGGGAAGAAGTAGGCGATCTCGATCGCCGCGTTCTCCAGCGAGTCGGAACCGTGCACCGCGTTCGCATCGATGCTGTCGGCGAAATCGGCGCGAATGGTGCCGGCCGCCGCTTCCTTCGGATTGGTCGCGCCCATCAACTCGCGATTCTTCAGTACGGCGTTGTCGCCTTCGAGCACCTGCACCATCACCGGGCCGGAGATCATGAAATTGACGAGGGCATTGAAGAACGGGCGTTCGCGATGCACGGCGTAAAAGCCTTCGGCTTCCTGCTTCGAGAGTTGCTTCATCTTCGCGGCGACGATCTTGAGGCCGGCTTTCTCGAAGCGCGAATAGATTTCGCCGACGACGTTCTTGGCGACGGCATCGGGCTTGACGATCGACAGGGTGCGCTCCAGCGCCATGGGGAATTTCTCCGGTCAGGCGGGCCGCGGAAATGTCCCTTTCCGAGCCCGAGGATAACAGAAAACCCGCGTGGGGACGCGGGTTTAGCCGACATGGCTACCGGTAATTCTACCGGTTCGCGCATGCGTTTTGCACCTTGCGGGCATGCTTGCCGGGGCCGACGCCGCGCGCTACGATCAAACAATCGTTTGATTCAGGAGCGGGCGATGGCCGGCGTGCAGTTCTCGACCAAGGACCGGATCCTCGGCGCGGCCGAGGAATTGTTCGCGCAACACGGGTTCGCGGGCACTTCCCTGCGCGAAGTCACCAGCCGCGCCGACGTCAACATCGCCGCGGTCAACTACCACTTCGGCAGCAAGGACAATCTCATCAACGAGGTATTCCGCCGGCGCATGGACGTGATGAGCGCGCAGCGCATCGACGCACTGCATGCGGCGCTGGAGAACCAGCCCGGCGAGCTCGAACCGATCCTGGCCGCATTCGTGAAGCCCGCGCTGGCAATGTCGCAGGACCGCCACGGCGGCGGCGCCTTCATCCGCGTGATCGCCCGCGCCTACGCCGAGAAGAACGACGGCCTGCGCAAGTTCCTGTCCGACCAGTACGGCCATGTGCTGCGCGATTTCGCCAAGGCGATTGCCCATTGCGTGCCCGACCTCGGAAAGGAAGCGCTGTATTGGCGCCTCGATTTCCTCTCCGGCGCCCTGACCTACGCCATGGCCGATTTCGGCCTGATCAAGCGGCCCTCGGGGGTCACCGAAACCTCGCACCGCAGCCATGCCGCCGAGGAATTGATCCGCTTCGCCGCCGCCGGCCTTCGCGCTGATCCGGCCAAGTAAGACATCCATATCCATCAAGGATTTGCAGAACATGCCTGAGAAACTGCTTGTACGCCGTGCCGCGGTGCTGGGTGCCGGCGTGATGGGTGCGCAGATCGCCGCGCAGCTGACCAATGCCGGGGTCGACACCGTGCTGTTCGACCTGGCGGCGAAGGACGGCGACCCGGACGGCGTCGTGCTCAAGGCCGTCGCCAACCTGACCAAGCTCTCGCCCGCCCCGTTGGCCGGCAAGGAATTGGCCGAAGCGATCGTGCCGGCCAATTACGACAGCGGGCTGGAACTGCTCGAGGGTTGCGACCTGATCATCGAGGCCATCGCCGAGCGGATGGACTGGAAGCAGGACCTGTACAGGAAAATAGCTCCATTCGTGCCCGCGCACACGGTGTTGGCCAGCAACACATCCGGCTTGGGAATCAATGCCTTGGCGGAAGTTCTTCCGGAAGAACTTCGCCACCGGTTCTGCGGCGTGCACTTCTTCAATCCGCCACGCTACATGCACCTCGCGGAGCTGATCCCGGCCCGCACCACCGACAAACCGGTGCTCGCAGGCCTGGAAACCTTCCTCACCACCCAGCTCGGCAAGGGCGTGGTCTACGCAAAGGACACCCCGAACTTCATCGGCAACCGGATCGGAGTGTTCTCGATCCTGGCCACGATCCACCACACCGAACAGGCCGGGCTCGGTTTCGACGAAGTCGACGCGCTGACCGGCCCGTTGATCGGGCGGCCGAAGTCCGCGACCTATCGCACATCGGACGTGGTTGGCCTGGACACGATGGCCCACGTGATCAAGACCATGGCCGATACCCTGCCCGACGATCCGTGGCATCGGTACTTCGCCTCGCCCAAATGGCTGGAGGCGTTGATCGCCAAGGGCGCGCTCGGGCAGAAGACCGGCGCCGGGATCTTCCGCAAGATCGGCAAGGACATCGTCGTCCTCGATCTCCAGAAGCAGGATTACCGCCCCGCCGACCGTGTCGCCGCGCAGGAGGTGGTGGAAATCCTCAAGCTCAAGGATCCGGCGGAGAAGTTCGCCAGGCTCCGCGCCAGCGAACACCCGCAGGCGAAATTCCTCTGGGCATTGTTCAGGGACTTGTTCCACTATTGCGCATATCAGCTTGAATCCATTGCGGAAACCGCGCGCGACGTGGACTTCGCGATCCGCTGGGGCTACGGCTGGACGCTGGGCCCGTTCGAAACCTGGCAAGCCGCAGGCTGGAAACAGGTCGCCGACTGGATCGCCGAGGACATCGTCGCCGGCGAGGCCATGAGCCAGGCGCCGCTGCCGGACTGGGTGTTTGACGGCCGCGACGGCGTGCACGGCGCCGAGGGCAGTTACAGCCCGGCGCGCAACGCCAAGCTGCCGCGCTCTTCCCTGCCCGTCTACAAGCGCCAGCGCTTCCCCGACCCGCTGCTGGGCGAGCGTTTCGATCCGGGCGAGACGATTTTCGAAAACGAGGGCGTGCGCCTCTGGGCCGATGCGGGCGACGACATCGGCGTGGTCTCGTTCAAAACCAAGATGCACACGGTCAACGACCAGGTGCTCGACGGCCTGCAGGAAGCCATCGGCATCGCCGAACGCAAGTTCGCCGGCCTCGTGCTCTGGCAGCCGAAGGAACCATTCTCCGCTGGCGCCGACCTCGCCGGCGCGCTGGGGCTGCTGCAGGCGGGCAACATCGCCGGCTTTGAGGCGATGGTCGCCAACTTCCAGGCCACCAGCCAGCGCGTGAAGTATTCGCTGGTACCGGTGGTCGCGGCGGTGCGCGGCCTCGCGCTCGGCGGCGGCTGCGAATTCCAGATGCACAGCGCGAAGACCGTCGCCCACCTCGAAAGCTACATCGGCCTGGTCGAAGCCGGCGTCGGCCTGTTGCCGGCCGGCGGCGGCCTGAAGGAACTGGCCGTGCGTGCTTCCGAGGCCGCGGGCGCGAATGGCGACGTGTTCGCCGAACTGAAGAAGGTGTTCGAGACCATCGCGATGGGCAAGGTTTCGACCTCCGCGGTCGAAGCGAAGGAACTCGGCCTGCTGCGCGGCGGGGACGTCGTGGCGTTCAACGCATTCGAGCTCCTGCACATCGCCAAGGCACAGGCGCGCGGCCTCGCCGAACGCGGTTACCGCCCGCCCCTGCCCGCGCGCCGCATCCGCGTCGCCGGCGACGTCGGCATCGCCACCTTCCGCATGCTGCTGGTGAACATGCTGGAGGGGCGTTTCATCAGCGACTACGACAACGAGATCGCGACCCGGATCGCGACCGTATTGTGCGGCGGCGAAATCGACCGCGGCGCGCTGGTCGACGAGGAGTGGCTGCTGAAGCTCGAACGCAAGCATTTCGTCGAACTCGCGCAGCAGCCGAAGACGCAGGAACGCATCGCCCACATGCTCAAGACCGGCAAGCCGCTGCGTAACTGAGCGACGACGAGGACATCGAGATGACCAAGCAACTCCAGGACGCCTACATCGTCGCCGCCACCCGCACGCCGGTCGGCAAGGCCCCGAAGGGCATGTTCCGCAACACCCGTCCCGACGACATGCTCGCGCACGTGCTGCGCCAAGTGGTCGCCCAGGCGCCGGGCATCGACGTGAACCGGATCGACGACGCGATCATCGGCTGCGCCATGCCCGAGGGCGAGCAAGGCATGAACGTGGCGCGCATTGGCGTGCTGCTGGCGGGCCTGCCGGACACCGTGGCCGCGCAGACCATCAACCGCTTCTGTTCCTCCGGCCTGCAAGCGGTGGCACTGGCCGCCGACCAGATCCGCATGGGCAACGCCGACCTGATGCTGGCAGGCGGCACCGAGAGCATGAGCATGGTGCCGATGATGGGCAACAAGGTCGCGCTGTCGCCCAGCGTATTCAAGGACGACCACATCGCGATCGCCTATGGCATGGGCATCACCGCCGAGAAAGTGGCCGAGGAATGGAAAGTTTCGCGCGAGGACCAGGATATCTTCGCCCTCGCTTCGCACCAGAAGGCCATCGCCGCGATCCGGGCCGGCGAATTCCGCGACGAAATCTCGCCCTACGAAATCGTGGCGCACCTGCCCGATCTCGCAGGCAACGTCGTCCGATTGAAGAAGTCGCTGGCCGACACCGACGAAGGCCCGCGCCCGGATACATCGCTGGAAGGCCTGGGCAAGCTGCGCCCGGTGTTCCGCAACGGCCAGTTCGGCGGCACCGTGACCGCCGGCAATTCATCGCAGATGAGCGATGGCGCGGGCGCCGTGCTGCTCGCTTCCGAACAGGCGATCAAGGATTACGGGCTGACCCCGCTCGCCCGCTTCGTCAGCTTCAGCGTGGCCGGCGTGCGTCCGGAAGTGATGGGCATCGGCCCGATCGCGGCGATCCCGAAGGCGCTGAAGCAGGCAGGCCTGGCGAAGGACCAGCTGGACTGGATCGAACTCAACGAAGCCTTCGCCGCGCAATCGCTGGCGGTGATCCGCGATTCGCAGCTCGATCCCTCGAAGGTCAACCCGCTGGGCGGCGCGATCGCGTTGGGTCACCCGCTCGGCGCGACCGGTGCGGTGCGCACCGCGACGATCGTGCACGGCATGCGCCGGCGCAAGCAGAAGTACGGCATGGTGACGATGTGCATCGGCACCGGCATGGGCGCGGCGGGGATTTTCGAAGCCTTGTAGCCGGCGTGCGATCACGCGGCGCCATGGTGTGGCCGCCCGCGGAACCTCGTTCCGCGGGCACTCGCGGCGATCGGTACCAGCGACCCGCCTATTTGCGAGCAACCCCCATAACGTCGAGATGGACGCTGCCGTCCGGGTTGGTGGTGACGACGTAGGCCTCGTTCGGCAATTCGCCGCCGACCCCGGTCGAAAACAGCGTCAGCCAATCCTGGACCGCACCGCGATTGGGGAAGTCGGCACCGATCCTGCACACGGTCGAACGACAGCTCGCGCGGTAGTTTTCCGGCACGGCATTCGACCTGCGGATTTCATCGCTGGTGCTTGCGGCGAGCAATTTCGCTTCCTTCGCGCTCGCCCATGCCGCGTCGACCGGTTCCGCTGCGTAGCGGGCCGACAGCGCCTGGTGGAAATCGCGCCCCTTGCGTTCCTGCGCGGCCTGCGCCGCCTTGCGGCGTTCCCGCCGCTGTTCGGGCGAGAACGACGCGCGCATCCTGCCTGGGCGCGCCGCGAGGCTGGGACGTGGCGACGCCGGGGCTTCGGCCGGCACCGCCAATTCGGCTCCGTGCCGGTCCGCATCGACCAGCAAGCGCCGCCCGATGGTCACGCCAAGAATGACGAGGACCACCAGGATCCCAGCCAACAGCGGCCAACGCGGCTTTGTTCCGCGCCCGCGTGGTCGAGGCTTCCCATTCATTAGAAGGATCCGACTGACTTGGCCAACAGCAAGCCTGTTTATCCCTCGATGCCGTCCTCGTCATACCAGATCGAGTAGGTCTCGCCCATCACCGCATGCGTCGGCAGGTTGCAGACGATGCCGACCGCATACGAACCCAAGTCCGTGTCGCCGGTGTCGGGCGTGTCGTCCGAGCTGAAATCGACGTATTGCGATTCGCCCGGCGCGACGCTGTCGCTGGTCTTGTTGATGACCACCCCGGAATTCCCGAAGTAGCCGCTCAATTCCGAACAAGTCACCGCGAATGCCGCATTCCCGTTGTTGGCGATCTGGATGCCGGCGGATACGACGTTGCTGCCGTAATCGAAGCTGCTGACATTCTCGAAGGCGCAGGCCACGTTCATCGGCGCGCCGATGTTTTCGGATCCGGTGACGCGGTTGCGGACCGTGTTGGTCGGCCCCGGGGTGAACGCCTGGCAGCGCGCGGGGGCGTTGGCGTCGTTGATGTATGCCTGGGAGGAAGCGCGCACGCTGGCGGCGGCAAACACGGTCGCGACTGCAAGCGTCGCAAGGCAGGATTTCGCGGCGATGTTCATGGCTCCCCCTGATTCCTGGTTGGATGAATATTGCGGGGATGCGGAATGGCCGACGGCCTGCATCCTGAAGCGCAGGATATCCGCAGACGGCGTCACCGGCTATCGCTTGCGGGCCACGCCGTAGATTTCGACGCGCACGGACCCGTCGGGATTCACGATCTGGTGCGCAGTCGCCACCGGCAAACTATCGCCAACACCGCCCATGTAAAGTTGCAGCCAGTTGGCGGCCGCGCCCGCGTCCGGAAAATCCGCCTGCACGCGGCACATCGTCGAACGGCAATCGGCCTGGAGGCTCGTGGCCTTGGCTCCGGCATCGCGCATGGGATCCGAGTCCTGCAGCGAGACGAGATCCTTTTCGTGCGCATTCGCCCACGCGGGGTCGGGCTTTTCCGCCGCGAACCTGGAGGCCATCGCGGCATTGCGCTTCTGTATGCGCTCCTGCGTGGCTGCCGCCATGCGTTTGCGTTTCTCCAGCATCTCGCCCATGTTCCTGGCCGTCGCCTGACTCGACGTGCCCTGCGAGCGTCTTGCCAATGCACGGATTTCTTCCGGGGACAGGCTCTTCGCGGTGACCCCGCGATGATTCGATCCGACGGTTTGGGAGGGGTTTGCCGTGGCCTGGGGAGAGCGGTATTGCCGGTACAACGTGACACCGGCGATGACCGCGACGACCAGCACCAGCAAAACCCACGGGAGGGGCGAACGCCGCTTCGATGCCGAGGGATCCTGGTTCATCGTGGCGACCTGGCGATATGCATGCGAATCCATCCTCCATAAACGAAGCGAGGCGCCCGGTGAGGAGCGCCTCGCAAGCTACTGGCGAAACGCCGGGTCAGACCGGCGGGTTGGCGTCGACCGTGTAAGCGACATAGGTGTCGTTGACGATCGATTTCGGCGGCAGCACGCAAGTCATGCCGACGAGGTAATCCCCGAAGCCCGCATCTTCCGATCCGCCATCTTCAGGAGTGAAGGTCACGCTGTTCTGGACACCCGGAACGACGGTCGTGGTCTTGCTGATGAAGTAGCTGAAAGCGCCTTCGGGGCCCACCGCCAGCGTGCACGGGATATCGAATGCAGCGGTGCCGTGGTTGTTCAGGAACAAGGTGACCGATTGCACGCCGTCCGCGGTCATCGTGGCCGCATCCACTTCGAAGGCGCAGGCGATGCCGAGATTCTTGGCGCCGGTGTTCTCGGAACCAATGACGCGGTTGGTGATGGTGTTCGTCACGCCAGGCGTGAACGCCTGGCAATGCGCCATCGAGCTGCTCGCGATGATCTGCGGCACTTCTTCAGCGTTGACCGCCACTGGCGCGAACGCCGCGGAAATGACGAGAGTCAGCAAGGACGCCTTCACGCACGGATTCATGGATTCTCCCCTGTTGTCCAGTTGGCCCGGGATGGGCTGACATCGTAGGGAAGATAGCCCGGCCGACAGTGAACGTCCAGTGTCCGCTCCGCATCGCCACGGCCCGGGGCCGGCCCGCGTTACGGATCGATGATTCCCAGCTCCTGCAAGGCGTCATGCATCAGCTTTCGCGCCGCATCACTCAGGCGCTCATGGTCGAGGGCATAGCGGATGGTGGCTTCGATCAGGCCGAGATGGGTCCCGCAATCGAATCGGCTGCCCCGGAAACGGAAGGCATCGAATGGCGTTTTCCGTGCGACCAAGGCTGCAATCGCGTCGGTCAGCTGGATTTCGCCGCCGTTGCCGGCCCCCGTTCGTTCGAGTTCCGCGAAGATCGTCGGCGGCAGTATGTAGCGACCGACGACTGCCAGGGTGCTGGGCGCGTCCTCGGGCCGGGGCTTCTCGACGATTCCCTGGATGCGCCCGCTCTGGCCGCCGAATCCGGCGACCGTGGCGATCCCGTAACTCGAAACCTGCGAGCGCGGGACATCCTGCACTGCAATCACCCCGGCCCCGGATGCCTCGGCGTGATCGACCATCTGCTTCAACGCGCCGTCGCCCCGGTTCCAGATGAGGTCGTCGGGCAGGAGCACGGCGAAAGGTTCGTCGCCCACGACCGGCTTCGCGCAAAGCACAGCGTGGCCGAGCCCGCGCGCTTCCGGCTGGGTGACGAATACCGCACGCACGCCTTCGGGCAATACGTTGCGCACCAGTTCGAGTTGTTCGTGCTTGCCCGCTTTCTCCAGCTTCTGCTCGAGCTCGTAGGCCTTGTCGAAATAGTCGGCCACCGCGTGCTTGTAACGGTTGGTGACGAACACCAGCGTGTCGCAGCCGGCTTCGACCGCTTCATCGACGGCGTACTGGATCAGCGGCCGGTCGACCACCGGCAGCATTTCCTTGGGGACGGTCTTGGTGGCGGGCAGGAACCTCGTGCCGAGCCCGGCCACGGGGAACACGGCTTTGCGCACGCGGCGACTTGGGGATGCGGGCACGCTCAAGTCCTGCGGGCCTGCCTGGCCGGGAAGGTAATGACCGTCGTTGCGGCCTGCGTTTCTGCTTCGTCCGCGACGGGGATGAATTCCGGCACGGTCTCGCGCAGCAGCACCGACAGGGTGTCGACGTCGTATGCGGCAACCGCCCCGCGCAGGCGGGCCAGGACCTGGTCGAGGTTCGCGACATCGACCGGCCGTGCCTCGGCCTGCAGGATCTTCGGATGCGACGTGGGCCGATAGCGTTCGTCCACGTGGAAAAGCGCCTCGTGCAATTTTTCCCCGGGCCGCAATCCGGTGAATGCGATGGCGATGTCCTTGCCGGGCTGCTTGCCGGCCAGGCGGATCATTTGTTCCGCAAGCAGGCGGATCGGCACCGGTTCGCCCATGTCCAGGGTGTACACGGCTTGCTGCGCGCCGATCGCCGAGGCCTGCAGGATCAACTGGCAGGCTTCGGGAATGGTCATGAAGTAGCGCGTGACCTCTCGATGGGTCACCGTCACCGGCCCGCCGCTGCGGATTTGTTCCCGGAACAACGGCACGACGCTGCCCGCGGAATCGAGCACGTTGCCGAATCGCACGGTGACGAATCGGGTGCTGGGTTCCGCGGCGAACCGCTGGCACACCATTTCCGCCAGGCGCTTGGTCGCGCCGAGGATGTTCGCGGGATCCACCGCCTTGTCGGTCGAAATCAGCACGCAGGATTCGACGCCGGCTTGCGTGCTTGCTTCCGATACCGTGGCCGTGGCGAGCACGTTGTTGCGGATCGCTTCCCGCAGTTGCGCCTCGAGCAGTGGAACCTGCTTGTAGGCCGCGGCATGGAACACGGCCTGCGGTTGCGACCGTTCCAGTGCATGGCGCATGACCGCGGAATCCCCGCAATCGCCGAGCACGGCGACGCATTCGACCTGGGGGAAATCGCGGCGCAGTTCCGCCTCGATGGTCATCAGCGCGAGTTCGTCGATTTCCAGCAAGGCGACGGTACGGGCGCCGTGCCGGGCGCATTGCCTGCACAGTTCGCTGCCGATGGAGCCACCGGCGCCGGTCACGAGCACGCTCCTGCCACCCAGCCACGCGCGGATCGCCTTCCAGTCGGGCTTCACCGGCTGGCGGCCGAGGAGGTCCTCGATCGCCACTTCCTTCAATTCGCCGGGCCGCGAGCGCCCCGCCAGCACGTCGTCCAGGCGCGGGACCATGCGGAAAGGCAAGCTGGATTTCTCGCAGGCTTCGACCACCTTCCGCATCGCCTCGGCATCGAGTTCGGGCAAGGCGATGATCGCCAGTTGCGCCGCGACCTCCGGCGCCAGGCGCTCGAGGTCCGCGATGCTTCCGAGGATCGGCAAGCCCTGCAACTCGCTGCCATGCAACCGCGCCGCGTCGTCGAGGAAGCCGACCGGCTGGTAGGTGCCGGCACGACGCAGATCGCGGACCAGGGTTTCACCGGCTTCGCCGGCCCCGAGGATCAGGACCCGTACCGCGGCATGCCCGCCGCGATTCTGGTTCATGTCCTTCCAACTGCGGTACAGCAGCCGCGGCATGCCCAGCAAGGCGCTGAGCACCACCGGGTACAGCACCAGCACGGTTCGCGGCACCATCATGAGCCGGTTGTAGAAGAACAGCGCGATGACGATGGCCAACAAGCCGAAAAGCGCTGCCTTCATGATGTTGACGAGATCGGGCACGCTGGCGAAGCGCCAGACGCCCCGGTACAAACCGACGCGCCAGAACACCAGCCCCTGCGCGCAGAGAACCAGCAACAGCTCCACGGACATTGCCGGAAGCGGGCCGGACAACGGCTGGATCGCATAGCGGAACCGGTGCAGGCCGTACCAGCTGAGCCACACCATGCACAGGTCATGGGTCACGACCGCGATGCGGGGCAAGGAGATTTCGAATCGATCCCTGATCGTCATGCCTGCCCACTCCCCTCCCGGGTTCGGTCCCGTCTCAACCATACCCATGTCGCCGCGGCCGCCGCATAGCCAACACCCAGCGTCGCCGCACCAGCCCCCGTGCCTGCCCCCCGAGCCAGCACCATAGTGGCCACGCCGCAGGCTGTCCACAGCGCATAGGCCAGGCTCACCGGGCCGTGGCGCCCCGAACGGGCAACCCAGCGCTGGTAGGCATGCTGCAGGTGCGGGGCCCACCAGCGTTCGCCCCGAAGCATGCGCCCGATCAATGTGAGCGTCGCGTCCACGAGGAAGGCGGATAGCGGCAGCCAAGCCAGCCACGGCCAGTGCGTGGCGCCGGCAGGCAACCACAGCAAGCCTGTCGCGAGCAGGTAGCCAAGCGATCCGCTACCGACATCGCCGAGAAAGATCCGCGCCGGCGGCAGGTTGAAGGGCAGGAAGCCCAGGCAGGCGGCGGCCACCGCGAACAACACCCATGCCCACGGATCGGGCCATGCCAGCAATGCCCAGCCGGCAGCGACCAGCAAGGCCTGCGATGCGGCCAGCCCATCGATGCCATCCATGAAATTCCACACGTTCACCAGCACCATCACGGTGGCGAAACCGATCATGGCGAATCCCGGCGAATGCCCATGCGCCAGCAATGCGATCGATACGAACGCGGCGGCGATGGCATGCACCACGAGGCGCGACCAGGGCGAAAGCGGCCGGTGGTCGTCGACCCAACCGACACCGGCGACCAGCAGCAACCCCGCGGCGACCAATCCTGTCGTTTCCACGGGAACGACGCCGATCGAAGCCAAACATGCGAGCGCCAGGGCCGCGGATGCGACGATGGCGATGCCGCCGCCGCGAGGGGTCGCGACACGATGGCTGCGGCGTTCGCCGGGCTGGTCGATCAATTGCCTGTGCAGGGCGTATCGACGCGCGAGCCAGGTTCCGACCGCGCCGATGGCGAGGTGGACAAGGCCCCATGCTGGCAATCCCACTGGAAACGCCATCTCAAACCACGGCGTAGTTCAGGAGCGGTTTCACCGTGCCCCATTCCTTGCAACTCGGGCATTGCCAGTGGTGGCTGCGGGCGCCGAAGCCACAACGGGTGCAGCGATAACTCGGGTTGCGCACCAGCAACTGGTCGGTGATGTGCTTGAGGTCGTGCAGGGTCGCGGACGGATCCGCGCCTTCGGCCAGCGACAGGTCGATCAGCGCCGCTTCACCGCGCACCGAGGGACGATCCTTCAATTGCCCGGCGAGGAAGGCACGACCAGCCGCCATGCCCTGCTCCGCCTCGACCAATCGCGTCAGCGCCAGCACCGGAGCGATGCCCCGGTAGTGCTCGCTCATTTCCGACAGGAAGGCGCGCGCACCGGGCGCATCCCCCGCACGATCGTAGCTGGCGAGCAACGCCGGCAGGATTTCCGGCAGGTAATCCGGATCATGGCGGGCGGCACGTTCGAATGCGCGGATCGCCGCGGCATCGTTGCCGGCCTCGGCTTCGATCCGGCCTTCCAGCATCCCCGCTCGCACCGAAGTCGCGTCGGCGGCGTAAGCCCGGGCCACGGCCGCGCGGGCACCGTGGATTTCGCCCGCTGCGCGCGCGCGATCGGCGAGTTCGCATTCGAACTGCGCGATGAGCCTGCCCATCGGCTCGCCA
>Ga0209023_10001593_pt1 | contig 30111 bp, 25 predicted proteins | sample LakOneMetagenome_FD_187468 | JGI IMG/M metagenome (GOLD analysis project Ga0209023, IMG submission 187468) | Freshwater and sediment microbial communities from Lake Erie, Canada (SPAdes) (version 2) | ecosystem: Environmental > Aquatic > Freshwater > Lentic | place: Lake Erie, Canada...
CAGCCTATGGTGCCGTATGAAGTGAATACTATATCGTATTGCCGATCAAGGCTTTCGGGGAGGGAGTATATATCTGTACAAATGAATTCAGCATCAAACCCTAACTGCTCATTAAGCTCCTTAGCTTTTTTGATGGCCTCACCCGAAAAGTCCACACCGGTGACTTTTGCGCCCATGCGGGCCAGCGATAAGGAATCCTGCCCGAAATGACACTGCAGGTGTAATAATGACTTACCGCTCACGTCGCCAAGCAAGCCAAGCTCAATATCTTTCAATGATGTGCTCCCTTTAAGGAAGGCATCTACATTGTAAAAGTCGGAAGCAACGTGGTGCTTTGTTTTCTCATCCCACAGCGCCCTGTTGATCTCTAAGTAATTCTGTTCTTCGTTCATAGGACAATAAATGTAAGGAAATCGCGCTTACAACATTTCAATGTTCAAAAATGTACATTACTATAGTATATAAGCCTACCTGCTTATTGTACATGGCTTCCATTGTTACATGAGATGGCGGGATGCCTCCATTATCCTTGGGCATAAACACCAGTTTCTTATAGTCCTGCATACCGGGAAAGAAGTTATCCTGTTGTGAAAGCGTATAACCTTGGGCTATAAAGCAGTCTTTTAGTTCTGTCCTGTATTTTTCATAAGCAGCCTTCACTTCCTCCTTATTCTTCGCCTGGAACAATGCACCCTCATAGAACAACCCCATGGACGCCACAAAACGTGAGTTGATCGTACCGGGCACCTTTATACCGCATGTCCATATGTTGCCGCCCGCACTTTCATTGAGTGTATTACCCTTTATATTTCTGAACTTGTTCGGCGCATCTTTTATAATAGTATTAGCTGCATCACAAAAATCATCCTGCGCAGTAACCCTGATCGCAGTAATAACAAGCAGTAAGAAAAAAAATACTTTTTTAAGGATCATGACGCTAAATTAAGCAGATAGGAGCAATAGAAAACGTAAAAATCAATTCCATTATGCTCCTATTCATCTTTCAGCATATTGTCACAGCAACGTTATTATAATTCAGATATAAGTTAAATTACGGTTAAATGGAACGATAGATTGAATACATATTGGTATCTTTGCTTTAAACCAAGGAGATTTATTAACTATCAATTAAAGTAAGATCGATGAAGAAAGTGATCGTGTGCATGTTGGCGTATCTTATGATCGTAGCGTTATCATTTAAAGTCGTGTCGGCCGATGAAGGCGGCAATCCGGGCAACGAAATAAAACTCACCGCTTACATTTCCCGTGTTTATCAGCAGATCGACTTCGGAAAAGGCACCCATATATCTTTCGAAGCCTTTGATAAAGCATATAGGGGCTATATAAACCTGAAAAACGCAGGCAAACTGAACCCGGAGCACGATATCCTTTCTATATGCGATTTCAGCCTTCCTTCTACCGAGAACAGGTTGTGGATCATAGACCTGCAGCAAAAGAAGGTGATCTATAATACTTATGTAGCGCACGGGCAAGGCTCAGGTGACGATATGGCTACTTCCTTTTCGAACAGGGAAAACTCTCATCAGAGCAGCCTTGGCTTTTATGTTACCGGTGAAACTTACGAGGGTGAACATGGTACATCGCTGCGCCTAGCAGGTATGGACCAGGGTTTTAATGATGCAGCTTTCGACAGGGGCATTGTGGTGCATGGCGCTGAATATGTGTGTGATAAGTTTGTCTGCAGTAATTCACGCCTGGGTCGTAGCTGGGGTTGCCCAGCAGTACCGGCACCGCTTTCACTGCCTATTATCAATACTATAAAAGACGGCACCTGCCTTTACATCTACTATCCAGACACAAAGTACATGAGCAGCGCATACTGGGTAAATAAGAAACCAGCTTACCTGCCTGAGAACGACATGTATGCCAGTCTGTTGCCACCACAGGACGTAAAGAAACCCAGGACACGCACCATACAATATATAACGAATGGCAAATTAGATAGCGTAGTGACAATGCCTATAACGCAGAAATTCTAAAAAGGCTTCTCAAAATTCAACAGTATTTTCATCAATTAATGAACTAAAAGAAAAGCCCCGCGATCGCGGGGCTTTTCTTTTAGTTCATTGCAGCAATAAGCTTAGTGTCTCTCTGGTAAACATCCCTTGCAAAGCGGATATGGGTGCCTGAAGTATCTTCAAACGCAGTGAGATATGCTATGTGTACAGGTATCTTGTTCTTCAACACTTCCCAGCGGGTCTTGTGTGTTTCTATTACAGTATCAAGCCTTCCTTGTGTATATCGCTTCTTTTCCAGTTGCGACAATATATATAACGCCATTTCCTGCGGCTGCTCCAACCTGATACAGCCTGAGCTCAGAGCCCGGTAATTCTTCACAAAGTCATCGCGGTGCGGGGTATCGTGCAGGTATATATCCCATGGGTTAGGCAAATTAAATTTCACAACGCCCAATGAGTTATCATCACCCGGATCCTGCTTGTAAGTATACTTCTTAATGTTACCCATGTTCAGGCGGGAAGCGTTGACCAGCTTTCCTTCTTTATCATAGGCCTTCAGTCCTTTCTTAGCCAGGTATTTCCTGCCGTCTTTCTGAAAACCGGGAACTACATCGTTTTTAAGAATAGTTGGCGGTACACCCCATGGCGGGTTAATCACAACATTGGCCATATTAGCAAACAATGACGGAGTCTGCCTTTCAGGCTTACCTACTACTACGCGCATATGCATGGCATTGCCGCCATCTTTTCTCAGGAACAACTCCATCAATGGCACATCCACTATTACATACAGGTCGCCAAACTCCTTTTGCATCCATCGGATGCGCTCCATATTGGCCCTGATCTTTTTCATGTAAACATCAGGAGATGTAGCTAAACCAGCCAGTGTTGCACTATCCAGTTTCCCGGTTGGCTTTATACCGGCATAGCGCTGGTAGCCAACAATCAATTGCTTTTCTTCGCTTATAGTATCGTTAGGCGCTGTTTGCAGCCACGGCATCTCTATGCCTATCACTGTGTGGATATTAGCCATCATATCCGGATCAGGATTCTTTACCGGGGCCACGCCTGCTATTGCACGCATGAACACACTGTCGTCTTTTAGATTGTAATAAAGTTTGTAAGCCTCGCGCAGCAGCTTGTAGGTTGGCACTTTGCTGCGGAAACCATCAAGAGCGGGATACTTGCCGGTACCGTCGGAAAGCAGTTGTGGTGCATTCCAAGTAGTATCATTTACATGATACCAGAGCGAGTCTACCTTTTTAGGTGCAATATTTCCGATCAGCAGTGTTCTGGATGCTGCCAAATAGCAACGTGTAAGCGCCGTATCAAATGAAACAGCGTCAGCCAATGTGTTCTTTTTTGTGGTATCCAGTTTTACTTTCAGCTTCTTTATAGCTTCCAGGTTATAAACTGCCGGATCAACACCGTCCCACTTCATCTCTTCCAGTTCGGCAATAAGTTGTCCTGCCGCCGCGGTAGGGCGGTAGTTTTCCTTTATCCAGATAGGTTGGTATTCATCTAGTTGGTATGTGAGGCGTACGTTATCGTTAATAGATACAATAGCTTTTCTATTGGTCGTATCCATTGGTTTAAGTGATTCTCTGAGCTTATCAATAAATGCATCATCAGAAAAACCCGAAGGGCTTGGCTTCTTTGGCCGGTGGCCACAGGATGAGATAACTAAGGCAATAAATAATGTTACTAAACTAAATGACAGGAACTGCTTACGGGACTTTTTAAGATGCATATTTTACGGCTATCACCGTTGTTTTATAATAACTAACAAAAACTATACCAACCAATTGCTAAAGGCAGACTTTAACTAAAATGTAATTTCTGTCATAGGATCCCAGAACAGTTTATCAAAATCTACCACTTTATCGTCTTTCACCTTCACGCCTTCCTTCTCCAATAGCTGCTGCATTTTCTCAGGTGGCGAAAAATGATGCTTGCCTGTAAGCAGTCCGTTACGGTTCACTACCCTATGCGCAGGCACTTTAGGCTTCGCTCCGGCACAGTTATTCATTGCATAACCAACCACTCGCGCGCCAGATGCAGCACCTATGGCAGCAGCTACAGCACCATAACTTGTCACCCTGCCCTTAGGCACGCAACGCACCACATCGAATATGGCGTCATAAATGCTCTCCTTACTTTTCTGTTCTTTGCTCATTTACGATGTTTTGGTCTGCTATATCAGCCGCTCGTTTTTGCAACAACACAGCTTTTTTAGGCTCCGGCACCTTTATATAATCATAAGGACAATTCAGGCATCCGTTGCCGCAACAATAGCCTCGTTCAGATAAATAGAGTGCCGTCATCACCAGCAGGCCATTGGGCAATATCTCGTAATCCCTACCCTCTTCCAATGGTGATCTCGCTTTCTTCCGCTAAATCTTCACGGTCATCTCCCTCTTCCATATTGCGGAAGCGTTCAGGAACAGTGATCGTGGTAGCCGGTAATGAAAAAGATATAAAATAGATGGTCCTGCCTTCGGCCAGGTGCATCTTTTCATAGAAGGTCTGTATAGCCAATGGCCCTGTTGCCAGGCCCTTACCATATATATCAGCAATATTCTCATGAATAATGCATCCCTGCTCTGCTATTGTTTCCAATGTAAACTCGTACAAGGGTAAGGAGTCCGTCTTTAGATTAATAGTCCCGCCTGCTTTCAATATCTGCTGGTAAGCAAACAGGAATCGAGAATGGGTAAGCCTGTTCTTTGCCTTACCCTTCCTAAGAAACGGGTCAGGGAAGATGATCCATATCTGCGATACTTCATCTGTAGCAAAATACTTGGTTATCTGCCCGATGTGTATACGAAGGAATGCGACATTACTAAGGCCCTCAGTAAGGGCTGTCTTAGCCCCTGCATGGATGCGGTTACCCTTGATATCTACACCAATGAAGTTACGATCCGGATTTTCCCTGCCAAGATTTACACTATATTCCCCTTTACCGCAAGCCAGCTCCAGTGTTATCGGGTTATCGTTCTTAAAAAAGTCTTTCCAGTTGCCTTTCATGTTCTCAGGGTACTGCAATACATTGCTGTAAGTGTCAATAGCCTGGAAACGGATCAGTTTCTTATGTCCCATAAAGCGGCAAAGATACTTTTTAGTAAAAACATAATTGATAGAATTAAATGACAAGGCGATAACCGTCCGGGTAAAGGGTTTTCCTGCTTTATCTCTTAAAAACACAGGAACGGCAAAGAAGATTTCGATATTTCGAAGGCATGCATGAAATTGCTGTTGAAACGAATGCATGAATTGTCACAGTTTTGTTTATTTGTTTTGAAGTACCTACATTTACTTATTAGATGTACATACATCAATTTTAATTATTTGAATATCAACAACTTAAAAAGAGTAGCAAAATGAAAAAACAAATTTTACTTATTACCGCCATATCTGCATTGGCATACGTCTCATTAACAAGTTATCAGTCTGGCCCTGCAGCAAATGGTCAGAACCGTACCGGTGCAAAGAGCTCGGGCACCAACTGCAGCACCGGTGGTTGTCATGGAAGCGCTGCAACCACAAGCGTAGCTATCGTTGTGGACTCTTCCGGAACTCCTGTTACCAAGTACAAACCAGGCAAAACATACACCATAAAAATAAGCGGGGGCAATACTGCCAGTCTCACTAAATTCGGATTTCAGTATACGGTTGTGTCTGGTACAGGCACTGCGCAGGTACCTGCTGGTACTTGTGGCACATTCCCAACCAATGTTATAAATCATACTTTATCAGGACTCAACATTGTAGAACAAACAGCTACATTGTCACCATTGTCAGCAGGAACTTCTTTCCAGTGGACTGCTCCTGCCTCAGGAACCGGGAATGTTACGATGTACTGCACCCTGAATGCGGTGGATGGCAATGGTAATGATGGTTCCCCCGATGCTTCAGCAAACACTTCAGTTGTTTTAACCGAACTACCGGCAACGACCGCTGTTGCATCATTGCCAGCTGATATGAGCATCAAAGCCTTCCCTAATCCGGCTGTCAATAATGTAAACCTGCAACTCAACAATGCGCAGGCAGGCAATTACAATATTGAAGTGTTTAACCTTGGCGGTAAAGTAATAGCGACTGAAAATATCACAGTAAATGGCTCCGGCCAATCAACTAGCATCAATACTGCAAACTGGGCATCAGGAACATACATGATATCAGTAGAAAAAGACGGTGCACGTAACGTGATACCGGTTGTAAAACAGTAATTATACTAAGGTCAATATTGTAGCAGGGCTTTTCTCTAAGAGAAAAGCCCTGTCTTATTTATAGTAACAATATTAGCAGGGCATACAATATCATTACCCCGTCGGCAAGACCAAGGTATGCCTTACCTGATGGATGCTTTTTTATGTAGCGGACAACCACAGTTGTCGCCATAGCAGTAACTACGGCGCCAATAAGTCGTCCGTTAACCGGGTAACGGTAGTACTGGATAACGCTGAGTAGCACAAATAAGACCAATGTACTGTTAATGAGCCTATAACTGTTCTTGATCCCTACTTTGTTAGGTAAAGTATCTATATGGCTTTCAGAGTCTGTTTGCATGTCCCTGATATCGAATATCACGCACAATGTAAAAACAAACACGAACCGGAGTAGTATTTCAAAAGGATAGTCAATGATATGCTTGCTGCTGTACAGCAGCGGGAGGATAGATGTTACAATGGTCCAGACCCCTGCCAACACCATTATCTTCAACCAGCCATACTCCCGAAGGCGTCGCTTGCCCGGCAATAATGGCCAGGAATATGTAAAAGTAAAGATGCTCAAAACTATACAGGTGATCAGCATCTCCATAGAAAGCCAGAACAGGCTGGCAATGACCATGACCATACCTGTACTGAAAAACAAAAAATACCACCCCCTCATATTCCTATGCAATCCATATGTATACTGCTGCCACTTGATAATATGCTGGGTGTTGTAAACCAGTAAAGAACTGCCAAAAACCAATATATGCAAGTGGCTGACGACAGGCGGAATAGCACTATTGATGAGCCGCTCTGTAGCCATACACAAGCCGGTAGCACAGCAGGCAGTAAATAAACTTGTGTACAGGATAAGATCAACGATACGGGACAGCAGCTTCACCCCCCAAAATTACTGTTGCAGCGACTAAAAAATGCATTTCAGCAATATTTAGTGCCTGTTATACGTTACAGTGATACTGTTTGTGAATGAAAATATAAAAATGGCATAGAAATTGCATTACACCTAAATACTTGATTGCTGTTTAAATCTCTGTTTTATGAAAAGGACATTTTTTATACTCATTTTCGTTTATGTGCTCATCATATCATTAACCCTTTCTGCTCACTGGTAATATATTACTTACCACCTTGTTCAATTAATGATTGAATTAATTGAGTTCGTTATTACTTCAGATAAATACATTACAGTATATTTGACTTATTCTGACTGATACGATCACTTATGAATAAGTTCCTTTGCTTTTTTGCTGTTTTTCTTATCAGTTATGCATTACCTTCTCTTGCACAGGAATGGAAGTGGGGTCTTTCACCTCAATCATACTCGACCATATCTTCCAATGGGTTTTTTGCTGGACCAAGCACTGTAGATATTTCAGGAAATACGATCATGGCTGTCACAGGAGTAGGGCTAGACTCAACAACCTTCGGAACCTCTTACCTTATTACCCGTCCAACATTAACATATCAGACAATTATTGTGAAAGCAAATGCGTCTGGCTCTTTTCTCTGGTATTTGGCAACACAACAACAACGTACTGCACCGGTAGGCATTGTAACAAACTCAGTTGGCGAGATATACTTATTGGGGCTTTATTTCAATTCAATTACTATAGGCCCATACGCACTTTCAGCCCCAGTTGCGGGATGTCCGTATTATCTTGCAAAGATAGCCCCAGATGGCAATGTTATTTGGGCAGAAAACATAACATCATTTGGGGTATCTTATCTTGCTCAAGATAGAACCTACGGTGGATTGGGTATCGATAAGGATGATAATATTTATGTGACTGGCATTTTTGACTGGAGCTCGATTCTATTTGGGAGAGACAGTCTTTTCAATTCAAATTCAACAGGCTCAAGCACCGATTTTTTTGTTGCAAAATTTGATAAATCCGGTAGTAGAATTTGGATGAAAAGCTATGGTGGTAACGATAGTGAGTTTGCTTATTCCATGTCAGTAACCCAAGCTGGAAATATATTTATTGCTGGTACCACATCGTCTCCATCAATGACCATTGGCTCTACAACTGTTACCAATACAAACCCCCATAGTGTTTTCAATACTTTTGTCTCCAAATTTAACACCAATGGTGACCCGCTATGGACTAATACTGTTACTGGGACAAGAGACTATAATGATATTGGTGCACTTACAACCGATGAAGATGAGAATGCTTACATTACAGGTAGATTCAAGGAAAATATTCTTTCTTTCGGCTCAGTTTCTTTGACAAATAGCGATACAACAAACTCTTTCATTGTAAAATATGATGCCAACGGTCAGTGTTTATGGGCAAATGCAATAAATGGTATTTCAAAAGGCTCCGCAATTACAGTAGATAAATGTGGTAATATATGGATGTGCGGAAGTATGAGATCAAGATTACAATTCGGAAGCGAAATATTAGATTATCCTGCTATCCCGCAATCCCCGTTATTTATAGCACATTATGATACTGCAGGCAATTATCTGAATAGTATGGCTTTTGCCCAAGGCAACACAATTTCGTACAATAGCATCAATTTTGATGGACATGGAAATTTCATAGTCTCCGGCAATTTTTTCGGAGGAAATCTGGCAAAGTCTCCATTAGTTTTTGGGCTTGATACGGTTAAGACCGATCAAGGATTTCTAAGTTTCTATATTGCGCAGTATAAGTACGCAAATGATAGCAGCTGCAAGCTGGAAACACTAATACCTACTAAACCAAAGATTATTCAAGATATATTTCTGTTCCCAAATCCAACAACAATGGAATTTACCATTCAAAGTAAACTCCCTTTTTCATCCAATTCATACTTGAACATATACGATATAACCGGTCGTTTGATACAATCAACTATTCTTACGGGAACAGTCAAAAATATATCTGTCGGACTACTTACATCCGGCATGTATTTTTGTAAGATATACGACAACAATGTACTAGTTGCTACTAAAAAATTGTCAGTGAATAACTAATCTATTTCTCAGGGACTTTTGATTGTTACAAAGGAATATTTCCATGCTTACGCTTCGGCATCTTAGCTACTTTGTGTTCCAGCATCTTAAAGCCTTTCAATAATTTAGCACGTGTATCCTGCGGCATGATCACCTCATCCACAAAACCTCTTGCCGCAGCAGCATAAGGGTTCGCAAACTTTTCAATATACTCCGCTTCTTTTTCTTTCAGTTTTGCTTCAGGATCGGCTGCTTCCGATATTTCTTTCTTAAAAATGATCTCAGCAGCGCCTTTTGCACCCATTACGGCTATTTCAGCTGTAGGCCATGCATAGTTCAGGTCTGCACCTATGTGCTTGGAGTTCATTACATCGTAAGCCCCACCATAAGCCTTACGGGTAATAACGGTGATCTTTGGCACGGTCGCTTCACTCAATGCATATAGCAGTTTGGCGCCATTAGTGATAATACCGTTCCATTCCTGGTCTGTACCCGGAAGGAAACCAGGAACATCAACAATTACAAGCAACGGAATGTTGAACGCGTCACAGAAGCGAACAAACCGTGCACTTTTTTTGCTGGAGTTATTGTCGAGGACCCCGGCAAGATAAGCCGGCTGATTAGCTACTACACCAATACTACGGCCTCCTATCCTTGCAAAGCCAACTACAATATTCTCAGCATAATGTTTATGAACCTCCAGGAAAGAACCTGTATCAGCAAGCTCTTCAATTACCTCCTTTATATCATACGGCTGATTAGGATTAGCAGGTATAATGTTATTTAGCTGCGTCCTTGTTTCATCCGCCATCTCGTATGCATATACCGGAGCATCATCTTCGCAGTTCTGCGGCATGTAGCTTAGCAACTGCTTTATGTTGTCTATACATTCTATCTCATTTGCACATGCAAAATGAGTGACACCTGATTTGCTCGCGTGTGTATTGGCACCTCCCAATTCTTCACTTGTTACGTTTTCATGCGTTACCGTTTTCACCACGTTTGGACCGGTCACAAACATATAAGATGTATGTTCCACCATCATGATAAAGTCAGTAATCGCTGGAGAATAAACAGCTCCGCCTGCACATGGCCCCAGTATCGCAGATATCTGTGGCACAACACCGGATGCTTGTACATTTCTGTAAAAGATATCGGCATAGCCACCCAACGATACTACGCCTTCCTGTATACGCGCACCACCACTGTCATTCATCCCTATTACAGGAGCGCCGTTCTGCATAGCCAGCTCCATTATCTTCACTATCTTCTCAGCATGTGTTTCTGAAAGACTTCCGCCGAATACAGTAAAATCCTGTGAATACACATATGTAAGCCTGCCATTTATTGTACCATATCCTGTCACGACGCCATCTCCCAGGTACACTTCCTTTTCCATCCCAAAGTCTTTGCTGCGATGGGTAACCAGCATCCCTATCTCTTCAAACGACCCTTCATCCATGAGTAACTGTATGCGCTCACGTGCCGATAATTTTCCTTTCTTATGTTGTGCTTCTATACGTTTATCACCGCCGCCTTTCAGCGCCTGCTGTGTCTTATCTTTTAATAAAGCTATCTTATCCATAATGACGACAAACCTAATACAAAAACCTTAAACCTCAATTTGCAAAGAGAACTGATGAAATAATTACATATTTTAGTTTTTACGCCATCAGCGTGCTATACAGAAGGTACAAATTCAGCGAAAGAATGATTCCTGCAATCACCCACACCACTGACTTTAGCGTAACGCTATTCACAAACTGGCCCATCTTATGGCGATCATTGGTAAATAGTATAAGCGGAATAACGGCAAAGCTGAGCTGCATAGAAAGAATGACCTGGCTCAATACCAGCAAACTTGCTATACCCTTTTCACCGTAAATAAAAGTGACTATGAATGCAGGTACAATAGCTACTGCACGGGTTATTAACCTACGTACCCATGGCTTCAGGCGGATATTCAAAAAACCTTCCATTACTATCTGTCCCGCAAGAGTACCTGTAAGCGTAGAATTCTGTCCTGATGCAAGCAACGCAACAGCAAATAGAGTGCTTGCTGCGGTGGCGCCCAATAACGGATCAAGTAACTTGTAGGCTACTGTAATATCAGCCACCTCCTGGTGGCCCGAAGTATGGAATGTAGCTGCTGCTACGATAAGGATAGCAGCATTAATAAAGAACGCAAACAAAAGAGATATCGTACTATCTATTGTAGCGAATTTGATCGCCATCTTTTTGCCAACCTCATCCCTATCATAGTTGCGAGTCTGCACTATACTGGAATGCAAGTACAGATTGTGCGGCATTACAGTGGCACCAAGAATACCAATGGCTATGTACAACATAGAAGGATTATAAACGATCTCTGCTTTGGGCAGTAATCCACTCAACAATGGCATAATATCAGGACGCGATACAACGATCTCGTAGCCAAAACACAATAGGATAACGAATATCAAGGAAGCCACTATGCTCTCTATGAGCCGGAACCCCTTATGCTGAAAATACAAAATGATCAGTACGTCAAAAGCGGTTATGAGCACACCAATGGTTAGTGGTATACCGAATAACAGATTAAGTGCAAGTGCAGCGCCTATAACCTCTGCCAGGTCGCAGGCTGCAATAGCCACTTCGCATAACACCCATAATACAAAGCTGACCGATTTCGGATAATTATCATGGCATGCCTGTGCAAGGTCGCGCTCAGTAACAATACCTAACTTTAGGGCAAGGTATTGAAGAATGATAGCAAAGAAATTAGAGATAAGAATTACCGACAGCATAGTATAACCAAACTGTGCGCCACCGGCTATATCAGTAGCCCAGTTCCCAGGGTCCATATAACCTACGGCTACCATCAGGCCCGGTCCCGCAAAGGCCATCAGTTTTTTCCGGAAACTGCCATTCTTTGGCACATGCACAGAAGAGAATACTTCAGACAGGCTTTTACTTGTACTTTCCTTCCGCCATGCTTTTCGCTCCGGCGGCCTCGTTTCCAGTGTTATTTCTTCTAAATCCTGCATAACTGTATTATATACTTCTGCTAACTATATTGCCGCGTGAAACCGGACTGAAAAAACGTTAGCCGGGCCTCTATCGCTATTATAGCCCGGATTCACGATAAACTGGTAGTCAGCTGAAAGCCATATGCCATAAGGCACCGGCTTGTAACTGTAATATATTTCTGCAACGGTCTCGTAAGCATAACTCAGGTTTCCATCCCCGAGCTGGAAACCAAGGCCGCCGGCCTTAAGGTAATCCCGGTGTGCCTGCGATAGCCCGTTAGCCACCATTGCAATGCCAAGATTATCATCATTGCGCTTCCACCCCGCACCGCTTATTGATACGCCTGCTGAAAGTGATCGATCCACTTCCGTAAATGCCCACGTTTCTGTTTTACCATCATTCCAGCCCGCACGGGCAAATACGCCCACGTTTTTGCTTAACTGCTGATCTGCATTCAAGCCAAATCCACTTTTGGTTCTCCCATATTTTCTTGTAGTTGTAATGTCTGGCATTCCTGCACCGGTAAGGCTAATGGACTCCCCGTAACTACCCATGTGCGCATTATTCTGATATGCCAACAGCCGCATGTTTCCCACCTTGCCTTTTATTTTATAGCTTTTGGATATCTCTGAATTGATACTGTACTGCTGGCTAAGATCAGTGTTCAGATCGGCACCATTTGCGGTAAGGGGCAACGTTGCTATCGAGGCCTTATAGGTCATGCTTTTTATTTGCAGCACAGATACAAAAGCATACGTATATCCTCTTACATTGGCTGCATAATCAAATGCGCCATTACTCATCAGGCACCAATTCATGAATTGTGTACGTGGCGCATTTGCATACATATTATTGTCAAACAGATCACCAAGTGAAAATTTACCAACATAAAATTTCAGGTAGTCCACCGGCTTCCGGCCTCCTGCATCGTTGGCTCCTTCCTCCACATCAACACTACTGTTCCCCAATGCGATGGTTTGTGCCAGATATGCTCTGCCCAAGTACAAAGTCGGTTCCGGGTTCCCTACACGAAATGTTTCCCCATTAGTGGATGCACCCATGCCAAACGCGCCGCTTAGTCCACTGCCGCCGGCTAGTTCAGGATTGATGTACAATTCCCCGCCCTTCCAGAGTCTCGCTCCAAAATAGAGTGTTGCCGTTAATGAATTTTGCCGTTCCTCTACTGCTTTAAAACTGTTTGCACCGGTATATTTTGCGTAGAATTCTGGCTTATACTGGTATATATAGGTGGTCTGAAAATGCAGATTAAATCGATGGAGGGCGCTATCCGTCTTTGCAAAGGCAGGTATGACAATGGCCAAATACAGTAAAAAGAAACCCACCTTTTTCATATTATGCTTTAATATAGTGCAAACATACGACAAAAACACTACTAACCAAATTTAATTTATTAGGCAAGACTAATTTTATGACTTCGTTGATATTTATCTAACTTTATGCCGCGACTAATAGCTATGCAGACACTTTCAGAAGAGAATTACCTAAAGGCGATCTACAATCTCGACAAACAGGGACTTAAAAAGATCACACCAACAGCTATAGCTGAAGCATTGAGCAATAATCCTGCATCGGTAGTGGATATGATCAAAAAGCTCACTGAAAAGAAGTTGCTACAGTATGAAAAGACAAAAGGTGTAAAGCTGACCGAAAAAGGAAAGAATGTAGCCATAATGGTAGTGCGCAAGCACCGGCTGTGGGAAGTATTCTTATTGGAAAAACTCGGCTATGGCTGGGAAGAAGTGCATGATATAGCCGAACAACTGGAACATGTACACAACGATGAACTGGCAGATCGCCTTGATAAATTTTTAGGACAGCCGCAATATGATCCGCACGGCGACCCGATACCTAAAGCCAACGGAGAAACTGCAACCACTTATAAAACGCTGCTTGCTGAAATAGAAGAAGGAAAAGAATGTCGTGTTGTAGCAGTTAAGGACACCAGCGCCGCATTTTTACAGTACCTGAAAAAATTAGAGATCGGCATCAACACGCGGATATCTTTATTGGAAAAAATACCTTTCGACAATTCTATTGTCATTATGATAGGTAAGGACAAAAAGACGACGGTATCAAAAATATTTGCAGAAAATTTATTGGTACAGGAGCTTTAAGGCGGTATTAATCCTTTAGCTCTGCATCCCCATGCAAGTTTAATCTTTTGAGCATTGGTGCCGCAACGTAGGTTGCACCCACTATAGCCAATGTCATAAACCCACCTATTACCACTGCAGGAACTGTACCCAGCCATTTAGCAGTAAGGCCACTTTCCATTGCGCCCAATTCATTGCTGGAACTTATGAACATGGTATTTACTGCGGCTACCCTGCCCCGCATACTATCAGGCGTGTATACCTGCAGGATGGTGCCACGTATCACTACGCTGATGCAATCGAACATACCTCCAGCCAATAGCATTGTAAAAGCTACAATAAAGCCCCACGAAATACCAAAACCAGACACATGCCCGATAAAGTCTGTACCGAAGTAGCCGCAATAACCAAATATAATAGTGGTCACACCAAAACCTGCAATAGATAATAACATCTTGATACCTGGATTTTTTTTCAGGGGCATAACCGATAAGATCATCAGTACAATAATAGAGCCTATGCCCGGAGCCGCACGCATCCAGCCATACCCTATCTCCCCTACTTTCAGTATGTCATCAGCATATACAGGCAACAGCGCCACTGCACCGCCAAACAATACGGCAAACATATCGAGCGACAAAGCAGCAAGTATAAGCTGTGAGTTGAAAACAAACTTCAGTCCTTCACAGAGGCTCTTCATGATAGGCTCTTTTTCCTTTTTCGTCATTGCCTGCTTAGGAATCATGAGTATCGCCACAAGTGCAATTATTTCTATAAGCGCAACACTGATCAAGCTGAACTGGAAATCGCTCAATGCGATCATAAAGCCACCGAGCAAAGGCCCCACCACAGCACCTACCTGCCATGAAGTGCTGCTCCATGTAGTGCCGTTAGCATACAATTCTCTTGGCAGCAACATACCCATAAGCGCAAATGATGACGGACTAAGAAAAGCCCTTAAAGCACCACCTATAAATATTCCTGCATAGATCATCCATAAGACCCCTGTAGCAGGAAAACTGGCCTTGACCGAAGGCCATGCAAGCACAACAAAAAATACAGAAAGTAAGATATACCCGACAATGCACTGCACCAGTAATGTCCTTTTCTCCTTCAGATCCACAAAATGCCCGGAAAACAACGAAAAACCAATGGCTGGTATTACCTCCCAAAGCCCCAGCATACCCAGGGCAAGCTTATCATGCGTAATCTTATATACATAATAGCTTACTATCGTCGACTGCATATTCAGCGCAAGAATAATGGCGAAACGTAATACTAAGTAGTTTCTGAACAACGGGTAACTAAGCGACTGATTCTTGCCTAAAAAAGAGGATTCGGAGCGCAATGCCGGGAGTTTGGTTAAAGCAAAATTATTGTATTAAAAAGATATTAAAGGCTAAATTTGCTGGGTCGATGAATAATATAACGCAGATCATTGGAACAAGTATTGTCGAGGCCTTTCGGGAGCTTAGGGCAAACAAACTGCGTTCTTTCCTCTCTTTGCTGGGCATTACTATCGGTATCTTTTGCATTATTGCCGTGCTTACTGTCTTGGACAGCATGAAAAATAATATTCAGAAAGAAGTTTCTACATTGGGCAGCGATGTGCTTTACGTAGGCCGCTGGCCATGGATGGACGAAGGCGGTGACTACAAATGGTGGGAATACTGGCGCAGGCCAGGCATGACACCAACTGAAGCCAGGGCCATAGAAACACAAGTGCCTGACGTAGCATTTACTACCATATGCCTTAATTCCCGTGTCACTGTAAAGCATAATGACCTGGAGGTAAGCAACATACAAGGCTGTGCAGTAATGCGCAATTTCGATAAGATCCAGAACATAGAAATAGCACGGGGAAGATATCTTAACTCGTCAGAACTGGACGGAGGTACAAATACGGTGGTTATCGGCAATGAAATATATAATAACCTCTTCGTTGGCAATACCAATCCTCTTGACAAGACTATAACATTCCTTGGCCGTAAATTCGTAGTCGTCGGAGTTATGAAGCCAGCCGGGCAAAACATGGCCGGGTTCGACTTTGACAACTCTGTTATTTATCCTTACTACGCCGCGGCAAACCTGCTCGATCTGCGTTCATTGAATTATGATCCTATACTTGCAGTGAAAGCAAGCAACGGCAAAAATATTGACGAAGTAAAATATGAAGTGGAAGGTGTGCTGCGCAGAATGAGAAAAGTAAGGCCGGGACAAGGTAACAACTTTGCCATTAATCAGCTCAGCCAGATATCTCAGCGACTGGAATTGGTATTCGGCACTATAGATGTAATAGCATGGGTCATAGGCGGGTTTTCACTTATAGTAGGTGCGTTTGGTATAGCCAACATCATGTTTGTAACAGTAAAAGAAAGAACAAAAGTAATAGGCCTGAAAAAAGCGCTTGGGGCAAGGAAAGCATCCATTATGTGGGAGTTCCTATTGGAAGCTGTGGTGCTTTGCCTTATGGGCGGATTGGTAGGTGTTCTTATAGTCCTTGTATTAAGCCTCATACTCACCTACGGAGTTGATTTTGAGATCACGTTGTCACTTAGCAACTTCTTTATCGGTATTTTTGTATCTATATTCGTCGGTGTTTTATCGGGTCTTATTCCGGCAAGAGCCGCATCGCGAATGGATCCCGTTGTAGCAATACGGTCAAACTAATTTATTATGAATAAAAAGAAACGGGTACTCATACTCGACAAAGAACGCATCTCTTATAAACTACGCCGCATGGCATACGAGATATGGGAGCTCAACAGTGAAGAAAAAGAAATAGTGCTCATAGGCATAGAAGAAGGCGGCAAAATACTTGCCGACAATCTTGCAGCAATATTAAAAGAGATCAGCCCGCTGAAAATAGTGAGCATATCATTGGCTACAAACAAGAAGAAACCAATGAATAATGTGCTGAACATAACCGAAAACCTCACCGGCCGATCAGTGATATTAGTTGATGATGTAGTGAACTCCGGAAAAACTATTATGTACTCCATGCTCACCATCCTGGCTTACGACCTTAAGAAACTGACAGTAGCTGTCCTTGTGGACCGTAAGCACAAATCATTCCCAATAGCTTCTGATATCATTGGCCATTCAGTAGCTACAACCCTGCAGGAACATATAGAAGTAGAAACCAAAGGCAACGAAATAATCGCTGTTTATCTTGAGTAACATACTCTATTAATAATTGATCAATTAATAACTAACGAATAAACAAGAAATAATGTCTTTTACATTAGTGATACATGGAGGAGCAGGAAACATAACTCCCGCAATAATGAATGCAGCGCAGGAAAAAGAATACACTGAAGGATTGAAAGATGCCCTGGACAAAGGTTATGATGTACTTCGTAACGGCGGTGCAGCGCTTGATGCTGTAGTTGCTGCTATTAGCACGCTGGAAGACAATCCCATATTCAACGCAGGCCGGGGTGCAGTATTTACAAAAAAGGGATTGAACGAAATGGATGCTGCCTTAATGGATGGTAGCAACCTGGCCGCAGGTGCAATAGCCGGTGTGCGTAATATAAAAAACCCAATAGCTTTGGCACGCGAAGTGATGCTTCATTCAGGCCATGTACTACTTAGCGGCAGCGGCGCAGCAGAGTTCGCTATAAACCAGGGCATGACCATGACCCCTGACGAGTATTTCTTCAATCAACAACGTTACGATCAGTGGGTAGAGATACGCGATACTAATTATACTCAATTGGACCATAAAGGCGATAATCTGAAAAGCCACACACATAATCCTGAATATAAATTCGGTACAGTTGGCGCTGTTGCCTGCGATGAAAAAGGAAACCTGGCCGCAGGCACATCTACCGGCGGTATGACCAACAAACGATTCGGCCGCATCGGTGATAGCCCGATAGTAGGTGCAGGCACTTATGCCAACAATGCCACCTGCGCCATCTCCTGCACAGGACATGGAGAGTTTTTCCTAAGGGCGGTAGTAGCACATGATGTTTCCTGCCTTATGGAGTATAAAGGGTTATCCTTACAGGAGGCCTGCAATATTGTGGTGAAAGACAAACTCGTAAAAATGGGCGGTGAAGGTGGCCTTATAGCGGTAGATGCAAAGGGCAACTTCGACTTCTGCTTCAATTCTGCCGGTATGTACCGTGGCATGAGAAATAGTGAAGGAAACGAAGTGGTAGCCTTTTACGGCGAATAGCGGAATTAAAATAATCTTTAAAAAGTCATCATTGATATAAAATGATGACTTTTTTCATGAACTCAAGCGACTTACCTGCATCATTGATTTTAACTATATACCTAATATTCCCTTTCAACTAATACCCGTAAATTTGTAAGAGAGGTATTTATGGCAGAAAAGAAAAAAGCAGTCGTTAAACCGGCTATAGTAAAAGAGACCGCAACGGTCATTAAAAAAACAAAGAAGTCAATCCACGTAGAGGGCATTTCAGCTCCTGAAGTGGAACATCATACCAGTAACGACAAACTAATTCCGGGTAAGAGCAACGAGATATTTATTAAGGGCGCGCGCATGCACAACCTCAAGAATGTAGACGTAGCTATTCCAAGAAATAAACTGGTGGTGGTCACAGGCGTCAGCGGTAGCGGTAAATCATCGCTAACTATGGATACTCTGTTTGCTGAGGGCCAGCGCCGTTACGCAGAAAGCCTCAGCGCCTATGCCCGCCAGTTCCTAATGCGTATGGATAAACCGGACGTGGACTACATCCGCGGCATTTGCCCGGCCATCGCCATAGAGCAAAAGGTAACCACCCGCACACCCCGCAGTACTGTTGGCAGCATGACGGAGATATATGATTACCTCCGCCTGTTGTTTGCCCGTATTGGCAAAACATATTCACCTGTTAGCGGCAGGGAAGTAAAAAAAGATACAGTTACCGATGTCGTTGAGTTTGTGCAAACATTGGCTGTCGGTTCCAAAGTTCAATTCATTGTACCATTAGTAATGCGCTATAAACGTACAATAGAAGAGGAACTGAACATACTGATGCAGAAAGGTTTCAGCCGTATCTATGTACCAACGGTAGATGAAAAGCCGATACGCATAGAAGATGTATTGGCTGGAACTGTGAAACTCGGCAAGGCAAAAGCAAATCTGCTCATAGACCGTATAGTTGTCAAAGATCAGTTTGACGAGGACGATCTTCATCGTCTTGCGGACAGTATACAAACGGCATTCTACGAAAGTGAGGGCGAATGCCTGGTAGAAGTAGATGGAAAGAAAATACACACATTCAATAACCGCTTTGAGGCGGATGGAATAATATTTGACGAGCCAACACCCAACCTGTTTTCGTTCAATAATCCATATGGTGCGTGCCCCGTTTGCGAAGGCTTCGGCCAGGTATTGGGCATAGATGATGGCCTGGTGATACCTGACAAGCGCCTCAGCGTTTACGAAGGTGCTGTAGCCTGCTGGCGTGGTGAAAAGATGAGTGAATGGCAGCAGGCATTTATCAGGTCAGCAGCCAAATTCGACTTCCCGATACACAAACCGGTTGCAGACCTTACTGACGAACAGAACGAACTGCTATGGGAAGGCAATGCCAAAGTAGAGGGCATTCGCGATTTCTTCAAAATGGTGGAGCAGAACCTCTACAAAGTGCAATACCGTGTCATGCAGGCACGCTACCGTGGCCGCACGGTATGCCCTACATGCAAAGGAGCACGCCTACGCAAAGAAGCCATGTACGTAAAAGTAAATGGCGCTACCATTGCAGACCTGATGTTCCGGCCGGCCGATGAGCTATATGATTGGCTGCAGAACATAAAGCTCAATGAGCACGATATGTCTGTTGCAAAACGCATCATGATAGAGGTGAACCAACGCATGAAAACGTTACTTGATGTAGGCCTGAGCTATCTGTCACTAAGCAGGTTGGCCAATACCTTGTCCGGTGGCGAGAGCCAGCGCATTCAGCTTACCAAGTTTTTAGGCAGCAACCTTACCGATTCATTGTACATACTCGATGAGCCTAGCATAGGCCTGCACAGCAGGGACACAGAGCGCCTGATAGGTGTACTGAAAACCCTGCGTGATCTTGGCAATACTGTAGTAGTGGTAGAGCATGACGAAATGATGATGCGCGAGGCTGACTATATAATAGATATGGGCCCACTTGCCAGCCATCTGGGTGGTGAAGTAGTGGCCGTAGGCAATTACCAGGAACTGATCAGCAACAAAGCAAGCCTTACCGGCAAGTACCTGAGCGGTGAAATGAAAATTGAACCACCTGCTATCAGGCGCAAGTCGCACGGGCGTATTCGCATAGAAGGTTGTAAACAAAATAATCTTAAAGATGTATCAGTGGACTTTCCGCTCAATGTGCTTTGTGTGGTAACGGGTGTGAGTGGAAGCGGTAAAACCACCCTTATAAAACAAACACTATATCCTGCCCTAATGAAACACTATGGCGAGGGTGCTGACCGTCCGGGACTATACAGGAACCTCTCCGGTGACTTGGATAGTATTACGCACATAGAGCAGGTTGATCAGAACCCTATCGGCAAATCATCCCGTAGTAATCCTGTTACTTACATCAAGGCTTACGACGAGATACGCAAACTATATACAAAACAGCCGCTCGCTAAAATGCGTGGCTTCGCTGAAAAACACTTCTCATTCAATACCGATGGTGGCCGTTGCGATACCTGCAAGGGCGAAGGTGAAGTAATAGTGGAAATGCAGTTTTTGGCAGATGTGCACCTGCTATGTGAAAGCTGCAAGGGCAAACGCTTTAAAGAAGAGGTGCTGGAAGTAACTTATCGTACCAAAAGCGTGTACGATGTGCTGGAGATGAGTGTAGACGAATCCATAGCTTTCTTTGCCGATGAAAAACGTCTCGCAACTGCCTTACAGCCATTGAGCGATGTGGGCCTCGGTTACATCAAACTAGGACAGAGCAGTGACACGCTCAGTGGTGGAGAAGCACAGCGTGTAAAACTGGCGTCATTCCTGGGCAAAGGAAAAATGAAAGATAAGGTACTATTCATTTTCGATGAACCTACCACAGGGCTGCATATGCATGATATCAAGAAGCTGCTGCAGTCATTCGATGCGTTAATAGAGCAGGGTCATTCCATCATCGTCATTGAACATAATACCGATGTCATCAAAAGCGCGGATTGGGTCATAGATCTTGGTCCTGAAGGGGGTATCGGCGGTGGTCATCTTCTGTACGAAGGTCCGCCTGCCGGCTTGAAGAAGGTAAAAGAAAGCTATACAGGCCAGTATATGTAGCACTATTATTTATTTTGTAACTTTAGTAAAATTTTATTCATGAGAAAATTGACCTTCATTGTTACCATACTATTATTAACCCCGTTCATCTTCTCCTATGCGGGCGATAAGAATAAGAAGAAAAAAACTACAAAGGCAGAACCTGCTAAGCCTATAGTTCGTGTTGGTAATATTAATTCATACATGACCACCCGTGCCGAGATATTGGCTAATCCAAAGTTGACCATCGATTCGCCGTGTGCCATTGCAGGTTTCTCTGTATCATTGATTGCACCCGGCCACGACTTCTTTGGCCCGCTGTATGCACACGGTGTAGATTTTACAGAGATACAGATCGCTAAGATCAAGGAATGGGACTACCCTAACGTTACCGTCTACATAGAGGACATTCATTGCAACTGCCACGAGCAGGACTATGCACCTAACGCCATTGTACTGAAGTACGATCATTGATATTTCCCGTATATACAAAACAAAAGAGGAAGCAGGTTACCTGCTTCCTCTTTTAATATCTGCTAATCGGCAATTAAATACCAACCCTTAGCTTGGCAATATCATCAAGCCTCTTCTCTGCCATACGCATTGCAGCAAGCTGTGTGTGTACTTTATCTCTCTCCGCTATATCAAATATATCCAGCGTACGATTGTATATCTTACCTACAGTATTTATAGCGCGGTCATGGTTGTAACCGTCTATTTCTATACTGATATTGATGATACCTCCTGCGTTGATCAGGAAATCAGGTACATAGATGATACCTTTCTCCATCAGCATTGGCCCGTGTACATTCTCGTCAGCAAGCTGGTTATTGGCTGCGCCCGCTATAACAGGGCATTTCATTTTATTGATGCTTTCTGTATTAACAGTAGCGCCCAATGCACATGGTGCATAGATATCAATTTCCTTTTCAAAGATATTCTTGCTGTCCACCACTTCTGCTTTAGGATACTTGCCCAAAGCCTGCTTAATTTTAGCTTCATTAATGTCTGATATCAACAGCACTGCTCCTTCCTCCGTCAGGTGGCCCATCAGGTACTGGCCCACATTGCCTGCGCCCTGCACCAGCACTCTCTTACCACTTAGATTATCACTGCCCCACGCTTTCTTAGCTGCAGCCTTCATACCCATATACACGCCGTATGCAGTAAGAGGTGAAGGATCGCCGCTGCCACCCATATAGTCAGGCTTGCCGGTCACGAACTTTGTTTCCATGCCTATGTACTCCATATCGCTCGAAGATGTATTTACATCTTCAGCAGTTATATACTTACCGTTCAGGCTGTTCACAAACTTGCCGTACCTGCGCCAGTATGCTTCATTTTTTAATTTTGATGCATCTCCTATCAATACGGCTTTACCGCCACCCAGGTTCAGCCCGCTTATAGCAGATTTGTAGGTCATACCACGGCTCAGGCGAAGCGCATCTACAAGTGCTTCCTCGTGAGTATTATAGTGCCAAAGGCGTGTACCACCAAGGGACGGGCCCAGCGTGGTATTATGGATAGCTATTATAGCGTTCAGTCCTGTATGCGGATCCTGGCAGAATACCACCTGCTCATGGCCCATACTTTGCATTTGTTCTAACACAGATTGCTGCATGTATATGATTTGAGGGTGCAAACCTAAGGAATTTGCGGCTAACTTAATAGAACGAAAAACACAATAGGTACATCAATACAAATAATATTAGTTATAAATTCAAAGCAACAAAATATGCACCATATGCTACTGCAATACAAACTGAATAGGCAAGGTAAAGAATACTTTCACCGGAATGCCATTTTGCTTTCCTGATTTCCATCTAGGCATACCGCTTACCATCCGTTGCGCTTCCTGGTCACACCCACCGCCTATGCCCCGTACTACTGTAACATCACTAACACTTCCGTCTTCATTTACTACAAACCTGATCAGCACCTTGCCTTCAATCTTCGATTCTCTTGCTACCTCAGGATAGCTAAGATGGCTATTTATATAAGCCTCCATATTCCCCTCAAATTGTGGCATCTGCTGCACATATACCATTGGTTCGGTTTTCTTAGGTAATGTTACCGGTCCTGTACCAGTTCCTGTTTTAGATACGATACCAATATCTGCAGTATCGCCATCCATATTCGAAGGTCCGGGATGAATGTCTGTCAGTTGTTTGTTTTTGGTCATTAATTTATCGTCCGGCACATCATCATCCGGACGCACAACAGGCGGTGTATAGACTAAGGTCTTTACATTTTTAGCCGCAGGTGGCGGAGTAATATCTTTGATGACCTTTAACGGTGGCTTTACTACCGGATTAATTTCAACGATTGTCGGCCTGATTGGAGCGTCTGATCTCCGATGCTCTTCAGGTCGGTTATTGACAAATGAAACACAGACCAGCCCGCTGATACATAGCGTAAGGATCGCAAACGCTTTCTTTACACGCCGATTATAGTGCTTGCGGAGTTCATAACCGCCATAGCTCTTATTGCGGTTTTCAAAAAGGATGTCCAGGTAATCAGCGCGCATTATGTTTGTAGCTTCCATTGTGTCTTTATTATAAAGACACAACAACTGCAACAATTCCATAAATTAATTACACAAACTCAAACACCGTGATCTCAGGCAGTATACCTAGTCTTCCCGGATAGCCAAGGAAACCAAAGCCCCTGTTAACATACAGATTCTGCTCTCCCTCAGTATACAGTCCTGCCCACTCATTATACATATATTGCACAGGGCTCCATTTGAACCATTTACTGTCCACGCCAAACTGCATACCATGTGTATGGCCGCTGAGCATCAGGTTTACATCCTTGTACTCCTGCAACACCTGCCCATGCCAGTGAGACGGATCATGAGATAGCAATATCTTGAAAGGGATATTCTTTTCTCTTAAGCCTTCGTAGGCTTTGCGCATATCGCCATACTTCGGGAAGTTAGCTTTAGCACTCCAGTTCTCTATTCCTACAAGGGCAATCTTATCTGTGCCACGCTCCAGTACCACATGCTCATTCATCAGCAATCGCCACCCCATAGATGCGTGTATGCCTTTTAGCTTATCCAGGTTAGCCACCTTTGCCTGGGGGCTGTCCCATTGCACGTAGTCGCCGTAGTCATGATTGCCTAGTGTAGAGTAAACACCCATAGGCGCTTTCAATCTCGAAAATATTTCCTGGTATTTTTCATCTACTTCATCAGCATGGTTATTGACCAGGTCTCCGGTGAACAGGATGATATCAGCCTTCTGATCCATTGCCCGCTGGATGCCACGTGCTACAGCGCTATGATTATCGAAGCTGCCCGTGTGGATGTCTGATATCTGAACGATCTTTAGCCCTTTGAATGCCGCAGGAAGTGATGCTAGATTCAACTTGATTTTTCGCACATGGTAGTTATACCTGTTTCGTATACCGTAAGTAAACCCAACCAGCGACAAGCCACCCAAAACAAGTGCTGTCCGTTTAAGGAATAGCGACCGGTCTATATTTGCTGCATTCTCTCCGGCTTCTGAATTGCGGTAGATCAGTGAGCTAACGAGCCACGTTACCAGTCTGCGTATATCATCTATCAGCATTACCAGCAGCACAAGTATTTTACCAACTACAAAACCCAGCACAAAAGCTATATACACATTGCGGAGCAGGTGCGGTACATTGGCCCAGTTTATCTGCCGGAAAAGTATCAGCCCCAGCCAGCTTAAGGCAGTGAGCAACAGGTAAACAACAGTGAGCGTAGTACGCCACACAGGCGACATATTGCGCACTGCCGAACGAACGACTATAAAACTATAATACTCGGCAAACCCTATTATACTAAGAATGATCAGTAACCTCAACTTCATAATCCAATTTTAAAATTTCAGGAATTCTTCTATTTGCTGGTTGATCATATTACTTGTTTCCTCTTTTAGCAATATTCCATTGCTGTCCATCTCTTCGTTAATGCGTGAGATAAGTACTTTGTTGTACAGCACATTCACTTTCATATAGTGAAGAATCGCGGTCATATGTTCCAGACCGCGCAGGTTACCTGCCCGCCCGTCTGATATACCTACCAGCGCAGCCTTTTTGTGCCACCAGCATTTTTTTATATCACTGTTATCAAGCATCAGCTTCAGTATCCCGGGAAAGCTGGCATTATACTCCGGCATAATGAATATAAATTTTTCCGCCGGTATCAGGTATTCCGCTTCCAGTTGCAACATATCAGCGCCTCGTTCCCATACCGCCTTATGCTCCAGTGATAGCAACCGTACTTGATCGGTATGCGCTGCAACCAATTTATAATAAAGATTAGCAGTACGCAGCGTCATGCTGTCAGCCCTGTTGGTGCCCGATATTATTGTGATCATGAGGTAGCAAAGGTGGGTACTATTTATCAAATAAAGCACAGTGCATCTGCTAAGTGATCGTAATTTTCTGCCTATCGTACAATAGTGAAAGACTATTAAAACAAATAACCACCCTTAAGCGGGTGGTTATTTGAGTATTGATGCGTTTAATTCTTTAAAGGCACTGCGGCAGGAGGGGCATCTGTGCTTTTTTCTATTACATACACATCTTCGCCGTCATGTTTCATCCGGTAATGCTCCCGCGCGTACTTTTCCAGCATATGCGGATCAGACATCAGTCCGCTCCGCTCCGCATTCATGCGGTCTATTTCTGTATTCAGGTAGGCTATATTGCTTTTAACGTTGTTCAGTTCCTTCTGCCGCTGCTGCAGCGACATCCAGTCATTCTGATCAAAGAAAACTGTCCAGCACACAAACGCTACCGTTACCAGTAAATATTTATTCGTAAGTATTTTGAATGCCTTTTTCATACACAATAGTTATGCCGCACTTATGATCTACTTACCAAACTTAAGCGATTTGCCAGGATAAAAAGCATTGCCTTGCAGCTCCTCTTCTATCCTCAGCAACTGGTTGTACTTAGCCATTCGGTCGCTGCGGCTTGCAGATCCTGTCTTTATCTGTCCGCAGTTCAGCGCCACAGCCAGGTCAGCTATCGTTACGTCTTCAGTCTCTCCGCTACGGTGGCTCATGATGGTGTTATAGCGATTCTGCTGCGCCATCATTACCGCGTCCATTGTTTCGCTCAGCGTACCTATCTGGTTTACTTTTACCAGCAGCCCGTTAGCAGTGCTTTCTTTTATACCTCTTTCCAACCTTGTCACATTCGTCACAAACAGGTCGTCGCCTACCAGCTGCACCTTATCGCCCAGGGCTTCTGTAAGCTTTTTCCAGCCTTTCCAGTCATCTTCAGCCATGCCGTCTTCTATACTCACTATAGGGTATTTCTTGCACCATTTCACCCAGTATTCTACCAGCTCATCGCTGCTCATTTTCTTACCATCACTCTTATGGAAGTGGTACTTTTTGTCCTTGTCATTATACAACTCACTATTAGCGGCATCCATTGCGATGCTCACCTGTGAGCCTGGCTTGTAACCCGCTTTCTCTATCGCCTTCAGCACGGTCTCTATCGCCTCTTCATTGCTCTGTATATTTGGTGCAAAACCACCTTCATCACCTACGTTAGTACTATATCCTTTTTCTTTCAACACCGTTTTGAGCGTATGGAATATTTCTACCCCCCAGCGCAGCCCTTCGCTAAAGCTTGATGCTCCGATCGGCATTACCATAAATTCCTGGAAGTCGATCTTGTTATCAGCATGAGCGCCGCCATTCAGAATGTTCATCATAGGCACCGGTAGCGTCTTTGCATTAGCACCGCCTATGTAGCGATACAATGGTAAGCCAACAGTGAGAGATGCAGCCTTCGCAGCAGCCATACTTACTGCGAGTATCGCATTTGCGCCCAGCTTGCTTTTATTCGGCGTTCCGTCCATATCCAGCATAGCCTGGTCCAGGCCACGCTGATCTGTTACATCCCAACCATAAAGGTCTTCTGCTATTATATCATTTACATTGCTTACAGCTTTCAGCACACCCTTGCCCTGGTATTTTTTCTTATCACCATCCCTGAGTTCTACTGCCTCATGCTTACCGGTGCTTGCACCACTTGGCACCGCTGCGCGGCCCATCGCACCATCACTTGTGTGTACATCCACTTCCACTGTAGGATTGCCGCGACTATCTAATACCTGGCGGGCAACGATATCTGTAATAAAACTCATTGGTTATGTTTTTTGATTTGCTTGGCAAAAATATATCTTATTGAGCAAAATAGTAAGCATGATTAACCTTTCTTAACAGACATATTGATCTCTTCTGCCCTAAATCAGGAATGGCCGGCATATTGCCGGCCATTCTTATCAAAATATTATTATAGATTATTTACCTACGACTATCTTAGCATCATACTTACCTGAAGCAGTGCTTGCAGACAAGAAGTAAATACCTGCTGCTTCATCAAGCTTAATGTTAACAGCCTTGTTTGTTGTCATTTTCATTTCCCTCACCTTAGCACCCAGTACGTTAGTTATTACCACGTCTGCCTCTTCAGTGATCGCTGAGTTCAAGCTGATAGTGATAGCTCCATCAGTAGGATTAGGGAATACATTCAATGTAGTACCAAGATCAGTGATCTGGGCTGCTTCGCTAACTCCCTTAAGTGTTATCCTGAAATCTTTCTGGCTTGTACCGCATGAATTCTTCACGGTATAAGTGATCTTGTCTACACCAGGATGAAGCACAACGTAAGAACCAAAACTTGTAATATGCAGGTTAGAAGAGTCAACAACTGCAAGGAAGTAACCTACTGCAGTATTACTGTCAGTCCATTTACCTACAGTAACATCGCTGTTTGCATCCGGGAAATCAATCGTTGCAGGCGTGTGAGTCCAATCCTGGTATGGTGTAGCTCTGAAGTTATAGTTATTAGCCAATGCAACTGTAGCAGGGCCTGTCAGGTCTATTACAGGCGCTATATTCACATATACTGCCATGCTGGCAACTGAAGTACCAAGTGCATTCGTAAATGAATAGAAGATCGTATCAAGCCCTTTACCTACGCCAGTTACAACACCAGTCGCCGGATCTATAGTTGCAACAGTGTCATACTTGCTGCTCCATGTGCCAACTCCAAATTTTGCAGTATCAAATAAAGGCTTTGTTGAACCTACGCACAGTGCATATTGCAGGTCAGATCCGTTGCCAAAAATAGTGCCTGCAGAAGGAGGAGGTCCTACCGTTAAAGTAAGGTAGCTACTGCTTGTGCCACACAGATTGGTAACTGTATAAGTGATTATTGTTACACCAGTATCCTTACCTGTAACAACACCTGTAAATGTATCAATTGTAGCTATCGAAGTATCGCTGCTATACCACATGCCGCCTATTGTTGCATTTGTAAGTGTACGTGTAGCTTTTATACCTACGCTGTCAATACCGCCTATCGGCTCAGCATTAGCAAATACTGTAACTGTTGTAGTAGCCGCGCTTACACCGCAGGCGTTAGAGAATAAGTAAGATATTACCGCTGTACCCTGGGCAATACCGGTAACATTGCCTGAACCATCAACAACTGCAACACCAGTTGCACCTGATAACCAAAGACCGCCGCCTTTTGAAGCCGACAGACTGATCCATGAACCATAGCAGATATCTGTTGTAGTTCCTGTTATTGTACCCGGGTTGATCACCGTATCAACAAACACCGCTTTGTTCGAACTAACTGAATTACATGCATTTGTAAATACGTAAGTGATAATGTCGAAGCCATTGCTGACACCTGTTACCTTACCTGCTGATGATACAGTTGTATTGCCGGTGCTTTCAGACCATGTACCGGTACCAAACATCGTGTTCGTATTAGTCAGCGTAATGAAGTTTCCTACACATGTAGTGTTAGGACCCAGGATAGGCGCCGTTACTAAAGTAGTATCTACGTGTATCACAAAGGTTGAAGTATCAGGGCCGCATGTATTAGTAACCGCATATTTAATTGTTGCAAAACCGAAGTTCACACCGGATACAACACCTGACGTGCTGCCTATAGTAGCGATAGAGGGATTCATGCTCATCCACACACCACCCAGTACTGTAGAACCGAGGGTAGCCGTTCCACCTTTACATACACTAGGACCTGAAATAGTTCCCGCTGTAGGATAGTTAACCGTAAGCGTAGCGATCAATGATGTATCTGCTCCGTCAGTATTTGTAACAATAAAACGAACAAGATTACCTGTCACGTTAGTATCAGCATATACTACCAATGAATCAGAGGTAACATTTGCATATTGCAATGTATCTTTTGTAAGTGTGAACCAGTTAGTACCACCATCAGTAGATACCTGCCATGAAGTTGTAACTGTTTTCGGGCTTGCAGCGGTGTCTGAACCCTTAGCGGTAAAGCTTGTGGTATCAACTATCCTGCAGGCAGTAGTGTTAACAGGGTCCTTAGTTATTATCGGAACAGCAGCAAATGCGCTTCCCGACAATAAGATAAAGCAAAAAACGAGCAAACTTTGTAAGTAAAAACCTTTTTTCATATCTATTCTATTGATTGTTTTTTATAACAGCAATTTTAAGACCAAATACATGCAACAGGACAAAACAATAAAAATAACCAGCCCCGTATTATAATATTACGTTCAAAAAACTACAAGGCAGCAAATTTAATCATTTCCCAACCATTTTAT
>Ga0209023_10001594_pt1 | contig 30102 bp, 33 predicted proteins | sample LakOneMetagenome_FD_187468 | JGI IMG/M metagenome (GOLD analysis project Ga0209023, IMG submission 187468) | Freshwater and sediment microbial communities from Lake Erie, Canada (SPAdes) (version 2) | ecosystem: Environmental > Aquatic > Freshwater > Lentic | place: Lake Erie, Canada...
TTCAGAAAGTCAACTGGTAATTCAGATTATTTTAAACCTATCTAACAAAACCCGACTTAACTATATTTAACTAAGTTGCTGTTTTATCAGAAGTTTTAATCTTCATCACCGCCGATGGATGTGCATTCTACAGCATTTCACATCCCTTGCAACCCCATTTTTCAAACTTTACAAACGCATGTTTATTTTATAATCCATAAAATTCATAATTTACTGTTTTATTTATAAAAATTATTTTAATAAAAGTTTGAGTTATTATTTAATGCAAAACAAAACAATATTAAATTACTGATAAACATGAATTTAAATTACTACCATAAACAAAAAGCAGGAAAAAACTCCTGCTTTTTGTTTGTTTTCAGTTCAAATTAGAATTTCATACTGATTCTTGCCCAGTAATTCCGTCCGATATTATTAAATTGCTCATTGGCAGCAAATCCAAAACCGGAACTGCCCATCTTGTTCAAATGCTCGGCATAGGTACGGCCCAGTACGTTATCGACACCCACAGAAAGATCCATGTTGTCATTTACATGATATGTACCATTTAAAGAGAGAGTACCAAAACCAGCACTTTGCTTAAGATCATAGCCGACAATATTGCCTTCACGCTCACTAATTCGGTTCTGGCCATCGACCAGGCGCCAGTAGGCACCCAAAGTATAGTTATCCTGGATATAACGTAAATTTACCCGAGCTTCCAAAGGTGAAATCTGTGGCAACGGCGTATTGTCACTGGTATTTTTACCCCAAGCATACATCGCACTCAGATCAGCCTGAATCGCATCAGTAAACTGATATCCGATTCCGACTTCTGCACCTGCCACTGTTGCATCTACATTTCGGCTATGTGCTTCTAACATTCCCATATTACCTGTTGGCAAGTAAGTCGTGAGGATGTAATCATTGATCACACCTGCATATGCCGATGCCCATGAACTGAAATTACCATGTTCATGCTGGTAGCCAATATCCAGCTGTAAAGTTTTTTCAGTATCAATGTTCTTAAAGGTATTTGGATGACCATTGCCTGATTTTGGACTGAACAGCTCCCAGTAATCCGGCATACGTTCGACATAGCCAATACCCATATAAGTCTTGCCATCATCATGGTCTGGATGCTGATTCTCAAAACGCAAAAAAGCGCTTGGTAAAGTTTTTTTACGCTCCTGGTTTGACTCCACTGCTTCTACTTTGACCTGATCCAGACGCAGGCCACTCACCAGCTTATGATTATCACTGACCTCATAACTGAGCTCACCGAAACCACCGATCGACTGGAACTCCATATCTTTAATACGTGGCTTATTCTGATACGCTGTCATCAGATTTCCGTTACGTTTGCTATGCTGATTATTCTGGCTGTCGATACCTGTAATCAGCTGTAATTTATCCCATTCACTGGTCACGGCCATACGCGCATTCAATGTCTTACGCGCCACATTGGTGGCCATAGGCATACTCATCATACCGCCAGGCTTGAACTCGCGCAGACTATAGTTATCCATGACATGGTCATTAAAATTGTAGTTTACCTGCCCTTCAATTTTCTTAATCACATCATTAATATTATTCTTTTCAAAACGCAGGCCTAAACTTTCCCTTGCAAACTGGGAACCGTCCATATCACGGCCGGCATATAAAGCCTCGCCATCTGATTTTCCAGCTGTCAATTCAAGCCAGGTCTGTTCATCTGGTGTCCAGCCCAGGGCCAAATCTGTATTCCAGCGCTCCCATGCGGAAGGTACAGTATTACCATCCCCATCTTTATAGCTGTCTGACTTTGAGCGGTTAGCATTTAAACGAATGTATTTATTTTCGTCACCAACTGCTGCCTCTACATTGTGATCAAGGCGGCCAAATGAACCCAGCATGGTACTGGCCTGACCCTGATAATGCTGATCTTCATTAAAACGGACTGGCTTACGCTCAAAAATTACAGTGGCTGCTGAACCGGTCTGTGCATATTGTACGGTCTGCGGCCCTTTAATGACCGAAATTTGGTCATAACTTTCCGGCTGAATATAAGAAGTTGGTGCATCCATACGTGACGGACAGGCTCCCAGATTTTCCGTACCGTCAGTCAGAATCTTGATGCGTGAGCCAAACATGCCCCGAAAGGTCACATCGCCATTGGTTCCCCCATTTTTGATGGCACTAAAGCCAACAATACTTTGCAGATAATCTGCACCATCTGTCGCAGGTACAGGCTGAATGGGCTTTTTAGGATCAGCTTGCACAATCAGTCCACTAGCCTCATTACCCTGCTGGGCAGTTATTATAATAGGGGCCAGAGTCTGCACACTGGTCTCGGTTTCGGCAAATAATGTACCTGAATAGCAGGCAATGAAAATTGCAGCCGATAAAGGCTGTAAAAAGAATTTTGGCCGAGCCATATCAATCTCTCTAAAAATACAAATAAACAGTGACCTGGACCAGTGAGGCCCAGAGAAAAAGTTGTTTATGCAGAGATTGGAGGTGCTCGCCCCTGAGGTAATAAAAATAGCCGCTGGAGTGCAAACCAGACATGACTGAATGTCTTCTGGAAAGCGAGCAGCCGAACCTGAATACGATTCAGGACTTCTTTTATATCCAGTTCAGGCGGCAATACCAGATTGCCATAGACAGTACAATACTGGCATTGATGATTAGCATCATGGTGATGGTGTTCAGAAGCTGAATCTTTCTGAAGATTATGCTGATGACTATAAGATACAGCTGAATGCTCAGCATGAGGTACAGTATGGTTCAGTAACAATGCACGGGTAATCGTTTCACAGACAGGCGCAACCTGATACTGCTTGGGCAGCAGAGGCTGTAAAAATACCGCGATCTGTAAACATACTGCTATGACTGACAGCAGTAACCCTTGACGCATCAACAAATTTTGAATCTCAAAATTTTACTGGAGCCCCAGTATAGCAAAGCCCAAATTAAATTGGGCCTTATTAAAAGATTATTCAGACAGTTCAACCACTAGCGTCTTGCTGCAACCTTTTCCTTCTGTCTTGAACGCACCAGTTTTTCAACTTTTTCACGGGCACGTTGCCGTTTAAGAGGAGAAAGGTAATCTACAAAAAGCTTACCGTTCAGATGGTCCATTTCATGCTGGATACACACAGCCAGCAACCCGTCAGCTTCGATCTCGAAGGCATTACCTTCAAGGTTAAGGGCCTCAATTTTGACACGTGACGGACGCTCAACTTTGTCGTATATTTGTGGCACAGATAAACAGCCTTCTTCATAAGGCTGGGTATCTTCAGTAAGCGGTGTAATTTTAGGGTTAATAAAAACCATTGGCTGATTCTTTTCTTCAGATAAATCCATCACGATTAACTGAATATGACGGTCAACCTGTGTTGCAGCCAAGCCAATGCCCGGCGCTTCGTACATGGTTTCAAACATATCTGCAGCAAGCTGGCGAATTTCATCTGTCACTTCTTCGACTGGCTTGGCAAGGGTACGAAGACGCGGGTCTGGGAAACTTAAAATAGGTAATAAGGCCATACAGTCGTCCTCTTTTGTTGCCAGTATTGCAAAACCAAATAAATGAAGGAAAACTTCATTAAAAAATGTGTGTAAGGTCGTTATTATAACGCAACTACAGACATAATTTTTAGGAATTATGATAATGAAAAAAGTTTTCAAAGGCAGCGCACTTCGTGCCTTGGGGTTTAAAAAGCAGTTTATTGCTCTCGCAATCTGTTCAAGTTTGGGAATAATCATGCCTGGCATGGCTGAAGCAGCCAGCCGTAATATAAATCCGCCCTCTTTAAAAGCCAGTGCTCCTAATGTTTATGTGGTCAAAAGAGGGGATACTTTATGGGATATCGCCGGAAAATTCTTGAGTAAGCCGTGGCGCTGGCCAGAAATCTGGGCCAGCAACAAACATGTCAAGAATCCACACTGGATTTATCCGGGCGACCGTTTATTGCTGTGCACTCTAGACGGACGACCACTGATCGGTAAAGATGAAGGTGACGGCTGTGAAGGTATTATTCGCCGTTATGGTGGCCAGACCAGTATGCAGCCACAAATTCGTGTTGAATCCCTAAATAATGCTATTCCAGTTATTCCACTTGAACATATTCGGGTCTGGCTGGAACGCACCCTGATAATGTCACCAGATTCAGTGGTCAATACCCCCTATATTTTAGGCACGGCTGATAACCGGGTATTGGCTGCTGCCGGTCAAACCGTTTACGCACGCGGTAATGGTCTGCAAGTTGGTCAGCGTTATGCAGTTTATCGTGAGGGTGAGCCTTACATATTCACCGATGCTAATGGCAAGTCATATAATGCCGGTGTAGAGCTGCTTCAGGTGGCTTCCGGCGTAGCTGTGCAGAATGAACAGGATATTACTACGCTAGAATTAACGCAAAGTTATAATGGGGAAGTCCGTCGTGGGGATCGGGTCATGCCAGAATATGATCCTATGTTGCCTACCCTGTTCTATCCAACAATTGACCATCAGGTAACTGAAGGCGGTCAGGTGATTCGGGTGATGGGATCAATCGGTACGGCAGCCAGACACAGTGTGGTAACTGTTAACCGGGGCAATATTCATGGTGTTCAGTCCGGTCAGGTATTTAGTGTCTATCAGCAGGGTGAAGTTGTACGTGATCCGAAAACCCGTGAACAAATCAAACTGCCAAGTCAAAAAGTTGGTAATATTATGATTTTCCGTACTTTTGACCAGTTGAGCTATGCTTATGTACTGGACAGCGCCCTACCTATCAAAGTAGGTTCTGGCATCCAGGCGCCGCCAATGGCAGAGTAAGGCTGGAGCATTATTATGATTGCCGAATTATCGCAGCTTCATTATCACAGTCTGAAGCTGTGGTATTTGGTCCAGCATTCAGTTTCAAGTTTTAACCAGCTGGTTGAGTATTTTGGCAGTGCTGAACAGGCAACCACTCCGGCAGCATTAGCGCGCTGGGGCAATTTAAAACTGCATGCCAATCATTCCAAGCGGGCACAGGAATTTTATAGCGCAACCGGTCAGGCTGAGTTTGAGCAACTGACCCAACGGGTACTGGCAAGTTGCGATTTTATTTTAGTGCCGGAAGATATACTGTATCCGCAGCAGCTGCACCCTTATACAGATAAGCCTCCGATCCTGTTTGGCCAAGGTTCTGCTCAAGCCTTAAGTCAACCCCAGATCGCGATTGTAGGCAGTCGCAAACCAAGCCCGCATGGCCGGCAAGTAGCCTACGACTTTGCGTATTATCTGAGTGAAAAAGGGTTTTATATTACCAGTGGACTTGCCTTGGGAATTGACGAGGCAGCACATCAAGGGGCATTGCAGCATCAGCGTACTATTGCTGTAGTCGGAACCGGACTGGATCTGGTCTATCCAGCCCACAACCGTAAGCTTCAAGAACAGATACTTCAATACGGCGGTACAATCGTCAGTGAGTTTTTACCGGGAACCCAACCACTCAAGCATCATTTTCCACGCCGTAACCGTATTGTTAGTGGTTTGAGTCTAGGTGTACTGGTGGCAGAAGCCGCTTTAGAAAGTGGTTCATTGATTACTGCACAGCGTGCCGCCGATCAGGGTAAGATTATTTTTGCCATTCCCGGCCATATCTACAGCGAGCATCATCAAGGCTGTCATCAACTCATCCGTGAAGGCGCCATACTGGTAGATCATCCGGAACAGCTGATTGAAGATCTGGCTTTACCGACCCAGTGGCACAGCAAGCAACAAAAGGTAAGCAGTGTACCCGAGCCGGCACAGGTACCTGAACATCTATTTAAACTGTACCAACAACTAGACTGGGTAGGACTGGATCTAGACCAAATTGCTCTTAAATTGCCATTACCTGCGGCTGAATTGACCGGACATCTGATGGAACTTGAGTTACTTGGACTATGTGTTCAGCAATCTGGGCGCTATCTGCGTTGCCGTCCGGGCTTTTAAGGTTCACAATAACCCTGTTTTCAGCTCCAAGGTAAATAGAATATATGATCACCACCTCTGTGACAGAAGCAGCAGAATGTCTCAGCCAGGGCAAAGTTTTAGCCTACCCCACCGAAGCTGTTTGGGGGCTCGGCTGTGATCCATATAATGAAGCGGCCTTCCATGAAATATTGCGCCTGAAACAACGTCCTATTGAAAAAGGAGTTATTTTGCTGGCTGGCCAGCTCTCGCAGGTTGAACACTTATTAGTGTCATTAAACCATGAGCGTCAACAGCAAGTTATCCAGCAATGGACCCAGCACTCAGTGACCGAGCGGGCAACTACCTGGCTGCTTCCAGCGGATGAGCAGATTCCTGTATGGATACGTGGCCAGCATCCTAAAGTTGCAGTACGGGTCACCAATCATCCGCTATGCGTAGCCCTCTGTAATGCTTTTAACAGTTTTATTGTTTCTACCAGTGCTAACCCTGCAGGTCTAGAACCGGCACGTACCTTACAGGAAGCCAGCCAGTATTTTGGTTCTGAGCTGAATTATCTCAACGGGGATCTCGGTTTAAGCCAGCAACCTAGCCGTATTATTGATGCGATTACAGGTGAAATTATTAGAGCTTGAGATAAGACCCAAGCTTTTTTTAAGAATCGTGCAAGCTTTCTACTTAAATTTAAGACAAAAAAAACTCAGCCATATAGATAGGAATGGCTGAGTATAAAAAGGGATGTGTTGACACATCCAGAGGGTCTATTAAAACTTTATATTCACTTAATGTGAAGTAAAACTTAATAATCCTGCTTAATTTGTATTATAAATATAATTTTAAAATAAAACAAATATATTATTTATCTTATACATAGAGCTTTTTATGATCAATACTAATCAATATGGCTAAACAATTCAAAATATGTCTTTATTTATTTAAGGCTTTTTCAAAATATAAAAAAATCTCCACAATTATACTGGGGCTCAGTATCTGGTCAGACCTTAGTCTAAGCTTAGATAAAATCTCTCGTATGTTTAACTTTTAGGCACTACTTAATAATCTAAAGACCAAATATGACCAGAGAATGACCAACGCTCATGTTCGATAGGTTTTTTTCTGTGCCATCACAACACCTGTGAGTATCAGGACTCCGCCCAGCGTATGATAAATTGTCCAGCTTTCAGCCAGCCATAAACTGGCAATGATTGCGGTAAAAACCGGCATCAGATTCATAAAAATACTGGTGCGGTTAGGGCCAATCTGCTGTACAGCCAGCATCCAGACAAAAGGCGCAATCAGTGAAGGGAAAATACCTGCATATAGCACGCTGCTCAAGTTAGCTGTATTCAAGCTGTCCAGACCTAGCCAAGCGATAAAAGGTAAATGATAGATCAGCGCAAAAGCGATCTGAATATAAAGGCTGATCAATAAAGGAATCTTTAATTGCCATTTTTTCAGGAAAACACCATAAAAGGCATAGAAGAACACCGCAACCACCATAAGCAGATCACCCCAGTGGGCGCCACTTTGCCAGAGTGCCGACAGGTTCCCCTGAGCCATTACATAAATCAGTCCGCAAAACGAAAGGATACTGCCCATAATCGCGAAGCGGTTAGGTATATCCTTGAGAATAAAAAAAGAAACCAGAATGGTGAATACAGGAATGAAAGCATTAATCAGTCCCATATTGGTAGCAGTGGTATAATGCGCCGCGGTATATGCCAGTCCCTGATACAGTACCATCCCAAAAGCGCTCAGTACTGCCAGCTGTAGCCAGTGCTGCATTATCAGCTGACGCTGTTCCCAGACCTTACCCAGCATAAATGGTGTCAGAATGAGAAATGCAATAAGCCAGCGATAAAAACTGATACTGACAGGAGAAATCAAATCTGCTGCATAGCGTGTAACTACAATATTTAATGACCAGATCATGACAGCAATGACCGGCAAAACAAATGCCCACGCCGGGTTACGGGAATCACTTGACATCTCTATGCTCTTTAATCATTCAATCCATTATTGTTCTAAAAGTCTGAAATAATTGAAATACTGTTTTTCAGACATCTATACTGTATAGAGGACATCTTGGCTCGGTATTCAAAAAATGAAAAGACAGTATTCTTCTGCTCTGGATGAGTTAATCGAGATTGATCAGTTTTTTTATGAGAAAAATGAAATTGTGGCTTCTCACTCTTCACTCTGGGGAGATTTTAATTTTAGCCTAAATGGTATTTTGGAAATCCGGACCGGGAAACAGACTTTTTTAGCGCCGCCTAATTATGCTTTATGGCTTCCTCCTCAGACTGAACATTGTTCTATTGCACTGGACCACAGCATAACCCATTTTATTTGTATACGAGTGCATCCAAGTTTGTGTGACCAGTTACCCCGAGAGGTTAAAACTTTAAGTATTCGTCCTTTTCTTTTAGCTCTGGTTAGAGAAATTCTAGAACAGTCTTCCAGCGCCCCTGGTCTGGTTTATTCTCATCTTTTACAGGTACTGTTTGACCAGTTGCTACAAGCCAAGATTTATGATGACTATTTGCCCCAAAGTCATCATACGGTACTGCTTCCTGTACTCCAGCAACTGGCAGATCCGAAACTTTTTCAGTATAGCTTGCAAACCTTGCTTAAAAGATTCAGCTTGAGTGAACGACAGATTTTACGTTTAAGCCAGCAGGAACTTGGCCTGTCAATTTCTGAGTGGCGTAACCGCGCCAAAATTATTTATGCAATCAGCCAGATTCGCCAAGGTGCTTCTATCAAGCGTCTTGCTTATGAGCTCGGCTACCAACATAGTTCCAGCTTTATTGCCTTTTTTAAACGCTACACGCAACATACCCCCTTACAGCTGAGGTCCTGATTAATAACTGTAGGAATAATATTTTATAATCTAAGCTATTTTAAGATCTTTTAACTTAACGTATATTTTTTAAGTATAAAAAGTAAACTTGATCTTTCTTATAATAAAAGCATGTTTAAATAAGTGATTAGTTTTTAATACAACACTTCTTTTTTAATAAGAAAGTTGATGATTCAAAATTTAATATTATTTTCTAAACAGGATATCTATTTTAATGAAAAAATTACTTCTTACTACTGCCTGTATGGCATGTTTAGCTTTTGCTGGCTGTAATAAACAAACTGAACCAGCTGCTTCAGAAAACACGCAGACAACTACCGCAACTAATACAGCCAATACTACTGCTCCTGCAACTACAGGGAGCATGACAAAAGATAATCATGAAGATATCCGTAATGACCTGAACAGATTACAAGCATTGGCAAATTCTAAAGCTGAAGCTGCGATAGATTACCAAGATCAGATGATGAAGGCAGTTCAAGCTAATAACCGTGAGCAGGTTATGGATATAATGAAGAAAATGCAGGGTTTTATGACTGAATTTAATGGTGAGCTTAAAAAGCTGTCACTAAAAAGTCAGGAAGTTCATGAACTGCGCAATAAGTTTATTCATTCAAATGAACTTGGACTGGAATTAACCAAGTTAAGTACTGAAGCTAAACCAGATGAAGCCAAGATTAAAGAGCTACAACAGCAGGTGATGGATGTACAAAAAGAGATTATGCATGATGTACAGAAACTTCAGGCAAAAGTAGATCCTCAATCAGCTCAATCAGCTCAATCAGCTCAATCAGCTCAATCAGCTCAATCAGCTCAATCAGCTCAATCAGCTCAATCAGCTCAATCAGCTCAATCAGCTCAATAATAATTTAAGGGCAGGCTAAAATAGCCTGCCCTGTTTAACAATTAATAAAACAGCTTGCTGCCAGATAAATTTGCGGCTAAAAAGAATAGGTTAAAACTTTAATTTATTTTATTTAGGGATGCCTATATGACCTCTATTTCTAATATTTCTATTAAAACCATACAAGGTGAAGAAATTACACTTGATCAATTTGCCGGTAAAGTCTTACTCATTGTCAATACTGCTTCAAAATGTGGTCTGACTCCGCAATATGAAGGACTTGAAAAGCTCTACCGTGAGAAAAAAGATCAGGGATTCGAAGTGCTGGGTTTTCCAGCTAATAATTTTTTAGAACAGGAGCCGGGTTCTAACGAAGAAATTCAGCAGTTTTGTTCACTCACTTATGATGTTTCTTTTCCAATGTTTGCCAAAATTTCAGTAGCCGGCCCAGATAAACATCCGCTTTACCAGACGCTGACTACGGCACAGCCAGAACGGATTGGTGAAGGCCCTTGGTGGAAAGATCTGGTAGATTATGGCCTAACTCCAAATCCTAAACCGGAAGTACTTTGGAATTTCGAAAAATTTCTAATCAATAAAAATGGAGAAGTTATAGCTCGTTTCGCACCAGATATCACTGCAGATGACCCGCGCCTAATTGATGCCATTGAGACGGAACTAAAACGATAATTAAAAAAAATGAGGGAGGGCAACGCCTCCCTCTTTTTAGAAAATGTCACTGCTCAAGACAGATTTCTTCAGTAAATATTACGTTTTATATTTATCCATAGTTTTAATAAATCTACTATTCATCCTCCATCTTCGCTTGGAATTCAAAGCTTTTAATATAACTATCAGAACAATTAGTGAAACCGGGGTTCCACGTGAAACACTATATTAAGACCACCCTATTTGCTCTAGTTACCGGCCTAAGTGTCACAGTGGCGATGGCTGCCCCTGAACGTGCCCATCATACTCATCAAGATCAGAGCCAGTCTCATTATCAGCATCAAGCTAAAGTAAACCGGCATGTTTCATCCCATGTAAACTGGAAAACAGGTGATAAAGTTTCTGCACAATATTACTCTCATGCGAACCAGATTGACCATAAACGTTATAAAAACTTATCCAAGCCCGCAAGAAACCAGCAATGGGTTAAAGTTAATGGAGATTATGTGCTGATTAATACCCGTTCACATCAGGTTATTAAAGTAGTTCATCATTAAGCTTTATTTAATAGGTTCTATAAAAAAGGTGCTTCAGCATCTTTTTAACTTTGAGGGTTAATAAAAGTGTTATCGCTTTGCAACAATAAGTTTTATCTCCACATTTTATCCATATATTAAAAAACAATATTTAATGGAAATACCGTGGAACATGAAAAAGTTACTGCAAGGGGCTTTACTTCCTTTTATTATTTTTACTTCAGGTCTGCTATTACTAGGTTGTGACCAGATGCAACAGGATGAATCTGAAGCAGTGTATAGTGAACACAGCCAGGCTCCTGCAACAAAACCTGCCCCATCTTCCGAACTCGCAAACGGCAATATATTCTATATGGCCCGCGATGTGGCAGATATGCAATATAAAACCCAAGGCTATGTAGCAAAGTTACAGCAGGCTCAGACTGACTTACAGCAGGCCATTGAACAGAAAGATCCGCATCAGCTTCAGGCAACCGCCACTATTTTACAAGAACAACTTCGTGGATTTAGCCAGACATTGTCCTCTTTAAACCTGAAAAGCCAAGAAATTGATTCGATCCGTAATAATATCTTAGAGGCAAACCAGCAGGCTCTTGCTTCTCCTCTACTCAACGGTGAAATTGATTTTAATCAGGTGGATTTTAATAAGGTCCAGGTTCAAATGAATACTATTCAGACAGAAATGCTTAAGCTGGCAGATATGTTGATGCAGAGTTCAGATAAAGATACTCAAGCAACATCTGAACAGGAAGAAAGTTAGAGTCATAAAAAAAGCCCTATAGTTAGGGCTTTTTATTTTAAACTAACTTATTTTTTCGGGCTTTTGACAACGACTAATTTCTTTTGTGCGAATTCTTTAAAACCATCAATGGAAAGCTCATGACCATAGCCAGAATTCTTTATTCCGCCAAATGGTAACTCTGGTGCAGTATCAGTATACCAGTTAATCCAGATCATGCCAGTTTCGACTCGAGAAGCTAATTTTTTTGCCCGTTCAATATTTTGAGAATGAATTACACCACCCAGACCATAATGTGAATCATTGGCAATGGCTACAATTTCATCTTCACTTTTGGCAACATAAATCTGCGCTACTGGTCCAAAAAACTCTTCATACCAAGCTGGATTATCACGGCTAATATTTTCTAAAATGGTTGGTTCATAGAAGTTGCCATCATGGTCAACCGGCTTACCGCCAGTGACTAGTATTGCTCCATTTTTCACAGCATTTTCAACTTGTTCAGTCAGTTTTTCTAATGCATCTGCTGAAGATAAAGGTCCAAGTTGTGTTTCAGGGTCAAGTGGATCACCAACTTTCAAGTCTTTAAAGACTTTAACCATACCGGCTTTAAATTCTTCGGCAATATTCTCATGTAGAATAAATCGTTTAGCTGCAGTACAGACCTGACCGGCATTATTGATACGTGCCTGACAGCCAATCTTAATTGCTTTTTCCAGATCAGCATCATCCAGAACAATAAAGACATCATTACCGCCCAGTTCCAAGGTGGATTTGGTGACATGTTTTCCAGCCTGTCCGGCTACTGCACGCCCTGCCCCTTCTGAGCCGGTTAATGCTACACCCTGTACACGCGGATCTGCGATAATATCCGCTACCTGATCACTATTAATAAATAGATTTGTCCATACTCCCCTAGGTGCACCCGCATCTATGATTAACTGTTCGAATGCTTCGGCACACTGTGGAACAATACTGGCATGCTTCGCCAAAACCGGATTACCAATTGCACAGTTTGGTGCAAACACACGCATCAGTTGATAAAACGGAAAATTCCAGGGTTCAACTGCCATAATGATACCCAGTGGATGATGTTCGACCCATGCTTCGCCCAGTTCTGTTTTATATGACACCGGGGCTAAGAATTCTTTGGCATGGTTTGCATAATATTCAGCAATACGGGCGCAGCTTTCAATTTCACCTTCGCCTTGCTTGATCAGTTTCCCCATATCCAGCGCCATCAGTTTGGCTAGCTCCGATTTTCTTTCTCGCATATTGCTGGCCAGCTTGCGCAGTACATCAATACGGGTATCGACCTGTTGTGACCATTCTGACTTTAGGATTTGTTCTGCTGTATCCAAGGCATTTTGAATGTCCTGATCGCTATGTGAGGGATAATCTTTCAATTTTTGATTATTAAAGGGGTTAACTGATTGATAACTCATAATAAATTTCCCTTGTCTAGGCAATTTAGTTTTGCTGAAATAAATAAGAACATGTGTTATGTCATGGGAGAGAAAAAACATCTAAAGGCTTTACAAGCTAAAAACCCAAGAGGCATAGAATTAAACTAGCATTATTTTTTTACTACTTTATTTTTGCTTACAGAATGGTTCAAAACATTACGGAGTGCGGGTAAAAGTTATATCGAGTGGTACAAAATAGATTCAACCTAGATATTATGAATAAGAGATTGAATAACTGAAGCTAGCCTTTAATTAATACAAAACTCTGGATCAGCTCTTTAAATAAAAATTTAATGAAACATCTAAAATAAAGAAAAAATATTATCTATTATTAAGTTAATATGAAAAAATTTTAAACTCAGGTTAATAATAAGATACGATTAATAGAATAAATTGAATTAAAATTTTATAGCATCCTTAAGAGACTCAAGTATTATATAAAATGCCTACCCCCTATAAAGTATTTTAATTTTGTCTTAAATCATTTGCTTTCAATAACTCTGCTTAGAAATGAATTTTAGTAACTTTACTGTGAAACTGGGTATCTAATAAAAATATTTTCATTAAAAAGATTCTTATCATAAAAAAACCACCCTTTCGGGTGGTTTCTTTAATCTCAAACCGACAATTACATTGCACGATTTTTGATTTTACGGATCGTTTCCAGCTGAGCAGCAGTTTCTGCCAGAGCAGCCAGAGCAGCAGCAGAGTCCAGATCACTCTTCTGGTTAGCCAGCAACTGTTCAGCGTTACGACGCGCTTCCATAATTGCTGCTTCATCCAGATTATCGGCACGGATTGCAGAGTCAGCAAGAACCGTTACCACATGTGGCTGAACTTCTAAAACACCGCCAGATACGTAGACGATCTCTTCCGTACCATTTTCCAGCAGGACACGAATCGGTCCTGGCAGGAGCAAAGTTACCAGCGGCGCGTGACCAGGCATAATACCCAGTTCGCCACCAGCCCCTTTTGCAATTAGCATAGTCACAGTGCCTGAGTAAATTGACTCATTTACACTTACGACATCACATTGCATAGTCGCCATGAGAATCTCCTAAATTAGAGTAGCTAATTAAAGTTTCTCGGCTTTAGCAATAACTTCGTCAATACCACCAACCATATAGAACGCTTGTTCTGGGATGTGATCGTATTCACCAGCTAGAAGACCTTTAAAGCCACGAATTGTTTCTTTAAGCGGTACTAATTTACCAGGCGCGCCAGTAAATACTTCAGCTACGTGGAACGGTTGAGAGAAGAAACGCTGGATTTTACGCGCACGGTAAACTACCAGTTTATCTTCTTCAGCCAGTTCGTCCATACCCAAGATTGCGATAATGTCTTTAAGCTCTTTATAACGCTGCAATACATTCTGTACAGAACGTGCAATTTCATAATGCTCTTGACCAACAACCAGTGGGTCTAGCTGACGTGAAGTCGAGTCAAGTGGATCGATCGCTGGATAAATACCAGAAGATGCGATGTCACGGCTCAATACTACAGTTGCGTCCAAGTGAGCAAACGTAGTTGCAGGTGATGGATCTGTCAAGTCATCGGCAGGTACGTATACCGCTTGGATTGAGGTAATAGAACCATTCTTGGTCGATGTAATACGTTCTTGAAGAACACCCATCTCTTCTGCAAGAGTAGGCTGGTAACCTACTGCAGATGGCATACGGCCTAGAAGTGCAGACACTTCAGTACCCGCCAATGTGTAACGATAGATGTTGTCTACAAACAACAGTACGTCACGGCCTTTACCGTTTTCGTCTTTCTCGTCACGGAAATATTCAGCCATAGTCAGACCAGTTAGCGCTACACGCAAACGGTTACCTGGTGGCTCGTTCATCTGACCGTAGACCATTGCTACTTTGTCTAGAACGTTAGAATCTTTCATTTCGTGATAGAAGTCGTTACCTTCACGAGTACGCTCACCAACACCAGCAAACACAGATAAACCTGAGTGAGCTTTTGCGATGTTGTTGATCAATTCCATCATGTTTACGGTTTTACCAACACCGGCACCACCGAACAGGCCAACTTTACCACCTTTTGCAAACGGGCAAAGCAAGTCAATGACTTTAATACCAGTTTCCAGAAGATCTGTAGAAGCCGCTTGTTCAGCATAAGAAGGTGCTTGACGGTGAATCGGCAAACGCTCTTCAGTCGCTACAGGACCTGCCTCATCAATCGGGCGACCCAAAACGTCCATGATACGGCCCAGACAGGCAGTACCCACAGGAACAGAAATCGGTGCACCAGAGTTAGTTACAGGCAGACCACGTTTAAGACCTTCTGTAGAACCCATTGCGATGGTACGCACAACACCATCACCAAGTTGTTGCTGAACTTCTAAAGTAGTTTCAGTACCGTCAACCTGGAGAGCGTCATAGATCTTAGGAACGCTATTGCGTTCAAACTCGACGTCGATAACCGCGCCGATGATCTGAATGATACGACCGCTACTCATTGCTGTCTCCTCAATTCAAACTAATAATGTTAAACGGCAGCGGCACCGCCAACGATCTCGGAAATTTCCTGAGTAATCGCGGCTTGACGCAGCTTGTTATAAATGAGCTGTAGGTCTTTAATCAGCTGGCCTGCATTGTCAGTTGCAGCTTTCATTGCAACCATACGAGCAGACTGCTCACACGCGATATTTTCAATCACGCCCTGATAAACCATAGACTCGATATAGCGAACCAACAAACCGTTTAGCAGCTCTTCAGCTTCCGGTTCATAGATATAGTCCCAACCATAAGTACGGTTGAGGCTGTCGCCTTCGTTAGCCGGAGCAAGAGGAACAAGCTGGCTTACCGTTGGTTTCTGGGTCATGGCATTAATAAATGCATTAGATACCAGATAAATGCGATCAAGTTCGCCTCTATCAAATGCATCGAGCATGACTTGTACAGAACCGGTTAACTGTTCCAGACTTGGAGTATCCCCTACTTGTGTAGTAGCGCCAAGCACTTTACCGCCGTAGTTTTTAAAAAACGAAACCGCTTTTTGACCAATTAAAGCAAATTCAACTTCAATTGACTGCTCACGTTGTTGCTGAACATGCTGAACAACTTTCTTGAACAGGTTAATGTTCAAGCCACCAGCAAGACCACGATCTGAAGACACGATAATATAGCCAACGCGCTTAACCGGGCGCTCAACCATATAACGGTGTTTGTATTCAGGGTTTGCTTGTACCAGGTGAGCAATTACACGGTGCATATTTTCGGCATACGGACGGCCTTGAGCCATGCGCTCTTGCGCACGACGCATTTTTGAAGCAGCAACCATCTGCATCGCACGCGTAATCTTCTGCGTGGACTTGATACTTGCGACCTTGGCGCGAATTTCTTTTAAATTTGCCATACGCTTAACCTAATATTCGGAAGCTCAAGGAGCCTCCGAAGGTTGATCCGTGAAACAAACTTAACTAATCAATTAGTAAGTTTGAGTCGCTTTGAAGCTCTCAATACCTGCTTTAATTGCAGCTTCGATGTCTTTGTTGTAATCACCAGTTTCATCGATTTGTTTCATGAGTGCAGCATGTTCAGAGCGGAAGTACGCAATGAGTGCAGCATCAAAGTCTACAATTTTCTTCACTTCAACATCAGCCATGTAGCCTTCGTTTGAAGCATAGATAGATACAGCTTGGTCAGCAATTGAATATGGAGCATATTGTTTCTGCTTCATCAGTTCAGTTACACGTTGACCATGTTCAAGCTGCTTACGAGTTGCTTCATCAAGATCAGATGCAAACTGGGCAAATGCCGCCAGTTCACGGTACTGAGCAAGAGCAGTACGGATACCACCAGCCAATTTCTTGATAATCTTGGTCTGAGCAGAACCACCAACACGCGATACCGAGATACCTGCGTTCACAGCAGGACGAATACCCGCATTGAACAGAGAGGTTTCAAGGAAGATCTGACCGTCAGTAATCGAAATTACGTTCGTTGGTACGAATGCAGATACGTCACCGGCTTGTGTTTCAATAATTGGCAATGCAGTTAATGAACCAGTCTGGCCTGTAACTTCACCATTGGTGAATTTCTCAACGTAGTCAGCAGATACACGAGAAGCACGCTCAAGAAGACGCGAATGTAGATAGAACACGTCACCTGGATACGCTTCACGACCTGGTGGACGACGTAAAAGCAGTGAAATTTGACGATACGCAACTGCTTGTTTAGACAGATCATCATAGATGATCAGAGCGTCTTCACCGCGGTCACGGAAATATTCACCCATTGTACAGCCAGAGTACGGAGCCAAATACTGCATTGCTGCAGGATCAGCTGCTGCCGCTGCGACAACAGTGGTATATGCCATCGCACCACTTTCTTCCAGCTTGCGCACAACGTTAGCGATGGTCGATTGTTTCTGACCAATTGCCACATATACACACTTAATGCCAGAGTTTTTCTGAGCGATGATGGCATCGATCGCCATTGCTGTTTTACCAGTCTGACGGTCACCAATGATCAGCTCACGCTGACCACGACCTACAGGGATCATGGTGTCTACTGATTTATAACCAGTTTGGACAGGCTGATCTACTGATTGACGCCAAATTACACCTGGTGCTACTTTTTCAACAGCATCAGTCATTTTTGCATCAATAGGGCCTTTACCATCAATCGGGTTACCCAAAGCATCTACGACACGACCTAAAAGTTCAGGACCAACCGGAACTTCTAATACACGGCCTGTACAACGAGCTTTTTGACCTTCTTGAAGGTTTAGGTAGCTACCTAAAACAACGGCACCCACTGAATCCTGTTCTAGGTTCAGTGCCATACCAAATAAGCCGCCGTCGAATTCGATCATTTCACCGTACATTGCATCAGCAAGACCGTGAATGCGCACAATACCGTCGGATACCATAACAATGGTACCTTCGTTTTTAGCGGTCGCGCTGGTGTCCAGATCGCCGATACGCTGTTTAATGAGCGCACTGATCTCGGATGGATTCAGTTGTTGCATTGCGCTATACCTCAATCTTTTATAAGTTCAGTCTTCTGTTTTGCATTATGCAAGAAGACGAGTCCGCATTTTTTCAAGCTTGTTCAGCGCAGAATCATCTATCACTTGATCGCCCGCACGAATTACAACACCCGCGATTAACGCCGGATTCACTTCAACACTAACATTTACAACGGCATTAAAACGTTTTTGTAACGCATCTGCCAGCAGCTGTTCCTGTTCTGCATTCAAGGGAAAAGCCGATTCGATAACGACATCGACTGTATTGTTATTCTGTGACTTAAGCTCTTCATACTCTGCAGCAATTTCAGGAAGCAATGCCAAACGGTCATTGTCTGCCAGCAAAATCAGAAAGTTTGACACTGCCTGACTTTGTTGTTCACCTAAAACCTTTGCAAAAAGTTCCACCTGTTGTACAGGTGTAAGCTCAGGACGATTTAAATAAGCGGAAAATGCTTCGTCTTGCACCGCAGCACTGAGCACTTGTAACGCATTCGACCAATTGTCAGTTGCACCTTGCTCAGAAGCGTAAGCAAATGCTGCTTTGGCGTACGGGCGTGCCAACGTCAAGAGTTCAGCCATAATCGCCTCGCTTAAAGTTTAGCAGCCAGCTGGGTCAGCATGGCATTGTGAGCTTGCGCATCAACTTGCTGGTTCAGGATTTTTTCTGCACCAGATACTGCCAAGGCAGCAACTTGTTGACGTAATTCTTCGCGAGCAGAATTGATCTCCTGATCAACAGCTTCTTTTGCCTGTTGACGAATACGCTCACCTTCAGCCGCAGCTTGAGTACGCGCTTCTTCGATCAGCTGTGCTGCACGACGGTTCGCTTGTTCGATCAATTGAGCCGCTTGTGCTTTAGCCACGTCAAGCTCTTGCTTTACTTGCGCCTGTGCATCGGCAAGATCAGCTTTCGCTTTTTCAGCAGCATTTAAGCCATCAGCGATACGACGCTGACGCTCACTAATCGCATTGATTAGTGGTGGCCAGACAAACTTCATGCAGAATGCGACAAAAACCGCAAATGCAATCGCTTGGCCAATCAATGTGAGGTTGATATTCATTTAGCAATTCCTCAAATAGTGGAGTTTTGGGAATTAAGCTGATTAACCTACAAATGGATTTGCGAAGATGAAGAACAAACCAATACCAACGCCGATCATAGGCACAGCATCAAGAAGACCCGCGATTAGGAACATACGAGTTTGAAGTTGTGGAGCCAATTCTGGTTGACGTGCAACAGCTTCAAGGAAGCGACCGCCCAGAAGACCAAAACCAATCGCAGTACCTAAAGCACCGAAAGCGATCAAGATAGCAGATGCAATTGCAACTAGACCTAAAGTGAGTTCCATGAAAAATTCCTCAGAGGTTAGGTTTTATACCAAATTAAATTAAAAAATTGTGCCTAACCGTCTGATAACAGTCAGGCAATACCATTAATGTTTTTCGCTTGCCATGCTCAAGTATACGATGGTCAGCATCATGAAAATGAACGCCTGCAACGTAATAACAAGAATGTGGAAGATAGCCCAAGGCACAGATAACGCCCATTGGATCCAGAACGGTAAAAGCGCGATCAAGATGAAGATCAACTCACCCGCATACATGTTACCGAACAGTCGAAGTGCCAATGAAATTGGACGTGCAAGGAAAGTTACCAGTTCCAGAATTAAGTTCACCGGAATAAGTAACGCTTTTGCAACTGGGTTACTTGGGTTGAATGGGTTAAGTGCCAACTCGCCAACAAAGCCACCAACACCCTTTTCACGGATGCTGTAAAACAAGATCAGGACAAATACTGACAGGGACATACCTAAGGTAATGTTCGGGTCAGTAGATGGAACAATCTTGAAGTAAACGTGGTGAGGATCCATACCAAATACACTTGCACCAATCTGCTGAGCCAGGTAAGGAACCCAGTCAACAGGAATCAGGTCCATCAGGTTCATGAGGAAAATCCACACGAAGATGGTCAGTGCCAATGGCGCAATCAAGCGAGATTTGCCATGGAAAGTATCACGAACACTTGAGTCAACGAACTCAATGATCATTTCGATTGCAGACTGGAATTTGGTAGGAACACCAGAATTGGCTGCTTTAGCAACCAGCCAGAATAACAAACAGAAAATCACACCAAGGCCAATTGACCAACCCATTGAATCCAAGTGAATTGCAGTGAACCCCATCTGTTGAGCTTCTTCAGCAGTCTCGGCCAATTTCCAAGTACCGTCCGGCATTTTGCCATAGGTCATATTGGTCAAGTGATGCTTAATATACTCTGTCGAAGTAAGGGCATGTTCTTCAGCAGCCATAAATCACACCTGGTCAATGTCAAATAATAAATAGAGCTGGTGAATATCGCGTGCTGCCTGATATCTCACACATCTCCAAAAAAACTTTTCAATTTCTGCTGCGCTTAAACTCGTTTTTGTAGTCGAGACACCCAAAACGGGGCAACCCAAGACATGCTCTGAACGAGTATAAATCCACAAAACAATGCCACCGGTGACAGTGGTTGTACATTGCTTAAAATTAAAATAAAGCCAACAATCATGATTGCAAACTTGCCGAGCATACCCCGGTACATATTCAATAGAACCTGCTTTGAAGCTCTTGCCCCGGCAGTTCTAAATGACTGCCATGAGAAATAACTGCTTGCAAGCCAGCACACCAATGCACCAAGTGCGGCACTTAATGCTGCGGTTGTATCACTTACAAGCCATGCTATCAAAGCAGACACAGGTATCATAAATGCTTGCAGGTAGACCAAAGCTTTCGCTAACCGTCGGTCAATCAAGCGACTAGTTCGGCTCATTTTTACCCACTTACAGCATAAATGCTTGACAAGTTTAGCTGATGATCGTTTTTAATCGCAGGCATTATAGAGTTACACCCCTGAACATGCAATCTTTTCCCGATTGAACTATGGTTTTTTTCAATCCTCAGCCGGTTCTTGAGAGATTTTCAGGGTGTTTATTTTTTATCTGTTTATCGTGCATTTACTACACAGCGATGGGCCTGATCAGCCAGATCTTTCCACGCTACAATAAAATCCTGCTCATTACTCATACTTTCGTCGACCTTCTGAAATATGATCGGATTCAGGCTACGATACTGGGCCTGGCTGGCATGGCCTTCTGCCAGCAAACACATTTTTTGACTTGGCCGCTGCTGGTTCAGGTAACGAATCTGACTCATAGTTGGAGCAATATGTGGATCATCAGTTAAGGCACCAGCGAAGCGCAGATTAAGAGGTCTTTCCAAATATTGGTAAGCATCATGATAAGACCAGTACGGACGTGACTGACCAGTCTGGTTATATTGTTGCGTCACTTTGAGCATACGTGCTGCGAATGCCCGTGCATTATTCCAGTAAGCCTGCCGATGTGCCGGATACTGCTGTGAACGTAAGGCCGCTATAAAAAAGCCAATACGTACCGCATTATTCGGATCAAGCCAGATATGGGTATCGACAGTATTTGGTAATGCTTTACCACGTGTATTTCGAAGTGGCAGCAGCTTTACCAGTCCTGAATCCAGGATAGAGATTGCTTTAGGCTGACTACTCAATACCTTGTCTAAAGGAGCTTCATGAGCTTTCCCAAGCCAGATCACCAGAGAAGCATCCTGAATGGTCTTACGGTGAGCCGGCTTTAGAGTAATATCATGCCCGCTCTGATTGGCTAATAGCAGCTTGGGTTGCTCGATTCCTTGGGTAACTGCTTTACTGATCAGGTAAATAGGTTGTGTAGATACAACCAGGTCATTTGACCAGCTTAAGGTACAACTGCATAGTGCCAGAGCAACAAGAATAAAACGTAACATGAAGAAGAAACCAAGACCCTTTAATGTTATAATATAACAATTCTACAAAAATACCTATGCCTGTTCGAAACATGCTTAGGCTTCATGTTAATATTTAATAAATTATTTTCGAGGTTTTAGCATGAGCTCATGTTCACATGGACATCATGACACATTGCACGGCGTACATGACCATCATAACGTTGAAGCACGTCTTGCTGAAGCAGAAAGCTTATGTATTGCCTCGGGTGCACGTCTTACTCCTTTACGTAAACAGGTGCTGGAGCTGATTCTGAAAGCTTCCAGCCCGATGGGGGCCTATGACCTGCTGGCTAAAATGAAAAGTAATACTGACCGGCCGGCTGCTCCACCTACTGTTTACCGTACGCTAGAGTTTCTGCTGGAAAAAGGCCTTATTCACCGTTTGACTTCGATTAATGCCTATATTCCCTGTTGTCATCCAAGAGAAGGCCATCAGGCGGCTTTTCTGATCTGTACGCGCTGTCACATTGTTAAAGAGGCATCGGCACAAGGCTTGATGCAGCAGCTGGAGCAGCTGGCAGCTTCTGATCATTTTAATGCGCACCACAGTATTATCGAGATTTCAGGATTATGTCAGCAGTGCAACACCACGGCCTAAGCTCTCCCCTGCCCCTGGTTTCTCTTGAAGATATCAGTGTAAGGCTTGATGAGCTGGATATTCTTAAGCAGATTAATTTTACGCTCCATGAACGGGAGATTGTGACCCTGATCGGTCCAAACGGTGCTGGCAAGTCTACCCTGATTAAGATATTGCTAGGCATTATGCAGCCGAGTACTGGTCATGTCCGCACGGCTAAAACGCTAAAGATGTCGTATGTGCCACAAAAATTTAACCCATCACATAGCTTGCCATTGCGCGTCAAAGACTTGCTGGCATTAGAAAACTGCTCCCAGCAGATCAAATCAGAAATCATCCGAGATACGGGTATCAGCAAGTTAGAGTTATCTAAAGTGCAACAACTTTCCGGAGGTGAACGGCAACGGGTATTACTGGCACGTGCATTACTGCGCCAGCCAGATATCCTGGTTCTGGATGAACCCATGCAAGGGCTTGACATTCAGTCTGAGGCCGAACTGTATGCCTATGTACGGAGCCTGCCGGAACGTTATGGCTGTGCCGTATTAATGGTTTCTCATGACTTGCAGTGGGTCATGCAAGGCACGCATCGTGTGGTTTGCCTCAACAAGCATATCTGTTGTAGCGGCCTGCCAGAGAATGTTCAGCAACATCCTGAATACCAAGCAATCTTTGGAACCCAACGTGTATTTTACCAGCATCATCATGACCACTGTGCGCATGGCGACCATGCTGAACCCTGTCAGCATGATGCCCGTCCACATATCCACCCTGAACCGGAAGTTTAAGTAATGATGGAATGGCTACAACTTCTGCTTCCTGCCTGGATTATGGGTACCCTGCTGGTCTTTCTGACCGCTCCACTTGGCTGTCTGATGCTGTGGCGACGGATGTCATTTTTTGCCGACACCATGGCGCATGGCACTTTGCTTGGCGTTGCCGTTGCAGGTGCACTTAGCTTACCACTATGGATGGGTGTTACTTTACTGGCCTTATTACTGGTGGCAGTGTTATGGGTATTGCATGATCCGCGCTTGCCGAGTGATGCTTTACTGGCACTGTGTTCAGCGACCCTGCTCTGTTCTGGCCTGTTGTTTATCCAGCACTTGCCCAGTTTAAGGCCTGAACTGCTCAGTTATCTGTTCGGTGACCTGCTCACAATCAGCTGGAATGACCTACCTACATTTGCTGCAGTTATTCTGCTGGCACTCACCGTACTTTATAAATCATGGCAAGCCCAGATCCGTACTGCAATTGATCCGGATATTGCAGCCAGCGAAGGCATCCATAACCAATGGCAGCGCCTGATTTTCATGTTACTGCTGGCGCTGTTTACAGTTCTGGCATTGCGTGCCGTAGGTTCTTTACTGATGGGAGCATTACTGGTCATACCTGCATTGACGGCCCGTCTGCTTGCACATTCACCCAGACAGATGGTGATCTGGGCATTTGTGATGGCACAGATTGGAATAACGGTAGGACTATGGTCAAGTGCTGGTCTGGACATTTCGACCGGCTTAAGTATTGTACTTACTATGGCAATTTTATTTATCCTGATTTTTACTGTACAGAAGATCAGAACAAGTATTTCATAAGGCTTAAGCCTGTATAAAATTTTGTGGGGTTTTTAATGACTGCTCAATCGGTAATCCTTCCCTTACCTTCTGACCATGCACGTTTTATCAGTTTACGTTTAAAAGATTTGTCAGTGGCTGAGCTTAAGGAGCAAATCGCGCTACTGCATAGTACACGAGACCGTTTGATTACCCAGCACCCTGCTGCACAGATTAAAGCGGCAGTCGCTTTCGGTCCAGAAATATGGCCCCAGCTTTATAAAGAAATGCCTCCTGGCTTTAAACAGCTTGCTCCTCAGCAGGGTACTTTTCAGATGCCGGTGGTACCTGCCGATGTATTCATTCATATTGCCAGCGCACGTGCCGACATCTGTTTTGCCTTGAGCCAGGCATTTTTTGAGGGAATCAAAGACAAGGTTGAGGTGCTAGATGAGCGGGTATGTTTTCGCTATTTTGATGGGCGTGATATTACTGGCTTTATTGACGGTACTGAAAACCCACAATTTAACGATGACCGTGCAGAGGTTGCGCTTCTGCCTGAAGACAGTGGTGTATTTGCAGATGGATCATTTATTTTTGCCCAGCGTTATGCACATGACCTGGAAAAATGGAAACGTTTAAAAGTAGATACTCAAGAGCAGATCATGGGCCGTACCAAACTTGAGTCTATTGAACTGGATGATGAAGTAAAACCTGAGAGTGCACATATAGCACGCACCGTGGTAGAAGATGAAAATGGTGAGGAAATGGAGATTCTTCGTCATAGTCTCCCATATGGTGATGGGAAAGGTGATCAGGGTCTTTTCTTTATTGCTTATACTAAAGACCTTAACATTATCGATCTCATGCTGAACCGTATGTTTGGAACTAGTGGTGATGGTATTCATGACCGTTTATTACATTTTGTTACTCCACTTGATGGGGCATATTACTTTGCGCCTAGCGCAGAATTACTTGAAGTGATATTAGAGAGTTAAAAAACTGAAGGGTATATTTTTAAAGCTCTAGAGTATTTTAGAGCTTTCTTACATTTTAATAAAATTAAATTAAAAATTATTAGTCTTAAATCTAAAGTTTTGGTTAATAACTTAACTTAAAAAATATAAAAACTATTAGCCTTATATTTATATAAAAAAGGATAATTAAATCAGTTTACCTGCTTAAAGTAAACTTTTTCTCCTTCGGAACATACTCCATAAAAAACTCCATAAGATTCATCTTTTACAGAAGGATTATTTAAATAGCTATTGCATTCTAAAATCAAATCTCCAGCATTTTTCTTAAATACTATTTTTTGCTTTTGATAATATGGAGCACCTGTATAATTATCAGCTAAATAATAGATTCCTAACTTAAAATTCTTTGATTCAGCCTGTTTAGTTGCATATCCATTCTTTATAAAATCAATCCCACCCAAGGCCAAGTTAATTTTATCAATATTTAAACTCAACTCATTATTATTATTTTTATCTACTTTAGCTTCTGCCCATCCAACTTGGACATCTTCACTATAAATATTTTTATAATATAAGGTAAAATTACCATTATTATCTTTTATATAAAACTCATCACGTGCAGGATCAAGTCTTTTAAAAAGATAATTATTCACTTTTTTTGTGGATATAAGATGCTTACACTTCCCTGAATTTTTACAGATTTGATATGAAAAATAAAGTTTTGTATTACTTGACTTAGGCTGACCCGCCTCAGTTGTAACTACATACACTAAACTAATTACAAATAAAAAAAAGACTCTACTCATTATTGCATAATCTCTCTATATATTGTTTCAAACAACACATCATTTTAATTAAAGTCTAAAAAATTCTTTATTTTAAATTTTATGAGAATTAAAAATATAAATACCCTTAAAAATTTCTATAATTAATACTTTTTACAATAAAATTCAACTAGAAATATAATATTAATTTAGGCACTTTTAGTATTAAAGCATCTATATCTTTAAGTAGAATTTTTATCTATCATAAATATTATTAATTTTCTCTATACTTATTCCTTACATCCAACAGACCTTTACTATATATTTTTTCATTTTCAGTACATGATACTTGTAAATTCATATCTAGGTAAGCATAACAATGTACTAATTTTTCTTCATTATTATACCCTCCCCAAATATTAAAATGTACACCTTCATCTGAAAAACATTCAATTATAATATTAGGGATTCTATTTCCTATCAAATCAACCCCTCTAACTTTATTATTTTTATATAAAATCTGATCCTTATTTAATTCAAAACTATAACCTCGAACTAGCTCCTTACTTCTTTTATCAATATTATAAAATAATTAGGCTCATCTGTAACAAAAGCTAATTCTGAAACACAATCACTACTGTCTTTTTTCAATATTGGATTCACAATATCATATCTAAATTTTTTATCCTCTTTATAGAGAATTACAACATCTTTATTAAGAGGTTTTTTACTTACTATACAACCCTCATCAGAATCCAATAATACATAAATCTTGTTATCTAGTATTTTTTTAAATCTTTACTAATCTCTAATTCCTCTACTTTAGGTAGATTTTCTTGTGGCTTCTCTATTTTTTGCTGTTCAATAGGTTTAACATGTGTAGGATCACTCAAATGTTTAGTATCACAGGCATTTAAACCCAATAAATACATACTAATTAATGTTTTGTAAATCACTTTTTCTACCTGTGCATAATTAATGACATATATCTTTATTATTATATTAAATTATTAAAACTATATCCTGGAATTGAAAATACCACCTAAATTTATATAATTATAAAAATATTCATGTTATTTATAATTCTGGAATTTCTTTAAAATAAATTTTTTCCTTATCAGAACAAACACTATAGAACATATTTGAATAATTATTCCTCGGGTCTAGGTCTTGCATATAATTTTTATAATCAAATAAAAGCTGCTTATCTTTCTTTATGAAAGTTAATTTTTGATGTTGTCTGAAAGAGTAGCTATCATAGAAGTCATTAATTATATACATATCTCTTCTATAGTTTTTCGAGGGAATATAATTAGATTTATCACCATTTCCTATAATATTATAGTTTCCATAATAAGATTATTTTCATTATTTGCAACTATTTTCATTTGTGCCCATCCTATTTCAACACCTTCTGAAAATATATTTTTATAGATAATATATTATTTATTATCTTTTATTGTTATATAAAATTTATCTTCAGGAGGCTTATAAGCAAACAATGTATAATTATTTTGATATTTTATATAATTAAATTCACTACAAACATTTTTTAAAGTGTATTTTTATATGAATAATAAATAGTATTAGTAGTATTGAAACATCCAGAAAATAGCAAAACCAGTATCAATAACAAAGTATTTTTCATTGAATTATCTCTATATACATTGCACCTTCTCCAGGTTCATCCCCATGAATGAAGTCGCTAATGATACTATTAAGCTTAGAAATGTTATTTTAATTAAATATCAAGTATTTTTATATATCTATATAAGTAATTGATATATATATTCTAATATAATAAAATTTATCTTATTACTAAAAAATCTACAAGATATTTTTTTATTTCTATTAATTCTATAATAAATATATTATTTTTGAGCCCTTAATTAGTATTTAAGTCCTCAAGCTTAAATTTTTAGAATTTTAGCAGATAATTTATCTAATAATTTCATAATCTTGTTTCAGTGAAGTATTTTAAAAATATTATCTATCTAGCTCTAAATAAAAGCTTATCCATCTAATAAATTCTAAATTTATTTATATCTATATAATATTTTAGGAAAATTCTATTTAACAAACTCCCCCTCTGAATTTAACTTAAGCTTATGATCTTTACCATATTCTTTATATAGAACTTCATAATTTTTAGTAATTAAAATATTTTTAGAAGCATCTAAAGTAATAGTTTTAACCAAGCCAAATCTGTTTACAGTTGTAAGATTTATTTCCGGACTTTCGCCTTCACTTGAAGAAGGAGAAGCAATTACTAAAATACCATTCCTTGTTTCTGGAAAAATGACTGAATCACCATAACTTGGATTAATGAAATTATAAACTTTAATAAGATTAGCACTAATAATTAAATTTATTTGACTACAACTATTTTTTTCTTCTAATAAAATACAGTTAATATGATTATTAGAATTATAAGGCAATGATGTTATATAAAAACCATCATTATTTTTCAAATTTTTCGGTCTTTCAATGTTTTTCTTTGGATGACTTAAATTACTTAATCTGCTTCTATATTCTTGATTATAACAAGATTCACGAGCCAAAGCAGGACCTTCACCTAAACCATAATTTAAATAACCTTCACACTTATTAGAAATTTCTTTCTCCCATTTTTTAACATCTTTTTCTCTATTATTCCCTTTATTAATCAATTTATTTTCTAGAAAGTCATTATTTTTTAAAAAACAATTTAGATTTTGATTTATATTATCAGATTGACACTTGTTTTCTGAAGCATTTGTATACGAAGATATTAAACCACTTAGACTTACTAAATATAAAATATATATCTTTTTTGAAAAAAAATCATATTAAATTCCTTTAAAAATCAAATATAAATATTATATTCGAACTTATTCAGATTTTTATTTAAAAATTTAGCCACTAATTAGGATAACCTTTGGTATCTCAGCTTAAGAATAAATTATATAATAATCTTGAGCATTCTCTCTAGATAATTCACAAATTAGTACTATCAAACCAATAGAAAATTTTATTTAAAATTTTCTATTGACTCATATTAATCATTTATAGATTTTTATTCTATTAAAAATATACACCCTAATTTTGATAAGGTATACTAATCTAATTTTAAGTTAATCTTATTTTAAATTTTTCTTTAATAGCTTTCCATTCTCATTTTTATAACTAATCACTCCAGAGTTATCAATTGAGTAATAATCACCTATTTTCTCCACCACCAGCTCAGGTTTTATTTTTATCAGATAAAATTCAGAACTAGATTCTTCATCTGTATCAATATACTTTTCGGCAATAGAATAAAAACTATCTTTAATTTTAGGAAGGAACCTAAATGTATCTGCATTTAATGATTTTACTTTTGAGTCGTTTAATAAAACCACCAAATCAGGAGATATTTTTTGTAATTCAGATAACGTATAAGGTCTATTATTATATTTTTCAATTTGTTCACATTTTTTCACTGGATTTTTCTCAGTACACTTAGAGTAAAAATCGGAAGAAATTGGTAAGTTAAGTTTCTTTATCTCATTATTGGAACTAAAGTTATCATATTTTTTTGTTTCTTTTCCCAACTCATCTCTTGATTTAAAATTAAAATCCCCATTATTATATACATAGCACGTTTTTACTGCCCTATAAGAATTCTGATATTGGTTAAAGTTACCATTTAAACAAAATAAATTATTATTTGATGAAAATTCTACAGGCTTAATATTTGACATCACACTCAATGAAGCTGGAAATGTAAAAACCTTAAGACTTTCTAAATCGATAACAGCAAAATATAAATAGTTTTTTTCTTTAAAACTCATTAAAAACTTATTTTTATCAAAATTTGATACTTTATTTTTTAAAATATTATTATAATCTTTTAATCTTTCTTTGGTACAAAAATCTACTTCATCAAAATCAATTGAACAGCTTTTGACATTGATTTTATTTATATCTTTTGCTACAGACGTATTACTTGAACATCCTAAAATTGATAAAATTATAAGCACAGTTAAGCTTACAGATGTATTTTTCATTTTTTCACCACTCATACTATTTACTATCTTTATGAAATTTTTGAATTTTTCCTAAAATTTCTAAAACCATTTTTGTTGACTCTGCAGAAGATGAATTTTGCCCAGTTTTCTCATAAAAAGATTTCTTTCCATCTGATATCTTACCATTTTTTAAAGGAAGGCCTTTCGGTACAGCTACTGATGCCCATTCTTGAGCAGCATCATATTGAGCATCTATTAAACTGTATTAGTTCAGACTTGATCGTACATTCTTCTTGAAAAAGAGAAAGTTACCCGTTTTGATAAAGGTGTCGAAATCTTAATCAAACAAAGGTAACTTTCTTATGTTGCATACTAACAATCAAATCAT